>Ga0210057_1001627_pt1 | contig 33640 bp, 43 predicted proteins | sample CryGeyCG2114_010_2_FD_183968 | JGI IMG/M metagenome (GOLD analysis project Ga0210057, IMG submission 183968) | Groundwater microbial communities from aquifer - Crystal Geyser CG10_big_fil_rev_8/21/14_0.10 (SPAdes) (version 2) | ecosystem: Environmental > Aquatic > Deep subsurface > Groundwater ... | reverse complement strand
GAGTAAGCAGCGACTCAAGTTCGTGCAGCGTCAGCGGCATCGCTCCGTAGACTTCTTTTGTTGCTGATATTTTTCTGTTTTTGATGATCATGGTTATGGGTGTGATTCTGTGCCCGCTACTTCTCTGTGCCTCTCTGGCACATCGAGCTTCACATTTACTTTCGCCTGATTTTTTCGACCTACGATGTTGATCACGCTTCTGATCGCGGTGATGCTCTGGCCTTGCTTGCCAATGACAACACCGGCATCGCCTTCGCCGAGCTTAACCGTGAGAAGCACGCCCATCTCGTCCGTCGTCCGAGTGACGAGCACTTTTTCTGGCTGATTTACTATTGCTTTGAGTATTGTCTCCAATACTTCTTTATCTTGTGATTCCATAATTCGTTTGTTTGTTAATTGGTTAATTTTTCGACCCCTCGTTGTTTCTCTGTATCAGGTGTACTGGGTCGGCTTTTGCCAAAGAATCGCACACCGGGGCAACCAAGGGGCAAGGTTTTTGGTAAATTCGCTCAATTCTGGCATTAGAAGGGTATGTCGTCTGGACCCGGGGCTCCTTCGACCTGAGGGGCCGGCTTCGGTCTTTCCGACAGCACGATGTTATAATCGGGCTGTTTGTCCGCTTCTTTTTTATCGTTCTTGAAGACAGCAATGTTGATGTCTCCGCTTAAGTCCTGGATCACGCCGGACAAGTAAGTTCTCCCGTCCTGCGATTGCTTGATCCATAACGCTCCTATTTTTCTGCTCATAATGTTTTTTTGAATTAATTTTTACTTCGACCTTTTATTTTTCTCCGCGATCGTGATTCGCCGCGAGCTCGCGTCCTGTTTTTTCGTACTCCGCCCAGTATTCAGGCCACGCGGTCTTGATCTTTGCGAGGTTTTGCGGATCGGCGCGTCTTGCCGCCTCGGCAAGAGCTTTCACGAACGATCCGCCGTATTTCGCCATCGCTTCTATCGTCCAGTAATCTCGCGCGTCGTTTTCCAGCTGTTTTATTGATCCAGTGATAATGATTAAGGTCATATCGTTTTCTTGATTCGGTAATCGTAATCCCGGGACTCGACCAGCCGGCACATGCCAGCGACTCGGGAGGCAATTCTTTCCTCAAACCTCGCTTCCAATTCTTCGAGGTTGAGGTTTGAGGTGACAATGATCGGTTTCTGCTCTATCCATCGCTCATCAATGATTTGATACAGAATCTGGCGGACCCAGTCCGTCGTTTTTTCCGCGCCCAAGTCGTCAATGACGAGCAGCGGCACGGAGATGTATCGGTGTATCAATTCCGATTCATTTTCAGTTCGGTATTGCTCGTTGCTGTCAAAGGTTTTTCTGATCTCGGCAAGCAAGTCGACGATTCTGATAAACCTGACTTGAATCTGTTTTTGCTCAATGATGCTGCGGGTTATGGCGCAGGCGAGATGGGTTTTGCCGGAGCCGGCTTTGCCATAGAGCATGAGGCCGCTTGTCGTCTCACGGCCAAAGCTTTCAGCGTATTCTTTGGCGATCTCATACGCTTTGCCGGCAAGTTGAGAGTTGAAGTTTTCAAAAGTCATCTGCGTCAAAATCCCTCGCATAATGCCGGATCGAGCAAGAAAGTTTTCAGTGGTCATTTTTCGGTGCTCTTCCATTTCCCGTTTCTCTCTTTCCTCAGCTAGAATATCGCCGCAGGCACCGCAATGATCCTGCTGGCGCCAGCCAAGAAGAGGCACATTTTTGGGCGGCACGCTTGCGCCGCACCGCTTGCAGGCCGTCGGGGGCGGTGCCGGTTGATTTTCTCTGTCTTTAATTGTGGTTTCTATTTTTTCCATGTTTACGCTTTGGTTATTAAGTGATCGTATTTGCCCGACCTTTTTGGTTTTTGATCTGCGTCACGCTTTTCCCATGTTCTTACGGCGGCTTGCCAATCTTTCATCGGGTTTCGGCCAACCAGCCACCCTTTTGATTCGTAGAAATCAACAAATCGCTGAGGGTCAATGCCGTTTTTTCGTTCTTCGCAATATGCCCTTACCTCATTCACCGTTGGTTTTTGGAAGCGTTCTCTCTCTTTACTTCTTTTACCTTCTTTACTTTCTTCTACTTCATTACTCGTGTTTCCTTGCTGTTTCCTCGCTGTTTCTTTTGCGTTTCTTTGCCGTTTCTTTTCTTCATCAATGGGCTGGTATTTTTCGTAGTTCATTATGTAAATCCGCAGAAGGTCGCTGTTTCTTTTTTCGATCATTTTGTCGTTCTGAAGGTCATCCAAAAACTTGCTCACTTTTTTAGTCGACCACCCCCATTCTTTGGCAAGTATTCGCAGCGATGTCACCAGCTCTCCACGATGAAGCACAAAAACGCGGTTCATAAAAAATACCGATTCGCCGCCGTCTTTATAGGTCGCGCGGCTTATGAGGTCGATCCACGCCTGTCCTCGGGCGAAGGGCTTGTCATCCCACACCCAGTTCGACTCAACCTGTCTCCAAATTTTGAACCAGCCTTGACTCATGGTTTTTTAATATTGTAAATATGACTCTTTAAACGAATCGTCTATTTCTTTTTTCTCTGGATGACTCTCGTAGAAATCCCGCAAAGATTTTTTCAGGGCCTCTGGTTTCCGTTTGACTTTCAAGATACGCAACACTTCGGCCGCATCCTCAACGGTCAAATCAAAATGTCCGTTCCCGAACATGCGGATTTGGCATTCGTATAAAATTTTTGCTTTTTCCAAATCGTTCATAGTTTTTTTGCTTGTTTTTCCAAATATTTTTTGAACCTTTGCGTAATATCTATGGTCTGGTGATAGCTAAGCTCGGATCGGGACCGCTTGATGTAGCCCCACTCGATGAGCTTGTCTCTCATGCGTTTGTGAGCCGCTTTTCGATCAACGCCAAAAACGGCCTGGATTTGCGGAAGCACAATGCCGCACAAGAATCGGTATTGCTCAGCGGTGGTCGGTTGTCTATATTCAGTTGTTGTGTTTGCGTATGTCATATGGCTTCTTTCCCCCGAACGAAGAAGTCCTGGTTTGGACTTCTTCTCGGCCACTCATCAGCCGGCCCTACTTTTGGATCACGCAACTGCGGCGATCCGTAGGGCAGGCTGTCAGTTGCCGATTACCCGATTCCGTATCTGCAACCTCTGCCATTTCCTAAATCCCAATATCCGCAATTATTCGGGTTGCAGAATATCGGATTGCAACTGCAGTAGTACACTCCGCAATCTATGGCGTGGGCAATTCTCGCCATAAGGTTCAGGAGTCGCTGGATATCCTCTTCGGTTCTCTTGGTGGCAACGCTCACCACCTTTGGCACGCCGTTTTTGACGATGTAATCCATCAAGAGTCCTTTCTCGATTTTCCCGGTCTTGACCCGGAATCCCATGCTGTAGGCGGTCATCTGAAGGTCGGTGTCCACCTGATCTTGCGTCGGGGTTCTCGCGCTTGTCTTGGTGTCGCGGATTCTCATCTTGTCATCCACCAAGTCCATTCGGCCGATAAACTTGTAGTCCACATTGTCGAAGTTCACCTCGAAGGGCTCTTCGACCATGAGCGGTTGAATGGTCGGCGACAGAGCTTTGACTGGCTTCTTTTCGTACTTCCTCGTCTTGGGGTTGAGTTCCCGGTAGATGAATGGTTCGCCGGCGCGGTCTTTGCCGGTATGGTAGGCGCATACCAGATTCACACCGCTGTCTTTGACTTCTGCCGGACTCTCGTCTTTGTCCCAGAGCGTCTCTGGCTTCGCCAAGTCGAAGCTGTCGGAGAAAGCATCCAGCACTTCGTTCACTTTCAGATCCTCGTGACTTTCTATCTTCTGACGAAAGTTGTGCTCGAGGGCGGCATGAACCGAGCTTCCCAGCGTCATCACCGATCGTGGCGGAATTTTTAATCCGTCAATGTATCGGAACTTGTAGTGAAGCGGGCACTTTTGATAAGTGAGTAGTTGCGATACCGAGAAGTGCCGCTTCTCTTTTTCTTTTACCGCCGCCGGCTGAGCGGCTTCGTGGGTTAGTATTTGTCCATTCATAATTTTGCGTGTCCATTGAGCTCCGCTACGCTGACCTGCAGTCGTGAGATGACCTCATCGTAGTTTTGGGGCTCAAGTTTTATGTTGGTAATGTCTTTGACGACCTTTTGATACTCGGCCGGACCCTGGGGAGAGTGTCCGAGTTTTTTGAGCAGGGCGGCAATCTGAATCTTTTTCTGGTCTACGGATTGCTCTTTGATCTCTTGGATTTGCTGTTCGGCTTCCTGCATCTGTTTCGGGGTCGCGCCTTTTCTCTTGAGCTGAATCCACGCTTTCACGAAGGTGTAGGGAATCACCGCGTTGATGGCGTTTCGCTGGGCTTTCGAGACCGCTTGCTCGAAGTAGAAGGGATTCTCCAGCACTCTTCCGTCTCGGAGACGGAGATGCTTTTGTTGTCGCTTGAGGCCTATCCGAGAGGTGCCGGTGTAGACATCAAACGACTCGACCGCCACCGTGACACTCTTGTCGTCCTCGGTGATGATCTTTAATTTTTCGAGCGGGACCTGGATTCCTCCATATTCCCGGCTGGCTTCTTTGGTCCCGATCCATGAGAGGCCGGTGACCGTTTTGCCGTCCTGCGGGAATTCATAGACATACTCGTCTAAGAATCGCCCCTGCAGTTCGGCAAGAATCTGCTGATCGTCTTTGCGATCCATAAGCTCATAGACATTTTCTTGAGCTTCCGACACGGCTGGCATGACCGCTTCGGTTCGCGGCGCCGGTCGCCTTCCCCGTTTTTGGGGAAGGGCGACTTGCGGCACGACGATCTCTTTTCTGGTTGTAGTTTTTTCCGTCATGTTGTTAGGCATTGACCGCTTCAGGGGCGTTTGCTATGCTAAAGGCATAGATAGGTGAGAGCTCTGCGAAAGCAGGGCTTTTGCCTTTTTTGAGCAAGGCCTGATCGGTCTTGTTTTTAATTAATTCTTTTCGAGTCCTTTCGACTAAGAAGGCCTCGGTAGCGTATAGGGCTGTGATAAACCCTGAATGCCTTTCGGCATCTCGAACGCTCATGCTACCCAGCATCCGATTAATGTAGTCCCTGTGGGACTTGAGTGTTATTTCCATGTTTGTGTTGTCCCTTTTCCTCTGCTCCAATTTCCCGGCTCTTGCCGGAGATCCCTTTCGGGAAGAGGTTTTGGGTGATGCTTATATCTGTGCTCCAACTCGTCCCGCTTTTGCGGGAGATCCCTTCTCGCTTCAGCGGGAAGCAAGTCGGGAACAGGTATAAGGTTATTAATGTGCTTTGCTTCTTGAGGGTCGACCTTGTGCTTTTTAATTAGCCCCTCATCTCTGGTCTCGATTTCTCAAGAGCAGAGTCAGTTGCTAACTTTTGAAATGCTTTCGAAGTTCTTTTGGGATTTCTCTTAATCCTCGCCTCAGGCCTCGCGCGACCTTTTCTTTGATGTAGCTGTCGTATTCTCCTTTGACTTTCCGTTTGATCGGCAGACCGAGTTCTTTCAGTGTCTTGTATGCCCACTCGGTTGCATTGTGTTCGGCCAGCGATCTCGGCACTCCGCTCGAGTAGTCCGCTTTCTCCGCTACGATGTGGCCGATTTCGTGCAGGAGGGTGAAGAATGATTTGTATCCTTTCGGTACGGCATCGAGGCAGACGATTCTCTTTTTGGTATGGGCGTGGGCCCGGCTGTGTTTCGTTTCTCGGCCCCATCCTCGGCAGTCGCATTTGTAGCAGGCGGTTATCTGATGTTTTTCGAGGATTTCCCGGCCGGTCTTTTCGTACCATGCGGATTTCTCTTTTCTGGCCTCTTGGAACTTCTTGAGCTTTTCTTGCCATTCGTTTGTCATAGTGATTTTGCGTAGATGGTTAATTCTTTGAGCGGTCGGCGTTGCCATTTTTCCTTTCTGAACTTCTGGATGGCTCGCTTCACCGCTATCGCCACATTCGATCCCTGATCCGTTGACTCGTAATGCTTCGGATAAGGGTCGTTGATGGTCAGTTTGATGTAGTAATTTTTCATGGTTCTTATCGCGGGTTTTTAAGGTGCTTGATTAGTGCTTCGAGCAAGGCATCGTAAATCTTTCCGTAGGCGTAGTCGGTGAGTTTCTCATCGTCCACAAAGTCCACTGTCAGCTTTCCCATCAGGTCGCCGGTCTCGTCCGAGAGGTCGTCAAGGATTTGATCAGCAATTCGGTCTTTGACGATTGAGGTGATTCTGCTTCGCATCGCTCGAATCTCCTTGTCGATAGTTTTTTTCATTTGCGCTTTTGTCATGGTTGTAATTTTTAATTGGTTATTAACTCGACCTTTAGAAATAAATCGGGAAGTGGGCTTTGATGTAATCTTCGGCTTTGTCTCTCTGATCCTGATCGTCTGGGTCGGGAGCCACTTCGCCTGATCCGCCGCATTGACTGCATGTCTGGGCTTCCTCGTCTCTGATCTCGCCGGCCTCCTGGCTTGCCGGTATCGAGGTTGAGCCAGTCCCGTCGCATTCTTTGCATTCGAGCTTCTCGCTCTTTTCGATGTACTCGGTTATCTTTTCTTCTTTGAAGTCCTCGGGGAGTTCATCCCAGTCGAGGACAAATTGGTATTTGTCGTAGTTCATGATTTTGATTGGTTGTGGATAACTTTGGCTGGTGTTCGACCTTTTGCGGGCAGGGCAAATCCCTCCTCGGTTTTTTCGAGGAGTCCTTGCCATTGCCACTTCTGCACCAGCTGGTTGAGTCGCTGAGGGGTCACTCTGAACCTCTTAGCGATCTCCGCCTGACTTTTTCCGCTGGCCAGCAGTATCCTGATCTGCTGGTTTCGCTTCGTTTTTTCTGAATGTTTATTCTTCATGTTTTTGCTCATATTTTTATTGGTTAATCCGCGTGACATTTTCTGTTGGGTAATACAAAAACCCGATCTCTAATGAGATCGGGTTCTCGGTTTTTGGCTATTTTAGGCCTATTTTAGGCCTTTTTGGTCATCCTCATTGCCCGTGGCACTTTTTATACTTTTTTCCACTCCCACAGGGACACGGATCGTTACGTCCTGGTTCCTTAGTCGCAGTAATGGGCTTTTTTGATGGACCGCCTGGAGCAAATTGCGCCTCGTTGGTTTGAATAGTAATCTCTGGTTGATTGACTGAAAGAGACTGTTCAGAAGCCTTCTTAATACTATCCTCATTCTTTTTCATCCATGCATCAAAATCTTGTTGAAGATTTTGAAATGCAAGATATCCTTCACGGCGATACTCAATAAGCGGATCTTTTTGCCCATATGCGCGAAGACGCACTGATTCAGCAAGTGCATCCATGTTTTCGAGATGGCTCATCCACAAGGCATCAAATGCCTGGAGCACGAGAGTAGGCATACCTTCCTCAAGGAATTCTTGGCGCTTACGATACATTGCAAGACGTTGATTGTTAAGTACATCATCATATTCAAGCAAATGTTTACGCGCATCAAAATTCATACCCTCAACTTTTGATTGCGCCTGCTCGATAGTCTTATTGAGAATGCCAGCTTGAATGGGCATGTCGTCAGGTACGCGAAGGCGTTCCATAATATTTTTTAGCCGATCTCCACCAAATACACGCATAAGATGATCTTCAAGGGAAAGATAAAATTGCGTTGATCCCTGGTCACCCTGCCGTCCCGCACGACCACGAAGCTGATTATCAGTACGACGCGAATCATGGCGTTCAGTTCCAATAACATGAAGACCGCCTAATTCTTTAATTGTTTCCGAAGCGAGAGGGTCGGGTGGATTACCACCAAGAACAATATCCACACCACGCCCAGCCATATTGGTTGCAACCGTCACCGCGTGAAGCCGACCCGCTTGAGCAATAACTGCACCTTCTTGTTCATTATTTTTTGCATTCAAAAGCTCGTGTTGAATACCTACTTGCTTCAAGCGACGTGAAAATTCTTCGTTATGCTCGATAGAAATAGTACCCACTAAAACAGGTTGTCCTTTTTCTTGGCGAGCTTTAATGTCTTCGATCATTGCGTTATATTTCGCGTCTTCAGTTTTGAAAATAACATCAGGCATATCATTACGGATCGTCTCACGATTCGTGGGAATAGTAACAACATGCAAGCCATACACCTTATCAAATTCTTCTGCAGAAGTTTGTGCGGTGCCAGTCATACCCGCCAACTTTGCATACAAGCGAAAATAATTCTGGATTGAGATTTTTGCAAATGTCCGCGATTCCTGGCGAACGAATACTCCCTCCTTCGCCTCAATGGCTTGATGAAGTCCACCAGAGTACCTGCGTCCGTGCATCATGCGCCCAGTATTTTGATCAATAATAATAATCTCACCACTATGAACAACATACTCGCGATCGCGAAGATACAACGCTTTAGCGCGAAGACTCTCTTGTAAATAATGGGTTAACCGTAAATGTTCCGGGGAGTAAAGATTATCAACACCAAGTGCTTTCTCAACAATGTCAATCCCCGCTTCGGTAATATCAACAGAGCGCAACTTTTCATCAACAAGATAGTGAGTTTCTGCTTGAAATCGCGATACAAGTTTTGCAAAGGTTTTATAATACTCACTTGATTCTGAATCAGGAGCAGAAATAATGAGCGGCGTACGCGCCTCGTCAATAAGAATGCTGTCTACTTCGTCGATAATAGCAAAGGGTAGATGTTGCGGCTGAACTTGAGTTTCACGAGTATACGCCAAGTTGTCGCGAAGATAATCAAATCCAAATTCATGATTAGTGCCATAAGTAATATCCGCTTGATATGCATCTTTACGAGAAATTGGTTTTAAAAAATTCTCCTGCACACGAAAACTTCCTGTCACATCACGCTCCGCATCAATCATGCCTTCGGCATGACCTTTGGGAATGCTAAAATGAGGATCATAAAGGAATGCTCCATCATGAATAAGGCAGGCAACAGAAAGTCCGAGACGATAATAAATCTGCCCCATCCAAACAGCATCACGTTTTGCTAAATATTCATTGACCGTAACAACGTGGACGCCTTTTTCTAGGAGAGCATTTAAATAAATAGGCAGTGTCGAAGCAAGCGTCTTTCCTTCTCCGGTTTTCATCTCAACAACAGCCCGCTCATGAAGCGCAATACCTGCCATAAGCTGAACATCATAATGCCGCTGACCAAGAGTCCGATGCGCTGTCTCTCGAACAAGCGCAAAAGCACGAGGTAAATATTTCGCAAGGTCGGCATCTGCGCTGGTATCATCTTGAATTTCAGATCTGATACTATCTTTCAAGCGATGACTTGCTTCGGCGAGATCTGCGTCACTGAGGTCACGAACTTCATTCTCAAGATCGTTGATATGCTGAATAACCGGAGCAAAACGCCCAAAATCAACACCCTTGGATTTTCCAAAACCAAACAATTTCATGTTATAGATAAGCGACTAAGTTTACACCCAAGAACGAGCTGAGGCAAATAAAAACTGCATGCGCTACAAGTGGTCTGAAGCGATTTCCTTATAACGCTGGATCTCTTGTTTTAAAATAATTTTCGAAGCATCAATTGCTTTACGTATATCGAGACGCTCTTCTTCGGCGCGCAATACGGTATTGGGAAGGTGTAAGCTAAGAACCGCACGGAACACGTTGCCTTTGTGGTGATGAAGCGTTGTACGATCAAGCTCAACCCAGAGTGAAATTTCAGTCTCAACCTCCCAGCGCGAAACAAGTTTTTCGAGAGAAGAAAGCTTGAGATCAACATACTCCTTAAGCGCTGGGGTAAGATCAATAATGGATGTTTTAATAGCTATGTTCATATGAGTATAGTATAGCGACAATACCTAATATGAAAACCTAGTACGGTATACACATAATTTCTTCCTCAAGATCAATGCCAAATTTACCCTTCACGGTATAATGAATCAGATTAATAAGTGTTTTAACGTCTTCCGCGGTAGCGTTTAAAACATTAACAATAAAATTGGGGTGTTTAGGTGAAATCATAGCTCCACCAAAACTAACACCCTTCAAACCAGATTCAGCAATAATGTAAGCAACGGGCAATACGGGAAAAGGATCATTTTTGATGACATGTTTAACCGAAGCAATAATCGCAGGAGGTAATTGCTCCACAGGAACATTTTTAAAAATACTCCCCGCATTAGGATACTCAATTGGATGACGCTCTCTTCGATAGGAAATTTTATCTTCAATAGCATCGCGAATAGCGCGACGTTCTCCTTGGGAAAGCAGAAGCGTTGCGGAAAGAATAATTTCTTTCTTCCGATGATCAAGATCGTTTGTTTTAAAAATACTACTGCGATATCCGAATTGGCACTCTGCGTTAGTGCGAGTAATAAGACGAGGCCGTCCAGAAGTAGCATCGAGCGAAGTAACAGAAACAACAACATCCTTCATCTCACCACCAAATGCCCCCGCATTACCACGCAAAGCACCACCCAACTCACCAGGCAAACCACCAGCCCACTCAAGCCCCGAAAGACTGTGTTGAATTGTATAATCAAGCAATGTAGCAACAGAAATACCCGCTTCAGCACGAATAAGAAAATCATCATGAGAAATGGCCTGAAAAACAGGCTTCACTATAAGCCCCGAGAAACCCCGATCATCAAAAAGAACATTGGTTCCTCCGCCAAGAATAAAACAATGATTGAGATAATCGGTTTGAGAAGGCATTGCCTTACGCCAACGAAGCATTGCCTGCTCCAAGACATCAACAGTACGTACTTCAATAAAATACTGAGCTAAACCACCGATATGATAATGGCTGTATGATTTAAGTGACATAGTGCGCTCGAACATGAGTTAAAAAAATGAGATAGCTACAACTCCTCCTCTAAGATAATATTTCCGAGGAGAAATGATGGTGGTGACCTCCAATGTATCTGCTGTACCTAGCAGATACATTGGATTCTGAATTACCCAACGGAGTCGCAAGTGGTGACCTCCAATTTTATTTGTGTTAATTGAGTGCGCGTCCTTGCAACTCCGCCGGACAATCCAATTTTTTGTGCTGTGGTATTTTACTATACCCCCTACTAATAAGACAGTCGAGGCACGTTCTATTACTCTTCTGTTAGTATAAGGTGTTTAAAAAAAACTTAAACCCGGTCAAAAGACCGGGTTTAAGCCACAAATAGATCTGAAGAAACAATGCTAAATGATAAATCGCTCAACACTGTTCGGTACTCAATCTACAGGAAGTATAGCAAAACTAAAGAAATTGTCAAGTAAAAAACGAAGAAGGCCATACACATGATTGCCCTAAAGAAAAAAGTGGAAAGATGTGCATAACATGAGGAAAACCACGGGAGAAAAGAGGGTTGCAATTTAAGAGCCTCGACTATACCCTGGGAGTATTACTAAATAAGAAGCAAAATCATGGAAAACCACAATCACGAACCAGGGGGAAACAAACAAATGTCGCAAAACACAACACTCTACACAACGGAGGAGGGTGGAGAAAAAAAGAATGAAAACCAAGAGAAACTTCCCCTACTTGGTGATGAACCAAAGAAAAAAAATTCCGGAGGAAGAGTGTTTATTGGAATCATTATTATCGTCCTTGTCTTAGTGGCAATAGCACGAAATAGGAATGGAGACAAAAACAACGAAATTGTATTGGATACAAACATGAAGAACGACGAAGAGACAACACTTCCCGCGTTGGAAAATAAAGAAGACCTGTTGCGAGCAAATCTCATTACCAATTTCTCAAATACTGTCGCAGAAGGAAAACCAACAAACACCTTCGATAAAAAATTAGCAATTAAAGGAAAAATTAAAAGTGGATTTTTATATATCAAAACGAACGTCAATGGAAAACCAGTCGAGAGTCCTGATACAACCTATCTCAACCTCACATCACGCGTTGAACCGGGAAAGTATGAAGCATTTGGAGGTCACCTCAACCCGTCCCAGTCACTCTCAGAATCAGAAGAAAATACCGCTACCGAACTGCTATTTAATTTAAAAGATGTAGTAAGTCGAGAATATTACTCTGATAAAGAGAACAGAAAAACAGACTGGATTGAAGTATTGAATAACTATGAAGATCAAAGGCTAATAGGATTTATTTCATCGCTCGGAAACGGAACAATCGAAGAAGCAAGTATTTATTACGAATGCGCCGAAGAGAGCAACTGCAACGTCAGCTTAAAATAAAACTTCTACACACTCAAAAACATACCCCACAATAAACCGCCTCTTTAGGCGGTCTATTGAAAATTGACAAAATAAAATTTTACCATTATAATAGGATCCACTAATAAAAGAGTCAAGCAATGAATACTATTCGCAAACACCCAATTACAACAATCGTAATAATTGCACTCGCCCTCGCAAGTGGCGTAGTAATTCATCGCATTGCAACAACTAAATCTATTACAGCCCTGGAAAGCACAGGTACGCAAAGTATAGCACTATTAAAATTAGAAGATTACCGTGAGCAAAATGCAAAAGTGAGCACCGTTGGTGTAGTCGAGGCATTGGAACAAGTTGAATTGCGAAGTCAACTCGCGGAATATATTAAACAAGTTCACATCGATATTGGTAGTAAGGTCACGAAGAGCCAAGCATTAATTACACTCGAAAACAATGAACTACAAGCTCGTCTAAGACAAGCTGAAGCGAATCTTCAAGCAGAGCAATCTCGCCTTGAAGAATTAAGGCAAGGAACGCGAGAAGAACAAATTGCCATCTTAGAAACAAGAGTAAGAGTAGCAGAAGAAGGTGTAATAAATGCTCAAAAAAATAGCATAGATGCAATAAAAAATGACTTTACTACTGCCGACAATGCAATTCGGAACACAGCGGATGTAATAATAAGCAACCCACAATCAATTGAGCCAAAATTGGTATTTACCACATCTAATAACCAAACAAGAATCGACCTTGAATTTGAACGTCGAGTTGTTGAAGAACATTTGAATGAATGGGAAAAGATAGTGTCATCTCTAAAAAATCAGGAAATAATCAAGGAACAAACGCAACGTGTAAAAATATTGATAAATGACATGCAATCATTCCTGACCAAAGCAGCTCTTGCAGTAAATACAGTAAACGCAGGAGGAAACCTCACGGAAGCAACAATAAGCACATATAAAGCAAACATCTCACTCGCCCGCAATGAAATAAACAGAGTAGCAACAGCACTCCTAAGAAGCGAGGAAACAAGTTTGGGAGCAGAAACGTCATTTGAATTAGCAAAAAATGAGTTAACGCTTGCGCGAGCAGGAGCACAACAAGAACAAATCAAAGCACAGGAAGCAAGAGTAAGCCTAGCAGAGGCAGGGCGTATCAGTGCATTGGTACAACTTGAAAAAACAATCATCAAATCCCCCATCAATGGAACAATCGCGAGCTTACCAGCACGAGTGAACGAACTTGCAAACCCAGGAGAAATACTGGTCTCAATCGTAAACACAAGCGGTCTCCAAGTAAGAACATTCATCAATGGTCAAAACAGTAACTTCATACAAGTAGGAGCAAAAGTAAAAATTGAAAATTCAACTGAGGGCATTGTTGAAAACATTGCTCCAAGCATTGATCCAATTACAAGGAAAGTTGAAGTTGTTATAGCTATTACAAATCAAAAAGACAACAATCTTGTTATCGGCCAATTTGTAAACACGGAAATAGAAGTGGATGAATCAGCAACACGAGAACGTTCGCTCTTCTTACCGCTAGAAGCCGTCAAAGTAACACCAACGGCAAGTTTTATTTACGTATTAGGAGATAACAATATTGTAGAAGAAAAAGAAGTTCAACTAGGGCGTGTAATCGGAGAATCAATCGAAATCAAAGGCAATCTTAAGGGAGAAGATGAAGTGATAAGTTCAGTGCGTGGAATTAAACCGGGTCAAATCGTCGAAGTCATGAGCAAATAGAACATGAGTAATCTGTTCGTTAATTGCATCGCAAAATAACACCGTGTGGAATTTTTTCATTTTTCATAGACGCTTCACAGCAATTATTATTGTTGCCGCAATATTACTAGGCTTGTTTTCTATTTTTATCATTCCCAAAGAATCAAATCCCGAAGTGGATGTTCCCTTCGGAATCGTAACAACGGTATTTCTCGGGGCAAGCGCTGAAGATGTTGAGGAATTAGTAACCGATGTACTCGAGGACAAAATTTTGAGCCTCGATAAAATTGCAAACGTTACATCAACTTCAGGAGAAGGACTTTCAATAATTTCAGTTGAATTTGATGCGCAAAGTGATTCAGAAAAGCAAATTAATGAATTAAAGGAAAAAATTGATGAAGCGCAAATCGACTTACCGGATGAAGCAGAAGATCCGTTTGTACAAAAAGTGCGATTTGAAGATCAGGCAATTTTCTCCGTTGCACTCAGTGGTCCTTATCAAACGCCGCAACTTAAAACCTTTGCAGAAAAAATAAAAAATGACCTCGAGATCATAACCGGTATTTCTCGCATAGAAATATTCGGTGGTCAGGACAGAGAAATCCAAGTAATCGTCGATAAAGTCACACTCGACAGTTTCGGCTTAAGTATTGCGCAAGTAACGGGGGCAATAGCGCGCGCAAACGCCGATATCCCAACAGGATCAATTGAAACAGCGGGGGCAAATTTCAATATTCGTCTTGCAGGACGCCTCAAGGATATTGAAGATATAAAAAAAATTCCAGTACTTGCAATCGGTAACACGCCAATTGTGATTGAAGATATAGCCGACGTCCGCGACAGCTTTAGTGAAGCAAAAACAATTTCACGACTAAGCATTGAAGGCAATGATGCGCTTCCCGCAATAACGCTTTCAATTTTCAAAACGTCGGGTGGAAATATTATTCGCATTGTCGATCAAGTTAAAGAAAAAATTGAGGGAGCAAAAAACGCATATCTTCCTGAAAACATAAGCACAAAAGAAACAGAAAATGTGGCTGATTTTATACGAGAAGATTTAAACAATCTTGTCGTGAATGGAATGCAAACCGTTATTATCGTTATGATCTTGCTGTTTGTATTCGTTGGCTGGAGAGAATCTCTACTTGCCGGATTTGCAATTCCAATGAGTTTTCTGATCACGTTTATAGTTCTGCAAGCAATCGGTTCAACTATTAACTTCCTCTCTCTATTCTCCTTAATTCTCTCACTGGGAATTTTGATCGATAGTGCAATTGTAATCGTTGAAGGAATGAACCGCTACATTGGAGAAGGAGAACACCCCGAACAAGCAGCTGTAAAAACGCTTGAAGAATTTAAACTTCCGCTAATCGCTGGTACCCTTACAACGGTATTTGCGTTTATTCCTATGCTGTTGATGTCGGGAATTTTAGGAGAGTTCGTCAAGCATATTCCCATAACCGTAACGATCGTTCTTTTAAGTTCACTTTTTGTAGCACTCGGCATTATCACAACCGTTGGTGTTGTTTGGCTAAAACGAAATGTGAATAGCAATGACGATGCAATGAAAAAACGACGCTATGTATTCTTCAATGGGCTTCTAAAACGATATGAAAAAACGCTCGGAAATCTTCTGCTTCGAAAAAGCCGCCAACGATTATTGCTGGGTACGGTAATTATTGCATTCTTCGCAAGTCTCACATTGCCAATAGCAGGAATCCTGGAAATAAACATGTTTCCGTCTGAAAATTCGGATTTCTTTTTTATTGACATCAAAGAACCAATTGGAACACCGCTTGCAATAACAGCAAATACGATTAAAACAATCGAAAATGAATTGAAAAAAGATGATCGCGTCGAATCATTTGCAACAACGGTTGGAGCAAAACCGCCAACCGATGAAAGCGTAGGCGGACGACTCCAAGAACATCGTGCCTACATTCTCGTAAATCTCCAAAAAGAAAGACAAATGCGTAGTCTTGTAATTATTAGTGAATACGAACAAACACTTCCTAAAATAACAGAAGCAGACGTACAAGTGAGTCAGTTCGGTTCAGGGCCACCATCAGGCGCTCCAATAGAAATCGTACTAAAAGGAACATCGCTCGAAGAATTAGAACGAGTGGGCATTGTATTCGAAAGAATATTAAAAGAAATTCCCGGGACACGCAATGTTCAAACATCAATTCAAGAATCACTGGGTGAATTCGAATTTATTATTGACCGAGCAAAAGCGGAATTGTTTGGCGTCAACACCATTGAGCTTGCGCAAATATTACGCAACGCAGTAAGCGGAACAACGGCAACGGTTATCCGAAAGGCAGGAGAAGAAAGTGAAGTTATTGTTAAATACAAACTTGACCCACAAACACAAGGTACAAAAACGAACGTAACAACAATTGAAAAATTAGAATCATTAACCATTGCAACGCGTCGTGGAGATATTCCACTTTCAAGTTTTACAACCAATCGATTAACAGGAAGCCGACCAACAATTCAACACAAAGACGGAAAGCGCATCATCCGCGTAACCAGCGAAACACAAGAATCAACAAACGCTCAAGCAATCTTCCAGAAAGTAGGAGAAAAACTAGAAACAATAAACATACCAACGGGCGTTGAAGTCATCATAGGTGGTGAACGAGAAGATCTCACACAATCATATCAAGACATGTTCAGGGCAATGATTTTAGCAATCTTCCTCATCGGTTCGGCATTAGTCTTACAATTCAATTCGTTTCGTCAACCATTCTTCATTCTCATTACCATTCCCCTTGCACTGATTGGCGTATTCTTTGGGCTTGTAATAGTAAACAAACCACTAAGTTTCCCAGGTATTATTGGCATTGTGGCTCTCGCAGGAATTGTCGTGAACAATGCCATTATCTTGATATCAAAGATTAACAGCAATCGAGAAGAAGGGATGGAAAAAAAAGAAGCAGTAATGAATGCAAGCACATCGCGTCTAAAGCCAATTCTTCTTACAACCATCACAACCGTAGCCGGAATTTTACCGATTACCCTCTCAAGTGAATTGTGGGGACCACTTGGATTTTCAATTATTTTCGGCCTCTCATTTTCCACAATTCTCACCCTCTTCGTTGTCCCAATGCTGTATGTGCGGTTTGGTGAAAAACACCTCAATTCCTCACATATGAAATAAAAAGTCAAGTACCATTGACGCAGATGAGAAGAGCACATACACTAACCCGACAAGGATAAAGGTCGACGAGACACTTATTTTTTTTGTGAGCTAATACTCACAAGAAACTACTTACTATGGAAGAGAACCAGAACCCAACTCCTTCAACAGAAGGAACCGAAGAAGCCACTAATACAGAAGGCGGCGAAGCTTCTGAATAACCTTAAAAGACTGCGCTTCTCGCGCAGTCTTTTTATTCATCTCGGTTTATCAACTCAACGCGAGTGCTCTAGACTAGAGAATATGCCTGCCACTTTCCATACTAGAGTACGACACACTACAAAACCTCTTAATAAGATCCTAAAATCTTTTTCGTCTCCACTTTATAACTCTCAACATTGGGTTGATCGAACGAATTAACATTCAATAAAATCCCAAGAAACATAACCTCAATCATCTTCATTTGCATAAATCCACCCAGCATCATGGGTGAAATTTCAGATACAACAAGCTCTGCAAAGGGAAGCTTATTCTTCTTGTATGCCACCTTCACACCTTCCAAAATCGCATCCATAATATGCTCCATAGACTTTCCGGCAATACCCGAAACAAGACCAGGAAAGGTTACCTCACGAGGAACAGCCGCAGTACTTAAAACACCACGTCCCCAAACAAAGGTTGTAAACGCATTACGCGGACCGCCAAGATACAGTTGACCAACAGAATGAAGATCGGTTGAACCAATAGAAACAACTGGAGTGATTCCGGCGTGAACAAGAGCACCATCAACATCCTGCTCCTTGCCAACACTCTCGCCCACAAGCTGTCGATACCACTTGCCGAGCGACTCAAGTTCTGGATGAAAAAGAAAGATATTGTGAATAGTTTTCCTCTCTTGGTAGTGAAGATAGAGGAGAAGAGCAGACAGCGCCGCAGGATTCGACTGAATAGTAGTTGAAATACAGTGTTGTCGCATAGTTTCTGCTCCGCGCCTCAATGCATCAATATCAAAACCAGCCGCAAGAAGAGGAAACAAACCAACAGCAGAAAAAACAGAATAACGACCACCGACGCTATCGGGAATAGCAAGGGTGGCAATCCCCTTTTGTTCTGACGCAATCCATAGAGGTGAACCGAAATCGGTAATAGTAACAAAGCGATCAAGAACACGGGTAAATCGAGATTGCAAAAGATGAATTACAAATTCGGCGTTTGCAATAGTTTCAGTGGTTCCACCCGATTTGCTAATAACGCAAACAAGGAGCTCTTCGGGACTGCGAATATCAAAAGAAAGAAAGGAGGTAATATGATTCGCATAATTAGGATCGTTCGTATCAAGAAAAATAAGTTTGGGAAATCGCTTACCTGCTAAAAGATCAAAATATCCATGAAGAGCATCGTATACCGCTTTGGTTCCCAAGTTTGATCCCCCGATACCAATCACAAGAATATACTTGAGCGCTGTAGAAACCTTTTTCTTATATGCACCCCGAACATGGGCAAGAAGCTCGCGGTCAGTGGACAAATTGATTGACCCTTCAAGTTTCTCATACGTGCCAGCATCAACCACGCCACGCAACGTTTCTATGGAAGGAATAAGCCCCTGCGCAGCGCGCGTAAGAAGCTCTGGTGAAACAAGCGCAGTTTCTTTATAGCGAAACTCAAACATAAATATTACACCTCTTCTATATCGCCACCGGCATCAGCGTCATCTTGAGCGAAGGCAACAATAACATCATCAATTTCTTGAACGGTTTGCCGCTCATAATCTTTGAGTGCTTGGTCAATAATACTAACCTCACCTTCAAGGCTCTCTGCTTCTTCTTTAAGTTTTTTAACAAGCGGTCCGGTCTTCATGGCAAAATCTCGATTAAGTTTGCGAGAAACAAGAATTAACTCGTCAAGACGTTGTTCTAAATTATTATGAGACGATGAATGAGTATTATCTGCCATAATATTTATAAAAGTTACACGACGCGACGTTTATTACGAGGGTTAATCACTGCCTTCAAACCAGGATCAAGAGGTTGTTTTTCACCAACCCGAGCAGCCCGTAAATATCTATTTTTCATATCACGCCACGGATTCGCCCTATCTTCGGCACGAGCAATACGATCCTGAATAATCTGACGGTCAACACGACGACCTTCAATAAGTCGATTATTAGTAACAAGTTCCCGTTTTGCCTCCTCACTTTTTTGTTTAACTTCTTTTCGTTTTTCGCGAGGAATAGCAGTTAGTTCCGATTCAAGCTGCTCGAGGGCAACATGAAGTTCATCGTTTTGAAGCTCCATGTCCTGAATTTCAACATCAAGCTCAACAACATTTTCACGAAGCGCTCTAGCGCGATCTTCAAATGGCTGCATACGTTCCTGAATGCGTTTAGCGACACGATCTTCGATATCACGAATAGTATTTTCGAATCGAGCCTTCTCGGCTTCATGATGCTGCATAATGCTTTGTAGTTTTTCTTCCTTCGCAGACAACGAATCACGGCGCTCTTGAAGTTGAGTTATGGTATGCTCACGACTAAGTATAGCGCGAGGTGAAACATTGGGGTCATCACGAAGGATCTTAAGTTCTGCTTCATGCTTACGCAAGTTAATCTCAGCAACGCCAAGATCTTTTCGGCAAATCTGAATTTTTTTTCGAACTTTCAATGATCGCATATCGGCTCTATCTGCAACCTCACGGTTATTGGCAATATCAACGCGATCACTAATATTGAAACGAGCACGTTCATAAAGGCGCGTTAAGGTTCGAACAATAGGAGAGCGCTTCATATCAAGAAAACGTTCAAGTGCAGATGCATTGTCATATGATTTTGGAGCGCGCTCAATGCGTGTAACGGGATGTTGCTCTGCTCTAAGGGGAATATCTTTCTCGCCCTGCGCAACGGAAGTTTTAGATTCAGTTGTTTGTGGCTCAACCTTATCATTCGTATCAAGCTCCGCTTCTTTGCGCTCAAAATATTCTTCCTCAAGTTCTTTTTTTCGTTCCCGCAAAGATTCTTTATAAATAATACGAGCCTCTTCCTCACGAGTTAAACGAATACCGTGTTCCTGTTCAAAAAGCTCTTCAGCAACTTTCCTACCCGCCTCGCGTAAACGCTCTTTTTCTTCATCACCTAAAGGTTTTTCTGAAAAATGTTCTGAAGGGGGTGGATTCGATTCCGGAAAGGAGGCGATTGCCTGTTCTTCAGGAGTATGAGGAGGCGGCATACTGCTAGAGGGTTTTCGTTCGGAAGCAGAAACACTTTCTTTGTGAGGAGCATAGCGAGCACTCAATTCTTCCAACGCTTCCGCCTCCACTTGTTGGTAGTTTCCTTGTAAAACTTCATCACGTCTTCGCTGAAATTCTTCGATGGGAGATTCACTCTTCTCGCCCGAAGTTGTTTCCAAGATAGATGTTGTTGACTCTGAAAGGCTCTGAAAAGAGCGGCGTTTTTCTTCTAGTACAGCTGCAGCATCATTGCACAAATCAGCAAGATCCTGCGCAGCTCGTTCCTCAAGGGCACGAGCATCCTCTCCACCGCCATGGGCTTGAATGCGATCTTTTCCTTCTTGAAGAAGACGCTCTCGTTCTCGCTGTTCCTCCACGATCTCTCGATCCATTGTGGCATATGATTCAGCGACGGAAGGAACGTTCTCGCCTTCATAATGAGTTGTGCGCAGTATTGAATTGGCCTCAAAACGCTCTCCATCATGAGGTAATTCGCTATCACTCGATAATATCTTTGGAGCTCCCGGTGCCATACTTACATACCTAGTTGTTGACGCAGTGTTTTAGTCTTCTCCTCGTCGATGGCGCGCAAAATATCACGAACACGATGTTCATATTGCTCTTTGGCGTACTGAACTTCTGCGCGATAAACACGCAATGCTTCCTGCAATATATTACGGCGCTCATCATCAGTCATATCATTAAGAATACCACAGGAACACAAAATTGAGTTATACACATAACACATAAAAAGCCCCCTTATGAAGTTCGATGGGGGCAAAGAAATCAAATACTATGAAGCTGAACGCCCACGTTGCTAACGGTGGCGTACGTCACCTCTGCTTCACAAAATCCTCCTGTATTGATATAACGAACAAGGCCAAATTGCTTATCCATCGGAATGTGTGTATGCCCGCAAAGGACATGAGTACAATCATGTTGACGCGCAGCACATACGGCGCGCTGCGCAACCTGTTCAGACAGGCGTAACACTTTGTCAGCCAAAAATTTTGCAAAAGAACTAAGAGGTTGTGCGTGGCGGTTGCCAACAAAAAAATGAAAGAGGCGCATATCAAGCCATTGCAATAAAGGATAGCCATGCGAAGCGAAAAACCCAGGAATAAGACTACTGGAAAGCACATGATCAAATTCGTGACCATGATAAGCGACAAGGCGAGATGAATCACGCTCCCAAAAAAATGGTCCCTCTTGAACGCGTGCTCCAAACGCATCAGCTAAGCAAAGGTAACGAGCAAAATCATGATTTCCCGGAACCCAAACAACATCACAGCCATCCCCGCGAGAGCAGACTCTAATACGATCCAAAACTGCAAGATGAGATGGAGAGATTAGTGCGTGAGATCCGTCAAATAAATCACCCAAAATAAGAAGCCGCTCAAAATCATAACGCTCAAGCACCCCAAGCGCATCATCTGTTCTACAAACAGAAAGCCCGAGATGCAGATCGGAAATGATGAGATCATAAATCTTCTCTTGTACCATCAAATACTCCTCCTTAAAAATGGCTAAGATGAACTATTCGAAACCATAGGCGAAGTAAAATATTTTTGCAAGAAAAAATCCGGCAGACCGAATTGCTACAAAAAAGGCAATAAACGATATTATTTCACATGAATGTCAAGAACATCATGCGAAGAAGCAATCTTCTTAACAACATCTGCATTGTCAGTAAAAATACTCACCCGCCCATCATGATGATCTTTAACAACAATCTTAGTACGCCGTTCGGCAAGGTTCGAATAAATAACCCCCGTAGGAAGTTCAAGTTTTTCATATCCTGCGAAATCATCCTGAGGGCGCTCGCGAAGTACTAGCTCTACAATCATAATAATAATACTAACAACTTATTCGCCATATGCCAATCGCTCTTCAAAAACTGAAAGCTCACTAAAAAGCCCCTCTAGCTCATGACTAAATTCAGCACGTATTTCTTCCTCATCGAGTGCACCATCAAATTGGCTAAGACGAGTGTCATAATCTTCAAGAACAACACCAAGTTCCGTAAAATCTTCAAGATGAGAATTAACGTCATAGGAAACAAAAGCAGAAGAAAAAACAGCAAGTAAAACAAAAAGAACGAGGACAAAGATGGTCATCGAAATACCAACGGCTATTGATGCTGCGAATTCAGTTTTCTCAAACATAAATCATATCCTATACAACGACCGAACAAGTAAAACGTAACAGAGATAAAAAGAGCTACGTCATAAAAAATGAGGGTAGGTACGAAAAGATGAGTCGTCGGGAATCTCCCTATGGTCGAACCTCTTATTCCTTTACAACTTTTACCGAAAACAAGAGGTTTACGCAGTCGGTGGTGTCACATACCCAGGTTGTACTCCTTTGCTTGAGTAGGAACGGTCCTAGCGCCATGTGACCTAGGAAACCGCGGCGCCCAATCCATAGTAATAGTAGCCTAGAAAGATCGTCACAAGCACCATTATTGCGAGGAAGACTCTTAATAACACGACCCATTCGCTTCTTGGATTTCGAATTCGTTCAAGTTTCAACGCGACTAGCGCGAGCAGGGAAGGTAGCAATGCTCCTGTCCCGATGCTGTTATCGATGACTCTTGAGAGGGATTCAAAGCCACCCAAAAAGCCCCAGATAGACCAAGCGACTGAGAGAACAACGCTTGCAATGACGCCCACAGCCAAGTAGGTGTCGCGCCACGTATTGTATTTGTCTTTTCGAATAGCTCGATTCTCATCTCCCGCGTTTGTCATGTTTTCATTGTGACGAATCGAAGAAGGAGAGTCAAATGGCGTGGATGGGGAAGCGCGGGATCGAAAGAGTGCCATCTGTCACGCAAGTAATCCTTTCGCAACAGGAGAACCTGAAGGGTCGGCGGGGGACTACTTCAGGCCAACGGTTTTCTCCAGGCGGCCGACACGCTCGTAGAGCGTTCTTTGAGGACTTGCGGTCTCGATCCGGAGGAAGACCTCGGGATCGACCGGGTCATGGCGACGAACGAAACGCCGGAGGGAGGAGTAGCTCCCGTTGAAGCCTCGCTCGATGAGGAGCTGGTGGAGGGCTCGGATCTCGACCCCCTCCTTGCGTTTCTCGAGGACGAACTCCCGGTGGGGCTCGACGATGGAGGGAGGACCCGACGGCTCGACGGACCCGCTTTTCTCCTCGATCCGGGCGGCCATGGTGGCCGGGTCGGGGAGAGCTGAGCTCTCGAGCCACCCCTCCTCGACAGCGATCGCGAGGTACTTGGCGATGGTGTTGCGGCTGGTGCCCAGGGCGTGGGCGATGGTGCGGCGTGTCTCGCCGAGCCGGGTGCGCCGGACGATTTCACGGACGTCGATCACGGACTTCCTCCTCTGGGCCATGGCTCCCTCCTGCTGCCAGTGTTTTGTAAGGCTCTGCAGCGGTGAAGCTTGGCTGAAATGGAGGACGGAGGCAACGACCGAGGTAGGCTGCCGGCGGGTGGCTCAGCATGCCCCGAACATGGCTGGCTCATAACAATATATAGAACGAATATAAAAGGTAAAAAGGTTTCAAAAATCGCCCCACAATACCAATATAAAACGAACCAATAATGAGAAGAAAATGGATTATATCAAAATAGGATTTATGGCCGGAATTTAAAAGCACCATCAGGGGGAAAAAGATCCTTTGACAGAAAAGTAAAAGACAGGTAGACTAACTTCACTCTTACGTATAGGTCAAAAGGAGGTAATCGTTTTGCCTAGATCAGGAGAATAGTCGAATAATAAAAACAGTAGGCAAGATGGATTACAACAACCAAGGCGGTGGAGATCGAGGCTTTGAACGAAAGATGTTTCAAGGCGACTGGAGCTGTGCAAAGTGTGGAGCAAAAATTACTGAGCTTCCCTTTGATCCAGATCCAAGCAGACTCGACCAACTGCAATGCCGCGACTGTCACCGACAAAACAAGCGTTTTTCAGGTGGCGGAGGTGGCGGACGTCGCTTCTAAGGAAGCATAAAGAAAAACCCTCTGATGTTGCTACCCAGCAACCAGGGGGTTTTTTGTTGGGAAAATCCTCAAAGAGAATGTAAAGCAAGCTTGACATTTCATAAATGAATATATATACTTCCCCTACGTGCAGAGTGTGAATCGCATCTTAACAAAAGAACAAAGAGAGGAAAGCATGAAGAAGGCAAGTATGATCGGGGTAGGATTGGTTCTCGCAATCGTCTTTTTGGGAGTGACTACCACTACCACGGAAGTCGAAGCAAGTGGCAACCGCATGCTGGAAATCACCTTCCAGAACATGATGCCCGAAGCAATTCTCACCCCACCAATTTTCGCAACCGATCGCCATGGTTGCAACGTCAGCTTCTTCGAAGTTGGCGAATTCGCCTCATCCGAGCTCGAAGAACTCGCAGAGGGTGGAAACACCACTCCCCTCGCCGTACTCTTCATGAACAACGGAGCCAATATCGTCCAACACAACGAACCGCTCCTGCCGGGGGAAACGATTACGATCGAAATTCCGGGTAATCAGAGCTCTGAACTTTCGATCGCAAGCATGCTGCTTCCAACCAATGATGGATTCACGGGAGCAAATGCAATGAGCGTAAGAGAGCTGTTGCGAGACGGAGGCACTGCCCTCCTTCGTGCCTACGACGCCGGCACCGAAGGAAATTCCGAGCTCTTCGCTGACATTCCCGGACCCTTTGGGGGCGTAGGGTACATTCCTGGAGGTGGAGAAGGGTTTGTACATAGCCACCCCAATCTGATCGGCGGAGGTGACGCAGACCCTGCAACATACAGGTGGGGCGAATTCGTAGCCAAAATCAGCGTCCGCGTCGTTCGTTAACGGAGCAGTACTCAAAGCAAAAACCAGTAAAGCACATTTTGCACGTATGGCACGTACCCAACAAGGTACGTGCCGTTTTTTTAAAAAAACCGCTAGGCGCGTAGCGCCAAGCGGTTCTGAAGAGATTGTTCAAGAAAGCAAAGGATGGAGCGAGCCTTACCACGATCGGTGTACTTATTAGTATCAAGAGCACGTCGAATGGCGGGAAGGTTATCAAGGGATTGAATAATAAACTCGCAACTCAAAATACCGGCGATAAAAATTCTTACAAAAGAACTCTCATCCGCCCCGGGTGAAATGCAAGGAGCGCCACAAAACGTAAGCGACCAAAAATTGTCGGGTAGACGCCTAGCTTCAAGGGTAGCTTCTGTTCGCTCCGATTTCCAAAGGAAGCGAGAAGAACGAGAAAGATCATATCCAGACCATCCCAAATTGTGCCCAGGATCTTCGACGCGATGATAAGTATGACCATTAGGAGTAAATCCTTCAAAAAGATCGATCTCGTGAATGCGCTGAGAGTGATCGGGGATGTAGACAAGCCCCTCATGAAAGCCACCACGCTCCCACAAGCCGCTACAAAGCCAAAGAGAGGTCGTACAAACATGCTCCCAAAGAGTGTGCCCAATGAAATGATTCATTATACAACTCCTAAAAAACCAAAATGAAAAGAGCGATAAAAAAACTATAGAGTAAACCAGAGGATAGCGCAAGACAAAACCATTTTGTTAATGCATTGCTTTTGATACAGTTAAAGAAGGATGATTCAGAAAATAAAATCTGCATACAAAAAACATCCAAGTTTTTTTTATTGGCTCTTTTTTGGAACTGGATTCATTATCGACAATTTGACCTTCAGACGTGTTGATCTCTTGTTCGAAAATATCGTGATATTTTCTTACCTTGGAATTGCAGGACTCAGCATAATTCTCATGAACGCCTATCACAAAGGTGAGTTGAAGTCACATCCGATGAAAAAATTACGAAACTTCCTGCCACTCCCTATGCAATATGCATTCGGCGGGCTCTTCAGCGGGTTTGTAATTTTTTATGCGCGGAGTTCTTCGATTGTAGCAAGCTGGCCATTTCTGCTCATACTTATTTTACTTTTCATTGGTAATGATTTACTAAAAAACCGCTACGCGCGGCTAACATTCCAAATCTCAATATATTACATCGCAATTTTTTCGTTCGCTATTTTTTACGTTCCTGTTGTAACAAAAACAATTGGCGCAGGAACATTTATAGCAAGCGGATTTGTAAGTCTTGTGGTAATTCGAATACTAATTTGGATTATACGAAAAATAAACAAAAGTCATATCGAGAAAAGTCGGCGCATGATAACTCTCTCAATCGGCAGTATCTATATTCTTTTTAACGTGTTTTACTTTACAAACATTATCCCCCCCATTCCCCTTGCACTCAAAGAAACCGGTATTTTTCACAAAATAGAACGATCTGCGGGGAATAGCTACATTGCAAACGGAGAAAAACCGCCCTTCTACCAACCGTTTGAACTCACGAGTCGAACCTTCGCACAAAGTGGTCACGAAACAGCATATTTTTGGAGCGCTGTTTTCGCACCAACGGATTTAAAAACAAACATATTTCACAAATGGATGATGTTCAATGAAGAAGATGGCGTATGGACAACCATTGATAAAATTGGATACGAGATTATCGGCGGACGCAACAATGGATACCGCGGCTGGACATTAAAACGCAACATCGAACCAGGAAAATGGCGCGTTGATGTGGTAACCGAACGCGACCAACTCTTAGGACGTACAACGTTCAAAGTCATTGAAACTGAAATCAAACAAGAGTTACAACAAGTAACGCTATAAAATCGATCAATACAATGAGTACATAAAAGAGCCGCACATGCGGCTCTTTTATGAGTATGAGCTTATTCCTCTTCCTCCTCTTCTTCCTCGTCCTCCTCTTCCGTCTCTTCTTCCGTATCGTCCTCGCTCATCATGGTGATGTCTTCATAAGACATTGTCGTGTTTGAAAGTTATGGTTGCTTCTTCGACCCATCCCTCCATTGAGGGTAAAAGAAGTGTACCTCCATTAAAAAGAAAATCAAGAGCAAGAAAAAACCAAGAAATACTCTTGAAAAGTAATATGAGATAAGGTACGCTAGTGGCATTATGAATAACACAAAAACATGGTACATCGTTTCAGGAATACTCGTCGTGGTAGCAGGACTCTTGGCATACCCAAGGCTTGCACCAGCACAACATGATACATTTGCAGAGTGTCTAGAAGAAAAAGGAGCAACATTCTATGGCGCATTTTGGTGTCCGCACTGTGAAGAGCAAAAAAGAATATTTGGAAAATCTGCTGCAAAACTCCCATATGTTGAATGTTCAACACCTGACCGCAAAGGACAATTAGCTGTTTGTAATGAAGCAGAAATTCAATCATACCCAACATGGGAATTTGAAGATGGCAGCAGAAAAACAGGCGTTCTTCCACTCGCACAACTTTCATCAATAACAGGTTGTCCCCTCTCGGAATAAAAATCAGATTGGATCAAAAAGAGAAGCGAGATATTCATCAATATCTCGTTGATCAAGATCGTAAAAATGACGCCCTTCGTCATGAAGTTTTTGCGCAAGCATTACACCAACGAAACGCCAATGCCAAGGTTCAAAAATATAATACGTATTATCCTCTGGATAAGAAAGGATAAAACCAAAACGATACGCATTATCTAAAAGCCATTGATATGCGGGTGCGTTTTCGAATTGCGACAAGTCTTCTCCGGCTATTGAAGTAGTAAAATCAATCGCAGTGCCTAGTTGATGTTCGGAATATCCCTGATCCGCAGAAAATTGATTAGCGGTTCCCGCGCCGTAGGTAACCGTATATTGAGACTTGAGCGATGCTTGAAAATAAAAAGGCCGATACGCAGAAAGTAGTTTCAAATCGATACCAGCATTTTCGGCACTCTGAAGTAAGGAAACGAGAAAAGGAAGAGCATCTCGCTGAAACTGCTGTGGCTTATCCGGTGAAACAGAAAAATGAATGTCAGCAAGTCCAAGCGTGGAAGGTACATAGTGTTCGTTAAGAAAAAAAACTTTAGAATATTTTTTTAATAACTCCGGATCAGTCTTGCTAAGCTTCTCAAGACCACCAACAACACCAGTAATTTCACGAATTTGTTGCTCAAAAAAATTCATCTTCCCCTGTTCGGCATACAGCGCATCGGCAAGATTCTTATTATCCTCCTGGGTACGGAATAAAACCTGATCAAGCTGATCAATACGCTGTCTAAAAAGCATAGAGGTAGCAATGCTACGCTCTTCAGAGCGCTGTAATGAAACGTGCAATTCCTGATATTGATAAGCAAAAAAACCAAAAAAGGCCGCGATAAGAAGTATCGCAAGAGCGAGATAAAAAACAGACCGCCATAGAAAATGGTTTTGAGTAAGCATAAATCAACAATATCAGAAGAAAAGCAAGACAACAACATCCACAAAAACCTTCCTTATAGGTAACCTTTTAGAAACAAAATGGCATATACTGTAAAGAAGGGCGTAAGACTAAAATCTGACGCCACCAATAACCAATAATAAATGTCGAATAAGTATATAAATGATCCCTAAATAAATTATGAAAAAACAAAAAAGAACAGGGCGGATAGTAATAGCATTGATAGCAATGGTGTTCCTTATAAGTCCGTCTACGGTCGGAGCGCAGACAACCAACGCAGATCTACAAGTACAAATACAAGCACTCCTCGAACAGATTTCCTCACTACAATTACAAATAAAAACACTGCGGGGTGAAGTAACTTCAACACGAGAAGAAATTAAGCAAGTTCGGGAAGAGTTACAAATCCTTCGCACACTGCGAGTAGGCAATGAAGGTGAAGATGTATCAAACCTCCAAGAATATTTAAGCCAATTCGAAGACATTTATCCCGAAGGGCTCGTAACAGGGTTCTTTGGCATACTTACGCAAAGAGCAATTCAACGATTTCAACAAAAGCATGGCATTGTCACATCAGGAGACCCTGACTCAACAGGATTTGGTCTGGTAGGCCCTCGAACACGCACAAAATTGAATGAACTATTTGCAAACGGAAATCTTCCTCCAGGACTTACAAAAAAGTTAGAAAAAAGTGGTGTTTTGAAAACCAAATCTTCTTCAGATGACGATGATGAAGATGAAGATGGCGACCATCATAATTCCGGTAAAGGAAAAAACAAGATTACGATCTGCCACAAAGGAAAAATAACCCTTACCATTGCCGAGCCAGCATGGAAAGGACATGAAAAGCATGGGGATACAAGGGGGTCATGTAACGGAAATGACAACGAAGACGAAGATAGTGACGATGATGATGGAGACGATGACGATAACACAACAGACACAACCGCTCCAATCATTTCCAATCTCATTGCAACCAGTACAACTGCGACAACATCAACGATCACATGGAACACAAATGAAAATGCTGACGGAACAATCTATTACAGTACAGCATCCCCTGTTCTCGTTGCAACCACAACACCATCAGTCCACCAGGCCAATTTCATAACAGCACACAGCATAATTCTCTCAAGCCTCACCGCAACAACAACCTACTTTTACATCGTTGAATCAACTGATGAATCAGGAAACATCGCAACCTCATCGGAACAATCATTCACAACATTCGAAGAATAAAGAAAATGTCCCGATCTGTAAGAAAACAGATCGGGACATCAAAAGAACTGCCTAAAATGAGCGCTTCTGAACGCACCACAACACGTCCAGAAATTGTTGCTCTAGATCAAAGAACTGCTCCTCGACTCGAAAACCAATCTCGTCCGCAAGACAAGAAACACCAGAGGGCCTAAACTTTCGGGAAACTTCAACGAGTATTCCCGCATTGCACGGGATAGAAAACTCGCGGTGAATGGGTGGGATCTTTACACAACAATCTCGGTCAGCAATAAGCCAGCTCTCCATCTGCTCTCGCCGAGGATTCCAAAAGGCATGGTGGTAGAAATCCGTTACCGGAAAATCAGCATGAAGCTCGCGATTGATTCTCTGAAGAAGATTCAAGTTGAACGCGCGTGTTACGCCAGAGATGTCATTGTAAGCACATTCGAGAACGTTTGAATCTTTTACGAGATCAAACCCGATCAAAATAAGATCGCCATGATTGAGCGAAAACCACAACGAGGTGAGAAACGATCTCATCTCCTCGGAGGTGAGATTGCCAATATTCGAACCCAAAAAGAGAACCAAATTGGGTTGCGTGTGATCGTCGCTATTCAACCACGTGAGCGCCCGGAAATAATCTGTACACAAACCGTGAATGGAAAGATTCTGAAACGCCGACTCTGAAGAAAAATGATCCACGCACGCATCGAGCGCCTTAGGAGAGCAATCAATGGGAACAAAGTCAAAATGAAGACCAACAGAAAGAAAAGCACGAAGAAGCGTCGCTATCTTCGTTCCATCACCGGCACCAAGTTCGATAACGCGAAATAGGTGACGGTGCCAAAGAAAGGTTTCAGCAATGTGAGACGCATACGTCTCGAGAATAGAAGTCTCAACACGCGTTGGGTAATATTCCTCGGTTGTAGTAATTTCCACAAATAGCTCACTCCCGCGCGCATCATAGAGCCATCGTGAAGGAATACGCATAGGAGAAGAAGTAAGTCCTCGAAGAACATCGAGTGCAAACTCATCATGTTCCGGAGGATTCGCCTCCTCGGAACCAAGAGTGCGCCAACCTTGACGCAAAGCAACTGTAGATTCAGACAACGTACCCTCCTTTTGTTAATCAGGATCCTTCGCAAGCCGAATACCTGCGCACTGCCACCGGGCAGAAGGCGAGAAAAAATTCCGATAAGTCAATCGAATGTGCGACGCGGGAGTAAAACACGATCCACCACGAAGAACCTGTTGATTACACATGAACTTTCCGTTGTATTCTCCGAGGGGTCCCTTTACGGGACGAAACCCAGGATACGGGACGTATGGACTCATCGTCCACTCCCACGCATCCCCAAACATCTGTTGGAGAATCGGCCACTCTCTTGGAGAGGGAGAAAGAGATACAATGGGAAGTGGTTCAAACACAGTACTTTCGAGAAACGTTCCCGAGAGTGGAAGTTCTCTCGCAGCTACTTCCCACTCCTCTTCACGTGGAAGACGCAGACCACACCACTTAGCATAGGCATCCGCCTCGTAGTAGCTTACATAGCACACAGGAGCATCAGAATTCAAAGGCAGTAAGCCCCGAAGCGTAAACGAATACCATTCACTATCACGAGGCGTCCAGTAAAGTGGCGCCTCCCATCCTTCGCGCCCAACATACGCCCAACCATCTGAAAGCCAGAGAAGTGGATCTCGATAGCCACCATCTTCAATAAACTCCATAAACTCACGATTCGTAACCAGTCTACACCCGATTGCGAATTCATCGAGATAAACAGTGTGCTCCGGACCTTCATTGTCAAACGAGAAATGTATATCACCGTTTGAGCCAATTGAATAAATGGAGGAAGCAAACCATGAAAATTTCATATCGCGAGAGCATGCATCATGATCCATCTGCTTTCTGACGATGCGAAGAAGCCCATCAACGAAAGTGGGATAAAGCGGATTCAGAGAAAATAAATGCTGAATGTCGGTAAGTAAAAGTTCTTGATGCTGTTGCTCGTGGTTAATACCAAGCAACACAAGCGAAGCAAAACGCTGAAATACCTCCTCCGAAGATCTATCAAAAAAGAGTTCCGTTATCCGCTGATCTACATGTTCACGCCACTTGAGAATCTCTTGAAGACTCGGGCGAGTGAGCAAACCACGCTGCGGACGCGGATAGCGCGGCCCCAGACTGTGATAATACGAATTGAAAAGATTATGCAGTCGAACATCATATGGCCCCGCTGATCAGGAAGGGCAGCAAGAACAAGTTTCTCGAAAAACCACGTCGTATGCGCCAAATGCCACTTGGCTGGACTTGCATCCGGCATTGATTGCGCACAGCAATCTTCTGCCGACAAACGTCGAACTAATTCTTCGGTAAGATTCCGCGTTGCACAATATGCTTCGCGAAGCGCTTCCCGAGAATCAACAACGGCCTCTACCATAATAATCATCCCTCCTTTCAAAACAATTAGTATTAAATTGACAATGAACCAACGCACGCAAAAACGATATTGAGCGCAGAGATGGTTAGAATAAAGTATTAGTTACAGAAAGTCAAAATTTATAGAGAAAGTAAAATAAAAAGCCGCCCCGACCGAAGTCGAAGCGGAAATAAATGTTCACGAAAGAGTGATCCTCTATCGGTCAAGAAGAGCTTCGGACATGCCCTTCCTACAAATTTCCTTATCCCATAGGACGTCAGAAAAATCCTTCACAAAACATGCTCCTTTCCAAGTGAGAAAATCCGAGAAAGTGCGACGGTGGCATACGCTCCTGATGGAAGATCAAACTCGACCCGCCACCCCAGAAGATTCTGCTCGTAGGAAATGTTCTTTGGGTAAACGATTGTCGGACGAGAAAAAGTCTGCAGGGAAGATACAATATCAAGATCGAGTGAAGCAGGATTCCACAGATCTTGATAGAGAGTACACACATCAGGCTCCAACGACCACATCGGAATACGATCCGGAAGATCTACATCACACTCCAGATGCATTCGAAGCAATTGGTTCCAGAGAAAACTCTGCCACTTAAGAACGGTCATCGAAAACTCGAATGTGTATCGAGAATCGAGAAGAGCCTCTCGTGCGGAACCGACACTTCGTCGGATAGCGTCAAGCTTGCGCCCGTTTGGATCACGGAGCAAGATAGCGAATGCTTCGTCAAAGTTTCCCTCAAGAATCATGCGCCCCGCCTCAGCACCGCCCCAACACCCAAATCGCTGAGCGCCGAAAAAGTTGGGAACACGCCACAGGATATCAAAACCCACCGAGCGAGCACGAGCATTGGTCATGACAACAATCGAAAATCGATTGCCCACATTACCACCTCTCCACAAACGTCGAGCGAGGTTCCATTTTTGGTCGAGCCAAATTCCCTCTTCGTCATTGTTACCATTTCTCGGAACAAATGAAAAAGAAGGACAAAAGAAACCCTCAACAGCAATCGCTTGCGAAGTGAACGCATGCCGATCCTTGAGACCGTGATAGGAAACCGCATCAAAAGGAACGCAAAGTTGATCAGCGACAATGCGAACTGCTCGATGAGTCGTAATCCCACACTTAGTGAGACTGAAAAGAGTGAAGGGACCATCCCCATATCCACGCACATTTGTCTCCCTGGAGAGAGGTACGGCAATGGGGTAGTCTTCCCTCCCAACAAGCTCTTGAACCCGGAAACACTCCGGGCCCATCTTGAGCTGTCCGGGTGGAAGAGTCTGATGCAAGGTGTTCATGAACAATCTCCTTTTGTAAGAAAAAAGCTTCAAGAAAATCACCGAGAGATTGAGGAAGTGCTAATGATAGTCCCCTTTCAGAAGAAAATCGTGGAAGGTACATATACAATTGTTAATATTCAGATTTCCATTATATCATGGTTATTAAAAAATGTCAATATTCTCAGGTAATGTGCACACACATATGGCGGTTTTCCCTAGAATAGGGAAATGGCAATACATATGGCACAAACAATCAAAGAAGAGCGACTCAGATGGGTACGTCCCATCGTAGAGAAAGAGATCAAACTGGT
>Ga0210057_1001626_pt1 | contig 33661 bp, 31 predicted proteins | sample CryGeyCG2114_010_2_FD_183968 | JGI IMG/M metagenome (GOLD analysis project Ga0210057, IMG submission 183968) | Groundwater microbial communities from aquifer - Crystal Geyser CG10_big_fil_rev_8/21/14_0.10 (SPAdes) (version 2) | ecosystem: Environmental > Aquatic > Deep subsurface > Groundwater ... | reverse complement strand
CCGTGCCACCTAGGTTCACAGTATCTCCGGATACGACTCCCGAAAGAGCCGCGGTGCCGGAAGCTGTGGCGTCGGTGTTGCGGTCGTACGCTTTGTCATTACCAGTCAGTCCGGTGATGGCCAGAGCTTTCGCCGTTACCGTCAAATCCGCGCTACCGTTACTTAGGCCATAACCTCCCCCGCCGGCAAAACTTGCACCAATGTAGTTGGTGTAAGTTCCCACGACAATACCAGAGAGGTTAACACTACTTACAGTAGCAACGCCGCTACTATTAGTGACGCCGCTTCCCACACTTACGCTATTAACTGTAAAGTTAACGGTTTGTCCGGTGACGGCCGCTCCGCCAGCCGTTACTGTTAGCGTGGCGGTTAGCGTAGCGCTGGTTTGGCCGTATGTCTCCGATGAGGGAGTAACGGTTAGTGTGGTTGCGGTCTGCGCACTCGCTCCGCTGACGAATCCCAAAAGGAAAATCGCCAGCCCCAAAAAACTTACGAAACTACTTTGCTTTTTGCTTTCTTTACTCACTTCTTTTTCTCCTTGGCCTTTGGCCAAATAAGATTTTTTAAGTCCGCAAGGCGGACCGCGTCCCTCATACCCAACAAAAAATATTCTCACTTCTGACATTCGCGATGCTCCTGATTTTAATTTTTATTTCACCCACGGCTCTATATGGATGTTTTTGTTATATGTCTCAATCGAATTGAGACTAACAGTATGCTCCAAAAAAACCGTGCCGTTGTTTGCCGCGGCGTCAAGACCTTTCTGGATAGTGGCAAAGGGCTTTTCCTTACTGCCGTCGCCAGTCGCGTCATCGCCGTTTTTTTCAACATAAACAACTTCTAGGTAATGCATTTTTTCCGCCATATGATTTTCCCCCTTTCCTTGGATTTTAGAATTTCTTTCATAATAAGCCCCTCTCTGCTTTTTCTGTAAATTTTTTTCTGCCGCTTTATCCCTACACCTCAGAAAGGTGTGGGGATTTATCAGCTGGCAGTTTTTATTTTACCCCGTGGAATAAAAAAAATCAGAGATTTTTTAATTTGCTAAAAGCAAATTATTCCACGGAGTGAATTGTAAAAAACAAAACCCTGCCATATTCTAAACTAATATTATTAACCCCTTCCGCTTCCCCGAACACGACCCCTGAACAATACAGAACTGACATTTATTCCCCTCTTATTCTCCCCCTTTATAAGGGGGAGTTAGAGGGGGTCGGGGGTGCCCGAAAGGCGGGGAGGTCGGGAATAATGAAGTAGATAAGATAAAGGCAGGACACTATTTTGTTTGGAAATAGCTAAAAAATGCTGTTATAACAAGCAGTAGAAACTACTTGCCGTAGCGTTCGTATTGTACGATATAAGCTCTATATTTGTCAAGTTCAAAATTATTTTATCCACAGAGAATGTTTACGGCGGAAGTTTTGTCAAATTTGTAAAAATTTTTATTTTTAAGATAAAAAAAGGCCGAGCGTTTTTATGCGCTCGGCTTTGAATTTATAATAAAGAACTAACGCCGGTTATTTTTTATAACTGGCATAACCGGCGGGATTAATCAGATGCATCGGGGCATCGCCCGATGCTTTTTGCAGAGTTTCAAGAGAGGGAAGCACATATTTTACTTCCAGCTCTTGCGTCGGTTTCTGCAAAATCGTCTGCGGCATTACAAAGAACATTTTGGGCGTTACGGAAAACATCGGCTGAAGCACAGCTAAATGCCCTTGCCATGCCGGCTCTTGAATTTGTTTCTCCGTTAGTCCGGCGATGTAATCCACCGGCAGAAGCGGGGCAGAGCCGTCATTTGACTGGCAGAAAAAATGAATTCCGTCGGTCACAAAATGCTCTTTCCCAATGTCTTGCGCTTCCGCCGGCAAGTACTGAAAGATTTCCCGCAGATCGTAGGTTACGAAATGACCCGTGAATCTTCCAAGAGGCTGAACGGCGGGCATTGGCATGGCTGAAGGAGCCAGCCAATACATATCGTTATTTTTACCTCTATATCCGGCGACCGGCAGGAAAGCGACATTTCCGCCGTTTTCGTTTTCATCATACATGCCTATGGCGATGTACGGCACCGCTTGGGTGCTTAAGAAAATTGAATAAATGAAGTGGGCCGGAAGATTGTTCGGAGTTCCATCGGCGGTTAAAACTAAATAACCGTCAGAGGGAATATCTTCTTTTTGCACCCATCCTTTTACCGGATGGGGCGCTCGCCATTTTGTTTCGCCCGGCATGTCTTCCTGTCCTCGCACCCAATGTATCAACTCTTTTTTTTCAAAAGAGTTGTAGACCGGAGCTCGGTCCCACCACTCCAGCGGCACTTCCGTCGGCGTCGCCGTTGGCGTGGCGCTAGGCGTTGGGGTAGGAATAATTATCGGTTTCGGAGTTTTCGTCGGCGTCCTCGTCGGTATTACCGTTGCTTTTGACGTCGCCGTCAGCGTTGCTGTCGGTTTTGGCGTCGCTATTACTATAGTCGGCGACTTTGTCGGGCTCGGAATCAGCGGCGTCTTTGTCGCCGTCGGTCTCAATGTCGGCGTTGCTACCGGTTTCGGCGTTGTCGTTGATGTTGCCGTAGATGCTGGCGTTTGAGTCGGTAATACAATATTTGGCACCGGCGTCTTTGTCACCGTCGGTTTCAATGTCGGCGTCGCGTTCATCTTTATTGTTATGGGCGCGTAATTCTCAAACGGCCCATAATGTGCTGGTTCACCGGATAAAGTAGTGTATAAGAAATAAACTTTGAACCGGTAAACTATACCGAACTTAGGTCCGTCCCGGAAAGGTTTAGCAATTCCGGTATTAGTCGTAGCAGGCTTGCGCCAAACAAAATGACTTTCGCTACCGACAAAAGTCTGGCCAAGAAATACAAAGTCTCCACCATCCGCGCTAACATATACATGGATGTCTTTAATATTCTGTATGTTAGCGTTGTCGTCTTTTGCCCGCCAGAAAATATCCAATTCCGCTTTTCCGGCGTCATCGTAATCTTCGCCAGTCAAGCTAAAATCATGGACGGACGACTCATTGTCGTATACGCCAACATGCCATATTGGCGCTATCGTCGGCGTAGCCGTTGGAATCGGTTTGGGCGTGTTCGTCGGCGCAACCGTCGGCGTCCGCGTTGAAGTCGGAATCGGTTTGGGCGTGTTCGTCGCCGTCGGCTTCAATGTCGGAGTTGCCGTTGTCGTCGGTTTCGTCGGCGCAACCGTCGGCGTCCGCGTTGAAGTCGGAATCGGCGTATTTGTCGCCGTCGGCTTCAATGTCGGCTTTACTGCCGTCGCCGTCTTTGTTGAACTCGGCATTAGCGGCGTACTCGTCGCTACCGCAGTTGCCGTCGAAGTAGGTACCGGCGTTATTGTCGGCGTTGCCGTCGCGTCCGAAATAATGGTCGGCGTCGCGGTTGGAGTTTGCGTTACCGTGCTTGTCGGCGTATTAGTCGGCAAAACACCATCCCAAACATTCCACCTCAGAACGAACGGCTCACTCCAGTGGCTACCATCGAATACCGTGATTGTTATCGCGAAGTTACCGACGACATTCGTTTTTAATAGGATCCGGCAATAGATTTTTTTGCCGAAGAATTCGTGCGGATAGAATTCATTTAATTTATTCGTATCTCCGCTAACCTTCCAGTTAGCCAATTGGCTAACTTCTCCGGCCGTAAACGGCCCTTTGTCCGGATCTATCACTTCTATCCCTATTTTTTCTTCTGAAATTTTTCTCGTAGCTTTGTCTTCAAATCCTTTTAAAAAGTTAAATTCTGAAGAAGAATAAGGATAATAAATGGTAATTTCCGGCGGTTTATTTCCTGGCACCGGCGTATTCGTCGGCGTTACGGTCGGCGTACTGCTCGGCAATGGCGTTACGGTCGATGTCGGCGTAGCCGTCGGTATTGGCGTGTTTGTCGATGTCGGCGTTGCTGGAGGAACTGGAGTTGGCGTGGGAATGTTTAACAGCGACGTTACTCTTACAATCGCCATTATTAAATTCCTTGTTTCTACTTTTCCGTCAACATCCTCCGTAACACTTACGATAACTGGAGACGACTGACCGAAATTGTTGTACCAAGCCATCATGGAGATATTTATCTCCGTGGCTTTTCGGTCTGATTCCAACGAATAGAATTTGGTTGTGCCGGGTATTAAACTGGCGCTAACCAATTCACCGTCCCCGGCGGTTATTCTGACATTCAGTAAAACTTCATCGTAGCGAGTGGTTAATATAATCGGCGGGGTTGTTTGGTTTATCATGACGCTTGATATTTTTTCCGCCCAGAGAATTGCCGGCACTTCAGCCGTTAAACTAATTTCAGGTGTTTTTATTGTCGGCGTCGGCGTTTGGCTCGGCGTCGGCGTCATTGTCGGCGGCAAAGGCGTATTCGTCCAGGTCGGCGTGTTAGTCGGCCTCGGTGGCGGAGGCGGCAGAGGCGTATTGGTTGGCGCAGGCGTTGGCGTCGGCGGTTGTCTCATTACCTTTATTTTTACCGTTGGCGAAGAGACCGGACCGAAAACTAAATCCCACGCCTCAAACCTTACCTCGTAATTGCCAATTTGATCTTCTCTCGGTTGCCAAGAGTAGATGGCGGTTACCGGAACGGGACCGGAATTATTTTTTAATTCCGCTCCATCCGGATTGCCGCTAATAGCCATTACCGATATTAACAGAGTGTTTCCGTTAATATCATTGCCGGTAACAGTGAGGCTATTATACCTCCCGACTAAAAAAGTAAAATCGGTTCCACTCAATTTAATCGTTGGCGGCGCCGGCGGAATCGGAGTCGGAACCGGCGTTGGCGAAACTGGTATCGGCGTTGGAGGTATTGGCGTGTTCGTCGGAACCGGCGTGAATGTCGGAGTACTCGTCGGCGTATTCGTCGGCGTTGCCGTCGGCGTGAATGTCGGAGTACTCGTCGGCGTATTCGTCGGCGTTGCCGTCGGCGTGAATGTCGGAGTACTCGTCGGCGTACTCGTCGGCGTTGCGATTGGCGTCGCGGTCGGAACCGGCGTTGCTATTGGCGTGAATGTCGGAGTTGATGTAAATGTTGGCGTACTTGTCAGCGTATTGGTCGGAGTCGGAACCGGCGTTGGAGGTATCGGCGTTGGCAGTATTGGTGTAGGAGTGTTAATGGTGTAAATAACGCCATTAGCGTTAACTGTCCCTAGCAATACTCCTGAACCTAATACAAAATCCACCTCCTGTACGATCATGCCGTTGTAAGGAATTGTATTTTGGATAGTGGATAACGGTACCCATCCAGTGCTACCCGTTTGCCATGTTGGGAAATCATTTAGCGATAAATTTTTATCGCCGCTGAATGTTTGGGTGAACGACCACACATAACGGATCTCCGGATTGAGCGGATAATTCATCCGCACCAGAGATATCTTTACCGCTACAGTATAATTCTGTGACGACGAAAATGTTGTAAAATTACAACTTACCCCCGTAAAGGGGGTATTAGCCGGCGGCGCATAGCCTGCCATTCCCATTTGCGATGCAGTGAGAACCATTACTATCACTATCATCATTCCATGCAGCATTTTTTTCATGATACATTCTCCTTTGTTCTTGAGATTTTTTATTTATAACTTTAAAAAAGTTATTTTGTAAGAACGCTACCCCTCAAAATATTAAGAGGCAGTCGTTTTATATTAGCAAAAAAGCATAAAAATGTCAATAGAAACGGGTAGTATTGACAAAATTTTAAAAATAGCATATATTAATAGGACATTTTTTATAAATTTAAAAATAAATAAATAAAATTATGCACAAGATTTCTAGGGTTTTTAACAAAAAAACAAGCATATTATTGCTTTTAATTTCTTTACTTTCCGTGAGTGGAATTCTTGCCGGTAACGGTTATGTTTCCGCGGCCGTAAATATTGTCACAGCTAGCGGGGGAGATAACGTTTCTTTAGATAATAGCGCCTCGGCGCAGGGCGGCGGCAGTTTTATTACTTTAAATCCAATCACTATTAACGAATCAACCATCGGCGAAATAAAAGCGGGCAGCCATAATTTTATTTTGCCTTCGCAATGGGAGTTAGACCAAAATTCTCCCATCGCCATTACTCTTAATTGGGAACAATCCGGTATGGGCATAACCAATGATTATACTTTTTATCCCCAGTCTCCGTATTTCTTTTTTGTTACCATTGACATTGAATCTAACCAAGCGCCGGCGAGTTTAACTTTTTCTAACATAAAGATTAGGCCGACTGGTTCCGCCCCGACTAATGCTTTTAAAATTATTCATAGCGGTAGTGATATCGTTGGCGTGACTAACGGCACGGGCGATGGAGTTACCGGTACAAGTTTTGGTTTGCTTAAAACTGTCGCCGGCTCGGCTAAAAAAATCGTCATCAGCAACCCGGCTGACGCGACCGTCGGCAATGCGGTGAGCGTTACGCTTGAAGTACAAGACCAGTTCGGCAACAAAGTCGCAAGCGCGAACGACCAGGCCGTTACGGTTACCGTTGACGGCGACGCCAAAATCTCTAGCGTGACGACCGGCGCGGGCGACGGAACTTATAATTCTAATTCGGAAGTTATCACTTCCAACGGCGGCCAAATAGTTTTAACTATAACTGACGCGACCGCTCAAACGGTCAATATCATTACTAACCACGCAACACTGGACCACTCTTCTACGCAAAACGTGGTTTTTGCGGCGGCAGCCAGCAATAACAACAATACAAATAATGGCGGCGGCAGTCCGGTTGTTTCTGGCGGAATTACCATTACCAGTGGCGGCGGCGGCAGCAATGAGGCTGTCGGTTTGATCTATCCTCAGCCGACCGGAGACAATATAATAACCGTAAATAAAAAAATTATCTCCTCCTCGTCCGATGGTACAAAAATTGAAAATGATTTTATGACCATACGCGATAATGTTGAGTTAATACAGGTTAGAGTTCAGTCCGGCATCAGCCCGGCCGCCACTATTAAAGACGGACAGATTATCACTTTGTATACCGCCGACATCAGCGAAGCTAAAAACATCTCTTTATATTTACCGAGCGACTGTCTGGGAAACATCGGTCTTTCTTCTTCCGGCTATCCCAACAAAGTGATCGCGAGCATCGTGGCGCAGAAGGCTGCTGCCGAGCAGATCAGTGAAGAAGCGAGAGACGGCATGTATCTGTTTGGCTTTAAAAGATTCACCGTTGGTTTGAATGTAAAAAATAATAATCTTTTGACTTTAGAAAAGCCGACGCAGATTTCTTTTGACATGTCCGGCATAAAATATCCGGAAGAATCAAGCATCGCCTGGTTTGATCCGACGGTTAAAAAATGGGTGAATCTGGGCGGGGTTTTTAAAGATAATATTTTGAGCGCCAATATAGCCAAATTAGGTGATTTCGGAATAATTCGTACTTTAGAGCAGCGCCGCCGCATAGAAAGCTTATCAGCCGGCCAGGCGGAAATTTTGGGAATCAAAGTTGATAACGGACAGCCTAGCGGCCAGGAAGAGGTTAGCCAAAAATTAACCGAGGCGGAAATATTGGCCAAAGGCGACGCTAAAACTTTAGCCGCTTCCGTTTTCGCCAAAAGAGTTATTGCCAAAGAAAACGCCGCTTATAATCAATATGTCAAAAATTTAGTCAAGGGCGTCAAAAATTTAACTAACTTAAACATTTACGCTTATACTAATTTTATCGCTTACGGCAGCGAGAGCGCTTTCAAACTGGGAGCGGGCGAGCGCGTTGGAGTTTTAAATTCCTACAAAGCCGCTTTCGGCAAGTTGCCGGTGACGGTGCGCGACTGGCAGGACATAATAAATATCGCTACCGGTCATTGGACGAGCGAGCGCAATACAATCGCGGAAAATAAAGCCAAAATTACTTTCCGCGCGGTTTATCGGCGCGAAGCGGATTTAACTAATAAATACGACGAGGCGGCGATAAATATTTTAGCGTACGGAATATTGCCGTCCGAACGCAACCTGGCATCGGAACAAGCGGCGATAAGAACTTTTAAAGCCGTCTTTAAGAAAAATCCGCTAACGGCAACAGAGTGGAATACGGTCCGCGCCATAGCGTATTCGGGAGCGAAAAGGTAAAACACAAGAACATAAAAACATTAAAACAATAAAGACGCCTCACAATATTTGTGGGGTGTTTTTAGTTTAAATAAAAAAAGAAGGGCTTCGCAAATTTTGCTTTTTCTTATTTATTTTTAGAGGGGTATAAGGTATCTTTTTTGCTCCTGGAATCGCAAAAAAGACGTTTTTTATTTATATGACTTTGTGATAGAATAGAAGTAGCCAAAAGCTACATAATTTTAATCTGCAAAGATGAGCGATATGCAAAAACCATACTACGAAAAGCCTAGGTTTAAGCTATATCAATCCGATTGTTTGGAAATTCTAAACTCACTCCCCGAAAATTCGGTGGATATGATTTTTGCCGATCCACCATACTTTCTCTCAAGTGGTAGTTTTACTTGCCAAAACGGGCAAATGGTTAGTGTGAAAAAGGGCGACTGGGATTTAACCAATGGAACAAAAAAGAATTTTGAATTTCACAATGCGTGGATTTCGGCGTGCCGCCGAGTTTTGAAACCGAACGGAACAATTTGGATTAGTGGAACTTACCATTCAATTTATCAATGCGGATTCGCATTAGAAATTAACAAATATCATTTTCTTAATGACATCGCATGGTTCAAGCCAAATGCTTCGCCGAATTTATCATGCCGATTTTTTACCGCCAGCCATGAAACTTTACTTTGGGCGAGAAAAGAAAAAACAGGCAAGCACACTTTTAATTACGATCTAATGAAGAATGGCGAATGGCCAGAAGATCAGTTGAAAAAGCCAGGATTGCAAATGCGATCCGTTTGGTCAATCAACACGCCAAAACCTGTTGAAAAAAAATTTGGCAAACACCCAACGCAAAAACCCTCTGATTTATTAAAAAGAATTGTTTTAGCAAGCACAAACAAGGGCGATGTGATTTTAGATCCTTTTACTGGAAGCTCGACAACTGGACTTGCCGCCTATCTTTATGGTCGTAATTTTATCGGAATAGATCTTGAAAAAAGTTATCTTGATTTATCAATCAAAAGATTTGAAGAATTGGATAAAAATATTAAAAATAAGTTTTCTAAAAAATATTATGAAAATAGTTACAAGAACAACAGCGATAAATAATTTGAAAAAGCATATCGGGCAAGATTTGCGAAAATTTGCCTTGCAACACGGAATTACAACTTACGAAACAGGAAAACAAAACAAAGGCTGGAAAGGCTTAGTTTTGGAAAGATTGGCAGGATTGGAAAATAATGTTTCCAAAGCACCAAATGGACTTTCATATGAATTGAAATCGGTAAGTTTCCACGAGATAAAAAACGAACTCACGCCAAAAGAAACAATGGCAATCACAATGATCAATCCTGAAGAATTGAAAAAACATTCGTTTTTTGAAAGTCACTGCTGGGCGAAATTAAAATCTATTGTATTTTGCGCCGTGATGTGGCACGGCCAAAATTCTGAAAATGCTGAACTATTGAAAGTGGCAAGTTTAGATTTTGCCGAAGATGACGAGCTTATCAAGGAAATCAAGGCCGATTATGACTTTATTCGTGAAAAACTTATCAAAAAAGGTTTTAGCGCATTAACCGGAAAAGACGGAAAATGGATACAGGCTCGCACAAAAGGCACGGGCGGAATAAATCCAAAAACAGGTAAGCGCCGACCGATAACTCGCGCGTTTTACGCACGAACAAGTTTAGTTAAAAAAATTTTTGAAATAGCATCGTAAATTATTATGAGTGATACAATCCAAAAATTAAATAAACTGAAAAATCCCGAAAGCTTTATTCAAATAAACACGGTTAAAGGATTTAAATATATAGATAAAGCTGGGGGAGATTGTAAATATTTATCATCGCAATGATGTTGCGCCAGAATTTAGCATGGGTTTGAATGGATTGGTAATTCAAACACCAACCATGTAATTTGGATGAAATTTATTGAGATTGATTCCTTGGAAATGATCTCTAATTCATTTAACACTGAGAGTAAATCAATATTAGAAATACTCAATGTTGATACGATAAGTCGTGTCGGATGGAGAAGTTATTTTATCTATGAATTTTACAACAAAGAAAGTCAAGAAAAATATTTAAAAAATTTCACAAATTTTAAAAATGGGACATTGGATACGAAGCAAGAAAGTCAAAAATTGGAGATTATACTCCAACATCTGACTATGAAGATATTGAAACACAAAGTAGCTAACAAGGAGTTTTTGATTTTGGGCATTCACCCCTAACCCCTCTGCCCAAAATCAAAAACAGAAAAAGCAAAATTTTATTTTAACAATTAACAAAGCATGATGTAATTTTATGAAATGAAAAATTTACATCGTTTAACACGGCACATGCGGTTCAGAAATTTCTCATTTTTTAGACTTTTCAATTAAGGTGTGAGAAATTTCCTCACCCAAATTGCGCTGACGAAATGGCAAGTTTAGTGATATAATCAAGATAAGTGATAAAAAGTTAACAATAGTCAACCAGAGTTAATGACTTTTGATTAATTTTTGTTAATTTTTTATCAAAAAATTTTTGGACGTCTTTCGGCGACAGAGCCATTATTAATTGGAAAAAAGCGGAGGAGTTGTTTGTAGGAGGCAAATAAATTTGGTAAAATATTTGATATGGACGCTCAAATAAAACAACTTATCCTAAATTTCCAGCGCAATGAAATAACTGAATGGCATGTTTATAATTACTTAAGCCGGTTGGTTAAGGGCGATAATCAAGACGTTTTGCATCAGATCTCCGCGGACGAAAAAAAGCATTATAACATGCTAAAGCAGTTAACGGCCGAAGACATTCAACCTAACCGCTGGCTGATTATTAAATATACCGCACTGGCGAGAATTTTCGGTTTGACGTTCGCAGTTAAATTAATGGAAAAAGGCGAAAAATTTGCTCAAAGCGCTTATGCTAAAGTGGAAAACGAACGGCCAGAAATAATGTCGGTTTTAAAAGTGGATGAACAGCGGCACGAACAGAAGCTAATCGCTATGATCCAAGAAGCTAAACTGGATTATATGGGTTCGATGGTATTAGGTCTCAATGACGCGCTGGTAGAATTAACTGGCGCGCTCGCCGGTTTAAGTTTTGCTTTGCAAAATACTAAGCTCGTGGCGCTGGCCGGATTGGTCACTGGCATCGCTGCCTCTTTTTCCATGGCCGCCTCTGAATATTTAGCCAAAAAACACGAGGGAGACGGCCAGCCATTTACTTCCGCGCTTTACACCGGCACCGCTTATATTTTTACCGTTTTGTTTTTAATTTTTCCGTATTTAATTTTGACCCATTACGTGACTGCCCTGATTTGGACTTTAGTCAACGCCGTGATTATTATTTTTATCTTCACTTATTTCAACGCCGTCACTAAAGATTTGAAATTTCGGATGCTGTTTTGGGAGATGCTTAGCATCAGCTTTGGTGTGGCGGCGTTTTCCTTCGGCGTCGGTTTGGTGCTGCGCGCCTGGTTTGGGATAAAAGCTTAAATAAAAATTATTTTAAGTTAGTTAGTATGTCAATCGGCAATGTCAACCCTGTTGCCGTTTTTTAATGATAGATATTATGCTAATATAGCGGTAAACGTTTTATGATAACTTTATCTACTCCCGTAGAACAAATTAATAAAATCGGCGCGGCCACGGCAAAAAAGCTGCAGCGGCTGGAAATAAAAACCGCGCAAGATTTATTGCAATATTATCCATTTCGTTACGAAGATTACAGCCAAACGGTCGCGATTAAAGATTTAAAACCCGGCATCACGGCTAATATACAGGGTGAACTTGAATTTATTCAAAATAAGCGCAGTTTTCAAAAACGCATGATGATAACCGAAGCGTTGATTAACGATGGCACCGGCCAGCTTAAAGTCGCTTGGTTTAATCAGCCCTTTATCGGCAAAAATTTAAAAGCAGGAGATAAAGTATCGCTTGCGGGTATCGTTCAGGGCGGTTTTTTAGGATTAGAAATGGTAGCACCGGAATACGAAAAAATCGGCTTGGGAAAATTAGCGCATACGACCGGCCTTGTGCCTATCTATCACGTAACCGCTAATTTAACCAATAAACAAGCGCGGTTTTTAATCAAATCAATCATTGGCGCGGCCTCGCAATTTGAAGATATTTTACCGGAGGCAACGAGGAGAAAATATCAGTTGTTAGATTTAGCTAAAGCTTTGGTCAATATTCACTTCCCACAGTCTCAAGAAATACTTATCCGCGCGCGGCGAAGACTACAGTTTGAGGAATTATTTTTATTGCAGTTAAAAACGCAAATTCAGAAATTAGAAATTAAAAATCAGAAATCAGCCATAATTAAATTTTTTAAAGAGGAGACGAATAAATTCGTGCAGAGTTTGCCGTTTAAACTTACGGCGGCGCAAAAAAAAGCGGCGTGGGAAATTATCAAAGACATCGGACAAGACAAACCGATGGCGCGGCTTTTGGAAGGCGATGTGGGCAGCGGCAAAACCGTCACGGCGGCGATTGCGATGCTAAATGTCGCTTTAAACAAAAAACAGAGCGCGCTACTCGTACCGACGGAAATATTAGCCGGGCAGCACTTTGAAACGCTGGCAAAATTATTTAAGGGCGTTGATATTAGTATGGGACTATTTACGCGGACAAACCGTAAAGTCGTAAGTCTTAAGTCTTACGACTTACAACTTGATGTTAGCAAAGAAAAATTATTAAAAGCAGTGAAAGATGGAAAAACAGAAATCGTGGTGGGAACGCACGCGTTAATTCAGGAAGCCGTGGAATTCCGCGATTTAGCGCTTGCCGTGATTGACGAACAGCATCGTTTTGGCGTGGAACAGCGGCAGGCGCTGCGGCAAAAGTCCGGAAATAAGTTGATAATTCCGCATTTATTATCAATGACCGCGACCCCGATACCGCGCAGTTTAGCGCAGGTGATTTACGGCGATTTGGATTTATCAATCATTAACGAACTGCCTAAGGGACGGAAAAAAATTGCCACATTCTTAGTGCCGGAACCAAAGCGGCCGGGAGCGTATGATTTTATCAAAAAAGAAATCGCGAACGGCCGGCAAGCATTCGTCGTTTGCCCGTTAATCAGCCCGTCAGACAAGCTGGGAGTAAAGTCAGTGGAAGAAGAATATAAAAAATTAAACGAACATGTTTTTCCGGAACTTAAAATTGCTTATTTGCACGGCCGGTTAAAGCCGCCGGAAAAAGAAAAAATCATGCGGGAATTTTTGGCTAATGATGTTAAAATTTTAGTTTCCACCTCGGTTGTGGAAGTCGGCGTGGACGCGCCGAACGCGAGTGTGATGATAATTGAGGGCGCGGAGCGTTTTGGGCTCGCGCAACTGCACCAGTTCCGCGGCCGCGTGGGCCGGAGCGCGCATCAATCATATTGTTTATTATTTACTGAAAGTTTAAACGAACAAACCCGCAACCGTCTGACGATTTTTACCAAAAGCAACGACGGTTTTAAACTGGCGGAAGCAGATTTGCGCCAACGCGGTCCGGGCGAAGTTTATGGCACGGCGCAAAAGGGATTTCCGGAATTTAAAATCGCAACGCTAAACGACTACACTCTGATCAAAGAAACCAAAGAAGCGGCGGAGAATATTGCCAGTGAGGGGATTGAAAAATATCCAAAACTATTGGAAAGAATAGAAAAAACAGGGGAGTATGTAGTAGGGTAAATGACAAATTTCAAAATGACAAATGTCAAATCAATGTCAAAATCCTAATGTCAAAGTATTAGAAATTTGACATTTGTAATTTTAGGGTGTTTTGCTATAATAGAGGTCAGTTATTAACTAAAAAAAACAAACATGGCGGAAAACAAAAAGAAGATTCTTATCATTGAAGACGACGCCACTATTTCCAATATGTATAAAGGCAGTTTGGAAAAAGAGGGCTATGCCGTCGTTATTGCGCCGGATGGGGAAGAAGGGCTAAAGCTCGCGGCGCGGGAGTTGCCTAACTTGATTTTATTGGATATTATACTGCCAAAACTTGACGGTTTCGGCGTGCTGGAAAAATTAAAAATTGACGCGGCGACTAAAGGCATCGCGGTAGTGATGCTGACGAATTTGGGCCAAGACGAGGATAGAGAACGGGGAAAAAAAATCGGCACGGCCGATTATTGGGTAAAAGCCGATTTTACTCCCGCGCAAGTAAGCGAAAAAGTTAAAAAATATATAAAATAAGCAATTTAATTTATGACGCATTTTAAAGAAGAACAAACGTTAGTTTTAATCAAAGGAGACGGAGTTCAGCGGGGCTTGGTCGGTGAAATAATCCGCCGTTTTGAGCGCGTAAGCTTAAAAATAAAAGCAATGAAAATGGTTTGGCCGAGCGATGAAATAGTGAACCGGCATTATGACCCGGCTAATACCGAGTGGCTGGAAGACGTCGGCAATAAAGCGCTGAAGGGTTATGAAAAAAAAGGAATTAAAGTCGATAAAACGCCGCTAGAAATAGGCAAACACGTGCAGGAAAATTTATTGAGTTTTTTAGCCGCCGGACCGGTAGTGGCGATAGTTTTGCAAGGGGCGCACGCGGCGGAATTGGTGCGCAAACTTGTCGGCTCAACCGATCCGCTGTCGGCGGCGCCGGGCACGATACGGGGCGATTTTGCGCTTGATTCCTACTACATGAGCGACGCGGACGACCGCGCCATCCGCAACTTAATCCACGCTTCCGGCAACGCGGAAGAAGCGAAGCGCGAAATTGAAATTTGGTTTGACGAAAGCGAACTGCATAAATACACTTTGCCTTATGACGAAGTGGTCTATGATAAAAATTGGGAGAAAAAACAAGCCCTGTTAAATGAATAATTTTTTATAATTTTGGTATGAAACAAATAGTAAAAACAATCAATAAGCCAATCGTGCTGATTGCGACTTTGTTATCCGCTTTTGCCGTAGTGTTAGCCAAATTTTTTATGACTAAAGATGAAAACGATAAAGAATAATTTTTTGTTATATAAATTTGACAAAGTTTTTTAGAAGGGGTAATATAACCGCGTATGAATTTATTAGCCAGCCAAAATTTAGCGCTCGTATTCGTCATTATTGTCATTGTCGCCGTTATTACGGCGGTTTCTTTTGGATGGCTAAAAGTAAAGGCGTAAATAAAGCTAAAATAAATTTTTTACAAGCCATCCGAAAAAAACCGGATGGCTTTTAAATTTTCGTTCATTCAAATTCAAATAAAAAATACGGGAGGCGATTAAATGGACAGATCAAAGGTTGCAAGGTTAGATAAAGAAAAGCAGGTAATCATCACCGGCGCGGTATTTAATTTTTACGAATCGGGCATATATTATGTCAGACTAGAATTACAATACCCGATAGGAGAAAAAAAAAGTATTAAATTAACCGGCGTAAGCATTACTTGGTTGAAAGATTTATTAGTATCCGCGTTTGCGGACGCGATTGCCAACGCTTTATCGCACACAGCCAGCAAAACTCATGATTTTTTTTATAAAGTGGATTTAAAGAAAGAAGAGGGCATAAAAGTATTTTCTACCAACGAAGAATTATTGAGTTTGTCGGAAGTGAGCAATCTACTGAAAGAAAATATTATTGATAACGGAGGCAATCAAGATGATAAAGGTAAGAATTGATTTTGATGTAGATATTTGTCAGTTTGAACCGGTGGCAAGAGTCCGCCAGAATTTCCCCATTGACAAAACGGGAAAATGCTGGCAATCGCCATTGCTCTTGTCAGTCAATAGCTCAATTAACAAGCGGCAGAGCTCTACGGGATACGCAAAATATCCCGAAGGGGCTTTGTACGCAAGTTTGTCTAATTTATTGGGAGCGTTGTCAGGAGAGCTGAAAGGAAAAAAACTATGCCTTTCGCTTCCTAAAGAAATGGCGCAACTGCCGAAATGTTATCTTCAGTTTCTCTCCCAAAAATTCAACATAATGAAACTTGTTTTTCGCTATTAAGACGGAAACAAAAGAAAGGATAAAATACGATGGATGCCGGTGTTTGGAAACAAGGAGTATTCGCATTATATCGCGCGAGTTATGACAATCCCTCAAGCGCCGTATTAGTTAGGGTATTTGGCAATCATGACGATTTTAAGTTTTATTGGGATGAAATTCATAACCCGGAGGTCAAAGGAGGCAATCCCTTTAGTTGGCGGCAGTTTCATTGGTTTTTGTATAAGTCTTGCGACGGGCAATTGGAGTGGATGAACGAAAGGCGCGTATCGCGCGATGTTTTAACCGCCTCCGTTCGTTACATTCTAGAAGATTATGACGATAATAACGGCATCAAGCGCCAGCCAATACCTCGCTCAAAGTATGAAAAAAGCTATGTTCATTGATATTTATTGTTTTTCGTAAGCCGGTCATTGTTTGGCCGGCTTTTTTATTTGACAAATTTTTTTAAAGTATTATACTGCCCGCATATGCTATTTGCAGCTATTCAAAATTTAACAAATCAAACTACGGGCTTATTGCTCGGTTTGCTTTTGCTCGGCCTCCTTTTAGGCCGGTTAATTTTGGGTGGCTCAAAATATTTTTGTAAAGAAAATTTAAGGATGTAAGGAAAAATATAATTTTGTAAATTTAAGAGCCATCCAAAACGGACGGCTCTTTTGTTTGTTCTTTAAACAATATAAAAAAGGAGAGCAAGAAATGAGAAAGAACATTATGACGGTGAATACCGTGGTGATTACTGGGGCGAACGGGCAAAGGGAAGCGTCTATTAAGGCATCGCATGACGACCGCGAAATTAATTGTACAGCCGGAGGAGGCAACGATTTATCCGCCTTGCAAGCGGCTATAAAAGTCGCGCTTTCTCAAGCCACGGAGGATCAGAACGCGATTCAAGTTTCATGCCGCGCCCTTGATCAAATGCTTAAAAAAAGGGCGGAGGAGATTCACGACCGGATTCTAGACAAAGCGGGGATTCAATCGGATCAGACGCCAAATTTGGCGTAAAGGAGAAAGATTATGGACGAAAAAATTAATACTCAAAAGAACATAAAGCCCGACGATGCGCGACAAAAGCCTTATTGCGACGAATCGCAACCAAACGACGGTTATGAAAATAAATCATTCTTTTTTTCCGCCAAAGGCAACGAGCACGGACAAGAGAGCGATATGTTGAATTCCTATTTAAACTTGATATCTTAATAAAAACATCAAGTTATTGACCTTTTTTACCATAAGGAGAGCCCTAAAAAACTCTCCTTTTTCTTTTTTATTTACAATAAAATATCAAGATAAATTTGAAGGTACTTGCGCCATTAAGTGCGTAAGCTATTTAACGGTGTGGACAACTGCTTGCGTTTTTTTAAAAAATTTGTTAAGATATCCACATATGGTTAAGACAACAGCAAAAACTGCATTTTGGTTTAGTTTTTATTTTTATGGCTTTCGCCAGAGCGGAAGTGCAGTTTTTGGTGGCGTTTTAACTTAAAATCTTAAGGTAAAACTCATCAGGGAAAACAAACTGGCTTCCGCCTAACTGGCAGGAGCCAGTTTTGTTTTTTTGTTCTTTAAAATAAAGGCATTAAAGCAGCGTTGCTGCTAATCATATACATTTGGAGGTTTTTATCATGAAAGGCATTAGCATTACAAAAGAACATCGCTGTTTTGCCGCATCGGCAGTAAGAAAAATAATTTTTTTATTGCGCGAAGGCAGAGAGCAAAATGAAGCGGTCAGTCAGGTTTTGGCTGATTGTGCAGATGAAGTTAAGCCGGCTATAGAAGATTGGCACGATAATGCGCGCGCATTTTCTTCAAATGAAAAGCAGCTGAATTTTTGGGGTGCTATGTTGAAGATTATTACTCAGGGTTGATAAAAGGAGAAAAACATGATTTCAGCCGCAGAAGTTTTAGTTACCGCTACGGTTATGGCGCGTAAAAACGATATTGACGCCATTGCAATGGTGGAAAGGGAATTTAACAGAAAGGGACACAAAATCCCTCGCAAGACCTCAAAGTACGGAATGGTATCAATTTCCGGAGAATTAACGGAAGAAGATGCGGAAAGCATGAAAGCGACTTTTTTTGAAAACGATGGCAAAGCGCAGGCGCAATATGCCGGCAGGATTTTTTCTATTGACTGGCAATAAGGGAGGTAAAAATGGGCGATGATGTTGTGGTTATAAATTACACAGAGGTTAGCAGGGCCATTAGAATTATCTTAGCTCCACTCCCATGTATGTTTTCTGATTATCGGTTCAAAACCCCAATGGAGGTCGTAAGACTGATTATCAGCAAGGTAAGGAATGATTTGTCCGAATCAGCATGGAATGCCATGGATGATTTTTTAACGGAATTGGAGCGGAAAAATATTTCCGATCCCGAAAAAATTTTAGAATTTTGGCGGGAAAAATTAGCTGAGTAAAATCATCGTTGTTCTTTTTTGCGTAAAATAAAGCGCGCTGATCTTTGATTTGGCGCGCTTTTTCTTTTTTATCGCTTATGTTATGATAAAAAAGTTAAAAGCGGGGCGTTGTATAATGGTAGTACGCAAGGCTGGGGGTCTTGTAGCGGGAGTTCGATTCTCCCCGCCCCGACCAACTTAAACTTTTTTCAAATTCAGGGGCATTTGATTGCTCGCTGTTTTAGAATTTTTTGGACGGCTTCAAAAGTCGCGCGTGTTACAATTGCCGGAAAACCGCCCTCATAACTTTCGCCGTTATGTCTGATAATTCCAAGATACACGGGATTTGTCAGCATTCTTTGCAAAGTCGCTTTACAGATCGGTTTTCCGGTTCCGCTCACCACGCCCCAAAAACTCAGGCGCTGGCCTAAAGATTCTAAAGTATGACGGTCTTGCGCGTATTCCTCAAACGCTTTGACAAAGAAATCGCGATATGCCGAGAATTGTCAAAAAAGAACGGCGGCAAATGCAATTGGGGTGAATGCGGCAAATGCGTAGTAGTGCCATTGCTGTACAAACTAGGCAAAGGCGAATTTTACGAAAACGAGGATGATGTTAAGAAAATAAAAAAGGACGCGTTGCAATGAAACAAAAACGCTATTTTTAGCGTATAAAAAATAACAGGAAATAGATTTTACTTGACATGGCGATTCATTTCGCATATAATGCAAGTAAGATTGTTCTTTGATAATTTGCGCGCTTAACAAAAAATAAAAAAAAAGGAGATAAACAATGTTTAACATTGGTTTTTGCATGATTTTTTACGCATACGCATTTTACGGAGTTAACATTTTTGCCAATGATTATAATATTTTGATTTTGCCACCGTGCCTCCAAAATTTTGGGCAGTCACTACCGCGCTTAAATGCGCAACAGGCGTGGCTGCAAGACACGATGCTGCAAAATCACCGTTATCAGCGATTTTTACGGCAAGCGGTGCGTGAGCGAGAGTTAAATCAACTTGACTTTGTGGTTCTGCAGGCGATTGCCAGTACCGAGAGCAACGGCCGCCATTACGATAAAAAAGGCCGTTTGCTGCGCGGGCATAGAAATAATTCGGTAGTCGGTCTTTTTCAGATCAACGAGCGGCTGCATAAAAAAGAAGCATTGTTTTTAGGGCATGACATTTATACGCCCGAAGGCAACATCAGTTACGCCGTAGCGCTTTATCAAAAAGAAGGGATAAAGCCCTGGCGCTCCAACAGGAAGTTCATGAATTTCTACGCTGATTTGCTAGCCGCGTTTTCCTAAAAACCTTTTAGCGCGGCGCTTCCAATCTTCGTTAAGCGCGCAAATTTTCCACCCCGCCTGAATTAGCCGGCGGGGTTTTTATTTATTCAAACACCTCCCGGAATTTACTCCTACGCCAAAATTGGTGTTGGAGTAAAAGTGTTTTGATTTATCAACATGCCGCCGCTGATAATTTTTGTTATAATAACCGCAGCTGTTCATAAACGATCTTTTCAATTTGGAGGCAGTTATGCAACGCAGACCGTTTTTTTTGCTTAAGTCAAGAAAGCTGATGGTTTGCATAAGCTTCTCGTCAGCCAATGCTAAAGACGGCAGTAAGCCAAGAAACAATAATTTTATGTTTTCCGGCAGCGTGGTGGATGAAAGCCGCTATCAAAGATTTTTTTCTTTTTGGCTGGTTAATGACGGAAAATGCTCGGCCGAGAAGAAAGATGACAATTTTCAAATAAGCAAAAGGAGTTTGCATAATTTTCAACTAATAAGCAGTTTGCCTATGCGCGGCACTCCAAAAACAGACGAAGAAGGCAATGATGCGCGGGTAAAAAACTTAAAAGAGTTGCATTTTCTCATTAACGATCAGGCATGGGAAAGGGCCGATAAAGTTATTAAGAAGTTTTTATGCCACGGTAAATGGGAAATTCCATATTCGATTATTCCTCAGCCAACGTCATCATTAAAAAACAGGCAAAGAGCGGCGGTTGACGTAAGCATGGAAGAAGGATTTTTTACTTTTGTTCCAAGCCCGCTTGATTTGGCAGTTAAGGAGTACTGTTTGGACTAAGAATTACGGCCCCGCCCGGTACAAAATTTACCGGTGCCGGGGCTTTTATTTTTCAACTTGCAAGAAATTTAGGGTTAGTATAGAATGGAAAACAATGCAACAATTGTTAAATTGATAAATTGTTAAATTGCTCACTGATGTCATAGTTTCGTTGCGTAACAATTTAACAATTTAGCAATTTTCATTTAACAGCTTCGGATTATAAAGTTTGGGTTTACACCAAAATCAGTATAAACAAATTGAACATTATGTTTAAGTCCGAAAAACAAAAAACCAGAGTCATTATCGTCGGCATCGTTATTTTAACTCTTGCGGCCGCTTTGGTTGATTTTGGCGGTATTTACAACCGTTACGCGGATAAATTATGGCTGCCCAAAACCAAAGAAATTCCTTTCCGTTTGGGTTTGGATTTGTTGGGCGGCACGCGCTTAATGTACGAAGCCGATGTATCGCAGATTAAAACCGGCGAACAAGCGCAGGCGCTGGAAGGCGTGCGCGACGTGGTGGAGCGGCGCATCAATGTTTTTGGCGTTAGCGAACCGATAGTGCAGACGGCGATTTCCGGCGATCGTTATCGCCTGATCGTGGAACTCGCGGGCATCAAAGACGTCAATCAAGCGATAAAGATGATTGGCGAAACGCCTCTTTTGGAATTTAAAGAGCAAAACACGGACAGCAAAGAACTGACGGCGGAGCAGCAAAAGTCAATGGATAAGTTTAATAAAGACGCGGAGAAAAAAGCTAAGGAAATTTTAGCCAAAGCTTCTAAGGGCGAAGATTTTTCCGCGCTTGTTAAGCAATACAGCGAAGACGAGGCGACTAAAGACAATGCTGGCGATTTGGGCTGGATAAAAAATAGCGACGGCGCTAATCTGCAAATTTACCAGCGGGCGCAGGTTTCAGCCGTCGGCAAAGTATCGCCGGAATTAATTGTTTCCGACAAAGATTTTGATGTTATAAAAATTGAAGATAAAAAAGCGGCCAAAGAAGGGGATTTTGGTTTGGATAAAAAAGAGGCGGAAGCGAGCCATATTTTAATTTGCTACGAAGGCGCCGAGCGCTGTGAAAGTAAAATAACCAAAGACGAAGCGCGGCAAAAAATTGTCGAATTAAAAGCCAAAGCGACGCCGCAGAATTTTTCCGAGCTTGCGGCGGAAAATTCCAGTGAACCGGGCGCGAAAACTTCCAAAGGGCAATTGGGCTGGTTTACCAAAGAAACAATGGTGGAAGAATTCTCTGACGCTGTTTTTGCGCAGGCGGTAGGTTCTATTTCCGACATTGTGGAAACGCAGTTTGGTTTTCATTTAATTTACAAAACGAACGAACGAACGCTTTATGAATATAAAATCAGCCGTATTTTAATTAAAAAACAAACTAAAGAAGACATTGTCGGTCCGGAAGACGCTTGGAAAAACACGCAACTCTCCGGCAAATACTTGCAGCGCGCGGCAGTGGAATTTAATCCCAACGACAATTCGCCGGAAGTGCTTTTGTCTTTTAATTCAGAGGGAAAAGATTTGTTTGCCGATATTACCAAACGCAACGTCGGCAAGCCGGTCGCGATTTTTTTAGACGGCCTGCCGATTAGCATACCAACCGTGAACGAAGCGATTACATCGGGCGATGCGGTTATAACCGGTAAATTTACCATCAAAGAAGCAAAATTATTGGCTCAACGGCTAACTGCCGGCGCTCTGCCCGTGCCGATAAAACTAGTTAATCAAAACACGGTCGGCGCAACGCTCGGCAAAGCGTCGGTTGACGCGAGTTTGCGCGCCGGGCTTTGGGGAATATTATTGGTCGCCTTGTTTATGGCATTCATCTACCGTCTGCCGGGATTAATTTCGGTTTTCACTTTAGGAATCTACGGCCTTATTATTTTAGCTTTATTTAAATTATGGCCGGTAACGCTTACATTAGCGGGCATTGCCGGTTTTATTTTGTCTATCGGCATGGCGGTGGACGCCAATGTGTTGATTTTTTCCCGCCTGGTCGAAGAATTGCGGGCAAGCAAACCATGGCAAATCGCGCTAAACGAATCTTTTCGCCGCGCTTGGCCGTCAATTCGGGACGGCAATGTCACTACGCTTTTAACTTGCATTATTTTAATCCAGTTTGGCACCAGTATTATCAAGGGCTTTGCCGTAACGCTCACGCTGGGCGTACTGGTGAGCATGTTCAGCGCGTTGATTATTACCAAGTATATAATGAAATTTGCGATTTCGGAAAGAATGGCCAAAATAAACTGGTTGTTTGGGGTTAAGAGTAAACTATTATAATATGCGTTTGATATATAGAGCAAAATTATGGTTAAGCGTCGCCGGACTGGTTACTTTGGCCGGCATAGTTTGTTTTACCGTTTTCGGGTTAAAACCCGGAATTGATTTTACCGGTGGCAGTTTGCTGGAGGTCGTTTATCAAAATAAAGAAGAGCGGCCGATTGCCCAAGACATCAAAAAACAGGCGGAAGCCCTTAATATTGGCGCAATTAGCGTACAATTAATTGACGAAAAGGGAGCACAGCTGCGCTTTAAGGAAGTAACGGAAGAACAACATCAGACAATGCTGTCGGCTTTAAAGCAGGGTAATAACGCCACTGCCACCGGAGCTGTTTTAAAACAAGTGGAAGAATTGCATTTTGAAACTATCGGTCCGAGCATCGGCCAGGAATTAAAAAGAAAAGCGGCCTACGCCATTGTTATTTGCCTAATCGTGATTATTTCCTATATTGCCTGGTCGTTCCGCCGCGTTTCCAAACCGGTCGCTTCCTGGAAATACGGTGTCGCGTCCGTCATTGCTTTATTTCATGACATAATACTGGTCGTCGGCGTATTCGCTGTTTTGGGAAAATATTGGGGAATTGAAATTGATTCGTCTTTTATCGCCGCGCTGTTGACGGTTTTAGGTTACAGCATTAACGACACGATTGTCGTTTTGGACCGCGTGCGGGAAAATTTGCCGCGCTCCAGCGAAGATTTTTTGGGCACGGTTAATACCAGCATCAACCAAACTCTCGCGCGCTCGGTCAACACTACTTTAACGACCGTTTTGGCTTTGCTCGCTTTATTATTTTTTGGCGGCGAAACCGTCCGTTATTTCATACTTGCCTTGACTATCGGCATCGCGTCCGGCGCTTACTCGTCAATTTTTATTGCCGCGCCAATACTCGTAATTTGGGAAAAATGGCAGAGGAGAAGTTAAAAGTAAAAAATTAAAATCAGAAATAAGAAAAACGCCTCGACGGTTGCCGAAGGCGTTTTTATTTTTTTGCCGTTTAATGCCACCTAATTTTACATTAAGGAGGTCGGCGGAGAAAATTTAGAAAGAGCAGAGTTTTCCATTATCATTGTTTCTCCGCGACGAAAGCATGATAATATTTGTACAGTACTTTTTTGGCGGTCAGACTGTATTATTTGGCAGACAAATGTTTCCGGTTTAAAAATTGATTTTACTCCCACCGATTCGGTAAATTTTACTAAGTCACCCGCATTGAATTGATATCTGGTTTTTTTCATTTTTTTCTTTCCAAAGAACGATTATTTTAAAATATTGTTTATAATATTTTTATAGCCAAGCAAAAATTTTTCGCCGTCTACCGTTTGTTTTCCCTCCAGCTGTAATTTTTTTATTATTATCGCATCTTGTCCGCACTGCACCGCCAACTGATTTTTAACTAAAAATACTTGCCCAACTTTATATTTATTAATTTTTAAAATTTTGGAATCAACTGAAATTATTTTTAAAATCTTGCCCTTCCATTTGGTCCAAGTTCCGGGCCAAGGGTAATAGGCGCGCACGAGTCGCTCAATTTTTTCCGCCGGTTTATGCCAATCAATCCGGCCACTCTGGCGGGTTAATTTTGGCGCATAAGTTGCAAGCGAATTATCTTGATAATTTGGTTTTAATTTACCGGCTAAGTAATCTGGCAAATATTTTATTAAAATCTCCGCGCTTAAAGCCGCCAATTTGTCATGCAACGACTCGCCGGTTTCGTCCACGGCGATAGTTAATTGATTTTGCGCGATAATCGGCCCGGTGTCAAGGCCGGCGTCCATTTTCATCAGCGTTACGCCGGTAATTTTATCGCCCGCGGCAATGGCCGTCTGAATCGGCGAGGCGCCGCGGTATTTTGGCAAAAGCGACGCGTGCAAGTTAAGACAGCCAAATTTTGGCAAATTTAAAATAGCCGGCGGGATAATTTGGCCGTAGGCGATGACGATAACGGCATCTGGCGATAATTGTTTAATTTTTGATGCAACTGTTTTAATGTTTGCGGGTTGGAGAATTGGCAAAGCATATTTTTCCGCCGCGATTTTTACCGGCGGGTGAGTAAGGATTTGTTTTCGGCCGACCGGCGCGTCGGGCGCGGTAATAACGGCAACAACGTCAAAACGCTCATCCGCGATGAGCGCTTCCGAAGTAGGCACGGAATATTCGGGCGTGCCGATAAAGATTATGTTGTATTTTTGAGCGGACATTCTAGAATTGTTATCTTAAGGTCTGTTCGCGAAATTTTGCGGGCAGACCTTTTTTCTTTAGATAATCAATAAACAATACGCCGTTTAAATGGTCAACCTCGTGCTGAATCACGCGCGCGAACAGGCCTGCGGCCGAAAGTTTAATTTGCTTATTATCTTCGTTGTAATAAATCACCTTTATTTTTTTAGAACGCTTGACTTGGCCGATGATGTCAGGTAGGGACAAACAGCCCTCCTCGCCCGGTTCTTTGCTCCAGGAACGGCGCGTAATTTTTGGATTAATCATCGCGAGCACGCCGTTTTTGGTATTAACGACAATGAGGCGGATGCTTTCGCCAACCTGCGGCGCGGCGAGGCCGGCGCCTTCTTTGGCCAGCATGGTTTTGCCCATGTCTAAAATAAGCCGCTGAATTTTTTTGTCCAGCCTGTTTATTTTAGCGGCTTTTTGACGGAGGATTTTGTCGGGGTATATTTTTATTGGAAGAATTTTTGCGGACATAGAATAAGATAAAAAGTACAGAAGAAATAAATAGAAATATGCGCTTATTCGCTACGCTCATAAGCGCGAAATACATAGAAATACAATTGCGTTTCGTTGTCTTCTACTTAATTTCTATGTATTTCGCGACCACGCCGCCGCGGCGGGGGAGTATATTTCTACGCATTTCTTTTAAGTTAGCGGGTCTATATCAATACTCCACTCGCCCGTTAAATTACGCAAGATATTTTCCAGTTTATCATTTTTATAATTTAAATCAAGTTTAATTATAATTTCTCTTTGCCAAAAATTACGCATTTTTTCCGGAATTGGCCGGATGGGGCCGATAATTTTTTGCCCGGCCAATTCTTGCTTTAATTTTTCCGCTATCTTTACGCTTTCGCGCAGTAAATAATCATAATCGTCGCTTTTGCAGATTAATTTAATTATTTTGAGGTAAGGAGGGTATTGAAAAATTTTTCTGTTTTTTAGCTCTTCTTGATAAAAACCGTCAAAGTCCGTGCGGGAAATATATCGCAGTATTTTATTTTCCGGATTATAAGTTTGGATAAGCGCGCGCTTAATGTCGTTTCGGCCGGTGATTTGTCGTAAAATATGCCAAGCGCGCTCGTCGGTTCGCCAGTCGGGAAAGTTTAAAATGGAATCAATATTGATGGCCGCGATTAGTTCCAAATTTGCTGAAGTTATCGGCAGGGCAATTTGCGTGCCGACTAAAATGTCAATTTGGCCGGCGGTAAATTCGGCGTATCTTTGCTTGATATTTTTTTGTCGCGAAGCCGAACCCGCGTCTAAGCGGGCAATGCGCGCGCCGCCGCCTATTTTTTTTAATTCCATTTCCACCTTTTCCACGCCGATGCCGAATCCTTTGATGCGAGGCGAGCGGCAAGCGGGGCAGGCGAGCGGAGACGCGGTTTTATAATTGCAATGGTTGCAGCTCAAAGTTTTGTTCGCGTGTTCCATCAGCGCGATATTGCAGCGCGGACAGCGCAAAACCGCGCCGCAGTCGCGGCACATGACAAAGGTTGATTCGCCGCGGCGATTGACGAATATTATCGCTTGTTTTTTTTGCCGCAGGGTCTGCGCGAGCGCTTGTTGCAAGGCGTCGGAAAAAATAGAGTAATTGCCGCCGGACAATTCTTGGCGCATGTCAATAATAGCCCCTCCGCCCTTTGGGCACCTCCCCTTAGCAAGGGGAGGAATAGTGGGGATATTACCCCCCTCCTTACTAAGGAGGGGTGCTTGAACGAAGTGAAAGCGGGGAGGTAGAGTTTGTGCCTTAAAATAAGCGTTAATCGTCGGCGCGTTTGCGCCAAAAATCAAGCGGCAATTATAAAGCGCGGCTTTTTTTTCGGCAACCGTGCGCGCGTCGTAGCGCGGGTTCATATCCCACTGCTTGTAGCTCAAGTTTTGCTCCTCTTCAACAATTATCAGGCCTAAATCGTAAAAAGAGGCAAAAACAGCTTGGCGGGCGCCTAAAAAAATCAGCGCGCCGCCCGTTTGCGCTTGGCGCCAGTTAATCAGCTGGTTTGATTTGGATAAATCGCTATGTAAAAGCGCTATGGTTTGATGGGAAAAATTTTGCTTTAGCCAAAGCTCCGTTTGCGTTAATAAAATCAGTTCCGGCACTAAAAATAAAATTTGTTTTTTTTCTTTAAGAGTTTGTATTATCGCTTCGCGATAGCGTTCCAGCCGTTCGGTCGGAGCGCCAATAAGCAGATAGGGGGCAGTGCCCTTTCTTTCTTGCCCCTTGGCATAGCTTAAATTAATCAGCGATAAATTTATTTTTGCCAAACTCGCCAGCAATTTTTTTGTTTGTTTGCGCGGCAGTTCCGGCGTTAGCTGTTTTAAAACTAAACCCAAAGAAGAATAATAATATTCGCTGATAAATCGCGCGAGCTTCAAATCGCGCTCGCTCACAATTGAATAAAGGTCAAGAACGCGCGCGACTTTCTTATATATTATATTTGCCGGCGCGGTTTCGGAAAAACCGGCCACGATGCCCGCGGTCACGCGATTGTAAAGCGGCACTTCCACCACTTGTCCGATTTTTAGGTCGTTCGCTAAATCACCGGCCTCGTAAGTATAAACTTGAGGTTTAGCAAGGGGAATTTTAGTGAGGGGAATTATATTTACATACATAAGAAAGTCTTTAAAGTCCGTAAAGTCAAAAGTCCTTAAAGTCTTTAGAGTTGAAAATTTATAAAGTCAAAATAAAAGCCGCTGATTTAGCGACTTCATTTTAGCATTTAACTGGTAGATGTCAAAAAACATTTTTTTTTCAAAGGGCTAAATAAATTTTACTGTTAGCAGGATGGTTTTGGTCCTTGCGCGAAATAAGCGCGGTAAAGGGTATCTTCCCGATTTTGCATTCGTTCCCGCTCAAGAAATTTTTCCAGCCAATTGAGGAAAATTAAAAAATAATAGAAAATTCGGTAAATCTTAAATCTAAAATCTGCAATCTAAAATCTTAAATTACACCCCAAACTCCATCACTAAATGCCCGACGCCAAAAGGGTATTCGTAAGACAATAGTTGCGGCTGGCAGTTGCGTTCGGATAAAATGCCAAATAACACAAACATCGCCTTATATTCCAGACAGCCCATTTTTTCCAGTTGCTTTTCGTCTATGGCCATTAGTTCACGGCAGTTTTTTTGTTTTATCAAATCAACGAATTTTTGGTCAAATTTTTTCGCGCCGGTCGCGTAGCCGTTAGGCGAAGTTTTGGAAAGTTTGTTGGAAGTCTCAGCCGAAGCAATGACGGCAATACGCTTGGTTTCCGTTAAAATTTTTTCGGCGAGCGCTTGCCCAAATTTAAAATGTTTTTCCAAACTTAAGCTTGAGGAACTGACGGGCACGATTTTTATGTCCGCGCGATGGGCGCATAAAAAATAGAGCGGCGTAAGAAAACTATAATCAAACTGTTCAACGGTCGTTAATTGCAGGGGCGCTTTTGTTTCCAAATTTTCTTTTATTTTATAACTTAACGCGTTATCGCCAACGGCAGTCAATTTGGTTGCCAAATCGCCGAATTCGCCGAAATTTCCGGTATATTGCGGCGAAAAATTTATCACAAAAGATTTTTCGTTCGTTGGTCCGTGCGGCGAAATAATAACCAATGTTTCCGGCTGGCTCGCATAAAAATCACCCTCCAGTTGTTTGAGGGAATTAACAGTCGCGGTTAATTTTGCCGCATGCTCTTTGCCCACGCCGGGAATTAGCAGAGGAGTGTGGGGAACGATGGCGGAGAAGACGAGCATAGAGTTAAATGACAAATTACTAATTTTTAATTCCTAATTAAATCCCAATGTCTAATAGAAATTTTTATTTAAAGTTTTGTTCCACTATCGCTTCGCCTTCGTCGTAGAGCGCGAGCGTCTGCGGCTTGACTGTTAAAATATTTTCCCATTTATATCCTAATTGTTCAAACGCCTTGCTGGAAACTATCGGCCGTTTTTGGCCGTTAGAGATTACATAAACGCCGAGGGAAGAAGTGGATTTTAACAAGTACCCGTCTTCAAATTTAACCGGTTCAATTTTGGCGTATTTATCCAGCTCGCCTTTGGCTGGTTTTATGACTTTCAGCCCTTTAAATTTTGTCTTTAAAAATGCCGGGTCAACTAAAGGCGCTTTGGTGTCGTTAATTACGTAATAGACTCCGCCGGAAGCGGGATCGCGCAAGAGCGCGCCGGTCGGGTGCGTATCGTTTTCAGTCAAGGGCGCGCTGTCAAGATAGCTCGCTAAATCTTCATTGCTCGCGTCGTCAACTTCTTCCGGATTATAGCCGATTTTTTTAAACACCGCCGAACTCATAATTTTTCTTTTGCTGTTGTCAACTAAAAGGTAAATGTTTCCCGCGGGCGAGCGCACCAGCGAATATTGCGCGAATTTTAGCGGCGCGCCGGTCGGGTAAGCGTCCAAATCAGTTTTATTAATAGTTAAAATCCGTTTAACATCGTAACGCGAAGTCAAAGCGCCTTTGCTGACAAACGGCCTTTTTTGTCCGTTCTGTATCAGCCAAACTCCTTTTTCGCCTTCCACTTGCACGAGCGACCCGTCCGGAAACAGGCGGGAAAAAAATCGGTTCCACAGATTCCAAAAATTATAATTGCCGTTATAAACGTGCGGCGTGTAATTATACAGCGCGGCGGTTGCTTGGTTAGCCGGTGTTACCGACATTTCCGCCGTGGAAATAGTGCCGTAAGGGTTGGTAAAAGTGTAAGTGCCGCCGGCTTTATATTTATATAATTGCGGTTCGTCCAGATAAGAACGGAATTGCAGGGAAGCGGAGTTTATCTGTTTGTAAAAACCGCGCCAGCGCTCGTTGCAGCCGCCAGTGTCCGGACAGCCGTAGCCAGCGGCCCAGTCGTATTGGCTTTGCTTGGGAGAAGCGTCGGTTAATAAACTCTGCTCTTTTTGAATTAAAATCAATAAAAATTTTGGGTTGACCTTATTAGCGACGGCGCGATCGTAAATTACTTCCGCCGCGCTCAATGTTCGGCCGTCTTCGGTTATGACCGTATAATTTTTAAGCGCCCCTTCCTTGTTGTTGATAAATGTTTTTATCTCTTCCAGCGTCATGGAGTCGTAGTCCAAAATTTCGCTGTCGGAAATAATGTAGTTGGGGTTAAAATTGGGATTGATTTCCTGAGCGAAGGCAGGAAAGATTAAAGAAGATATTATTAAAATAGTGATTAAGGCGGATATAGCGATTTTTTTCATAATAACTGTCGATTAAAATAATTAAACAATAATTAATTATTGTTAAATTATTGTTAAATTTCTATTTAATGATTATAAATACATTGTATCATATTTATCCACCGCCACCAACCCCTTGCCATTTGTTTTGTTTTGTTTTATAGTTATTCACAATGTTTAATTTTATTTAAAATAAATTATGGACAACATTATCAGCGGCGGCGCCGGCGATGGCTCTCAATTGATTACTCGCGAAGGGCTGGAAAAATTAAAAAAAGAGCTGGATTATTTAAAAAATACGCGGCGCCACGAAATTGCCGAACGGATTGAGCGGGCGAAAGAGCTGGGTGATTTATCGGAAAACGCGGAATACTCCGAAGCTAAAGACGAGCAGGCCTTTAACGAGGGCCGGGTTTTGGAAATTGAGGAAGTATTGAAAAAACTGACAGTCGTGGAAAATAAAAGCAAAGGCGAAACAATTGGTTTGGGGTCAAAAGTATCCGTGGAATATAACGGCAAACAGAAAGAGTTTTCGCTGGTAAGTTTTAACGAAGTAGATTTGGAACAAAATAAAATTTCCAACGAGTCGCCGCTGGGGCAAGCGTTAATCGGCAAAAAAGCCGGCGATGAAGTGACGGTATTAACGCCCAGCGGGCAGGTAAAGTATAAAATCGTGAAGGTAGAATAGATGACGCATAACGCATAACGCATAACGCAAAGACTCCCGGAAGGAGTCTTTTTGTTAGTTGAAGGTTAATTTGCTATAATAACAAATATTGATTATGAAAAAAAAGTTAAAAAAATTTTTCCATTCGCTCGGCCCTGGTTTTATAACCGGCGCGTCCGATGACGATCCGTCCGGCATTGCCGCTTATTCGCAAACCGGCGCGCAATTTGGCTATAGCCAGTTATGGCTGTCTTTATACCTTTGGCCGTTTATGAGCGTGATTCAGGAAATGTGCGGCCGCATCGGGCTCGTAACCGGCAAGGGGCTCGCGGGCGTTATCAAAAAATATTACACCCGCTCGGTTCTTTACGCGGCGGTGAGTATTTTATTTTTAGCCAATACGATTAATATCGGCGCTGATTTGGGAGCAATGGCGTCTGCCGCTCAATTGTTATTTGATTTGCCATTTGCTTTTTGGCTGATATTTATGACCGCCGTTACTTTAACGCTGGAGGTTTTTGTTTCTTATCAGGTTTACGCCAAGTATTTAAAATATTTAACCTTGTCGCTGTTTGCCTATGTCGCGGCGGTTTTCGCGGTCAAACAAGACTGGAGCCAGATTTTTTTCTCAACCGTCGTCCCGACTTTTTCCGCCTCCAAGGAGTATCTGATGAATATCGTCGCGATTTTAGGCACTACCATCTCTCCTTACTTGTTTTTTTGGCAAACGAGCGAAGAAGTGGAGGAAGAAATCGCCAATCATAAATTGTGCGCCATGGGCATAGGCCGGCCGAAAATTACTAAAAACAATATCAAAGAAATGCGCCTGGACACTATTAGCGGCATGTTTTTTTCCAATTTAATCATGTTTTTTATTATTGCTACGGTTGCCTCCACCTTGCATCAGGCGGGCGTAAAAAATATTGAAACGGCAACGCAAGCGGCGGAAGCGCTGCGGCCGCTCGCTGGTAATTTTACTTTTCTGCTGTTCGCGCTCGGCATCATCGGCACCGGACTTTTAGCCGTACCGATACTGGCCGGTTCGGTTTCTTACGCCATCTCGGAGTTTTTTGGCTGGCGGGAAGGGCTGTACCGCAAATTTAAGCAGGCGCACGGGTTTTACGGCGTGATAACCATTGCCACTTTATTCGGCTTATTAATAAATTTTGCCTCCCTGCCGCCGTTTAAGGTGCTTTATTATACGGCAATTTTGAACGGCATAGTCGCTCCGCCGCTGATAATTTTGATTTTACTGGTAGCGAGCAATAAAAAAATTATGGGCAAGAACGCGAATTCCGCGCTCGCTTCCGGATTGGGCTGGATGATTGCCTTGTTGATGACGATAGCCGCGGCAACGCTGACGGCTAATTTATTTTTTTAGTTATGTTATAATATATAGAAGAAAGCTATGGCTATAGTCAATAATCCAATTGAAAAAAAACCGGAAACAGCGCCGGCGCTGGAGCGTCCGGGAGCAACGCCGGAAAAGCAATATGAACAGCCGGCCGGCTTTGAGCGGCCAAAATTTGACGCGCAAAAACCGGCAGCGCCAAGCGGACTGCCGTCAAAACTTTCTCCGGCCGATTTGCCGCCTTTGCCCGCGCCGGGGATTTCCCTTAAAGACATTGAGCGCGTCTTAAGCGAAGATTTGGAAGAAATTTATTTTCAATTGCCGCCGGATAAGCAGCAAGAATTTAAAAAGCGGGGCGAAGACACGGCTCGCAAGATAAAAGAGTTATTAGCGCAAACTAAAATAAAGGCAAAAAAAATCGCCGCGCTTATTTTCGCTTGGCTGAAAATCATCCCCGGGGTGAATAAATTTTTTTTGGAAAAAGAAAGCAAGATTAAGACGGACGAAGTTTTAAAGTTAAAAGACATTAAAACACAAGAACATTAAACATTAAAACAAAAATAAAACGCCCATGTTAAATTTTGGCGTTAGGTTCATTCTTGATGCTTTCCTTGTTTTATTCTTCAATGACAAAAAGACATGTTTAATTTTTCTTATACAAATATACTAATCAACGCCGCGGCGATCATCGTCGCTATTTTAGCGTTTTTGCTGTTACTCGCCATTTTGCGGAAAATTTTGCGGGCGCTCGCCGGCGGGGCGCAAGCGTTTGCCAAAGATATTTTATTGATTCGTTTGCCGAAAAATCGGCCGCACGACAAAGAAGACGAAGAGACCCTGCAGATGCTGCGTGAAGAAATCGCGGCCGGCGAAAGCCTTTTTTCGCTTATTGGCGGGCTGAAAGCAAACCCCAACGGTTTTAAATCCTGGCTCTTGGGGGCGCACAACACCTTTGCCTTTGAAATAGTCGCCCATAACCGGCTGATTTCTTTTTATGTGATTGTGCCGCGCCTGATGCGCCGTTTCATTGAACAGGAAATTTACGCTCATTATCCGGCGGCCAGCATTGAAGACGCGCCGGACTATAACATTTTTACCGCTAAAAGCGAAGTGAAAGCGGCCGGATTGAAATTAAAACGCAGCAACATGTACGCCGTTAAAACTTACAAGAAAATGGACATTGACCCGCTGGATTCTTTATTAAATACTTTGGCCAAATTGCGGGAAAACGAAGGGGCGGCGGTGCAAATTTTAGTCCGCTCGGCGCATAAATCCTGGCGGGCGCGGGCGCAGCGGATTGTCAAAGAAGTGCGCAAGGGAAAAACTTTGAGCGAGGCGATGAAAAGCACAAGCTACAGCCGCATTTTTAGCGGCGCCGGCAAAGCGGCGCAAATTATTTTGCAAAAATCAACCGAGCAATCGGTCAATCCGCCCCAGCGCATGACGCCGGCGGAGGAAGAAACGCTAAAATCAATTGAGGAAAAAATGTCCAAAGCCGGACTGGATGTTAACA
>Ga0210057_1001625_pt1 | contig 33677 bp, 24 predicted proteins | sample CryGeyCG2114_010_2_FD_183968 | JGI IMG/M metagenome (GOLD analysis project Ga0210057, IMG submission 183968) | Groundwater microbial communities from aquifer - Crystal Geyser CG10_big_fil_rev_8/21/14_0.10 (SPAdes) (version 2) | ecosystem: Environmental > Aquatic > Deep subsurface > Groundwater ... | reverse complement strand
TCTTGTATATGATTATCCCTTTATTCATGTTAATCTTATTTTTGATAAATAAATTTGATAAGACAGACTTCTATGTGTATCTCACTTGGTCTCTGATAGTCCTATTTTCATTTTTAATCAAAGGTTATAGCCTGCTTGGATTGTTAAGTTCTTTTACAACCAGTATTCCATTACTAATCTTAGCAATATTTGGTGTAGACTATATTTTAATAAAGAAAAACGCTTTGGGTATTAAAGAAAAAATCTATGGAAAAATTCCTTTAAGGTTGGTAAGCGTTGGAATAACCATATTTGCAGGTTTAATTCTTATGTCTATCATATCTGGACCGTATTTTATTATTGATAGGTTAAGAGATGTTGCAGAACACTTTATTCACCCAATGGGAACAAGTAGATTCGTACTTACAGTTGCAGAAGCAAGGCAGCCATATTTTGTTGATTGGTTAAGCAGCTTTAGAAAATTCTTCTATGTTTTCTTTATTGGTTCAATTTATTTATTTTATCAGATGATTAAAAATTTAGGAAGGATAAAGTGGTATTTAAATGGGGTATACACACTTTTCATTTCAGGCTTTATATTCAGCAGATATTCACAATCAGCAAAATTATTTACTGGAGAAACTTTTATTTCCAATTTCGTTTATCTCGGTTCATTCATTATGTTCATATTAATCTTATTCCTAGTTTATTTAATCAGCTTTTACAAAAACAAAGAACTTTATAGTAAAATAAAACAAATAAACAGAAACTATGCTTTCATCTTCATCTGGTTTTTATTAATGGTAGTTGCAGCAAGGGGGGCTATGAGACTTTTCTTGGTATTCTGTCCGATTGTAGCAATACTTGGATCTAATTTCATAGTAGTAATCTATGATTATTCAATTAAGAACCAAACTTTATACAAAAAATTAATCGGATTAGCAGTAGTAATCTTAATTTTAATAGCCCCAGTTCAAGGTAGTTTATTTTGGTTTGCTAAAACTACATCAAATGCAGCAAAATATACTGGACCTAGTTTTGATGATCAATGGCAGACAACTATGTCTTGGGTAAAAGAAAATATTCCAGAAGATGCAGTCTTTGCACATTGGTGGGATTATGGTTATTGGGTTCAAACCATGTGGGAAAGGGCTACAGTTCTAGACGGAGGAAATGCAATTTCTTATTGGAATCATCTAATGGGAAGACATGTTCTTACAGGAAAATCTTCTACAGAAGCTTTAGAATTTTTAAAGACTCATGATGTGACACATCTATTAATTATTGCAGATGAAATTGGAAAATATCCTGCTTATGCAAGTATAGGTTCAGACAAGGATTATGATAGACTTTCTTATATCCCAACCTTTAGAGCAGATCCACAAGAAGTTCAAGAAACTAGAGAGGGTTATAATTATTTATTTAGAGGACAGTTTGTATTTGATAAGGATTTTGTTTACCAAGGAAAATTAATCCTAAGAAATGGAGCAATGATAGCTGGATTCATACTTCCTATTAATCAAGAAGGAAATATTGCTCAGCCAACAGTAGTGGTAGGAACTAATCAGGGTAGAGTGGATATACCCTTAAATTGTGTAGCAGTAAATGGGCAAGAATTTAATTATGAAACTCCTGGAGGATTAAACGGATGTTTAATTTTAATTCCTTCGATTAATAGCCAAAACCAAATAAACCCAATTGAAATAGCTTTATATGTTTCTCCAAAAACTAGAAATACTTTATTTACTCAAATGTACTTATTAGGTAAAGAATGGCCTGGCTTTAAACTTGTTTATGATGATTCAGATAACTGGCCTTTAATATATGCTTCTCATTTAGGTAGATTGTTTGGACCATTCAAAATTTGGGAAATAGAATATCCTCAAGAAATAAAGGCCAACCCAGAGTATTTGAAGACTTCTTATCCTTCTCAGGATATTGTTGAATCAGGACAACAATTCTTATAAAACCACTGTTTATAGCTAATTTATGAAACTTATTATCGCTTATCCGCCATTAGAATCTGAAAAAGGGGTGCCATTATTAACCCAAAATAGGCAATTCCAATGGTTTAATAATCCCTCTTACATTTATCCATTAATTCCAGCTTCAGCAGCCACTTTATTAGCTGAAAAGGGATATCACATAATTTGGAAAGATGCAATAGTTGAAAAAGAATCACCGCAAGAATTCTTTAAATTCTGCCAATTACAACAGCCAGATTTAATTGTTATGGAAACAAAAACTCCAGTAGTAAAACTACATTGGGCTATAACAGAAAAACTCAAACAACTTTTACCAAAAACTAAAATAGTCTTAATGGGAGATCATGTTACATCTTTTCCACAAGAATCTTTAGAAAACTCTAAGGCAGATTATATTCTTACAGGAGGAGATTACGATTTCTTGCTTTTAGATTTATGTAATGCACTAAAAAATAAAACAGAACTACCAAAAGGTATTTGGTATAAAGAAAAGAACAAAATAAAAAATACAGGGAAGTTTATACTTTCACACAATCTAGATGAACTTCCAGTAATAGACCGAGAATTAACAAAAGCAAATTTATACAATATAGAATACAACATAAAAGTTAGACCCTTTGCATATACTATGGTTGGGCGGGATTGTCCTTATCATAAATGCAGATTCTGTGCATGGCCAATCTTATTTCCTTCATTTAGAACAAGATCACCAGAAAACTTCTTAAATGAAATAGGGATTTTAATTGAAAAATACAAAGTTAAAGAAATTTTTGATGATACAGGAACCTTTCCATCAGGAAAATGGTTAGAAGATTTCTGTAAGGGTATGATTGAAAAAGGTTATAACAAAAAAATAAATTTCTCTTGTAATATGCGTGTAGATTATATAACCGAGAAAACTGCATCCCTTATGAAACAAGCAGGTTTTAGATTATTAAAAATTGGATTAGAATCAGCAAACCAGAATACTTTAGATAAAATTAACAAAGGAATAAGAGTAGAGCAAATTATTGAAGCTTGCCAAATAGCTAAAAAAAATAATTTGGAGATACATCTGACAATGATTGTGGGTTACCCTTGGGAAACAAAGAATGAAGCACTAAAGACATATAAACTAGCTAAAAAATTAATGACCTCTGGTTTAGCGGATGTCCTTCAATCTACAGTTTTAGTTCCTTATCCAGGTACACCCCTTCATACAGAAGCTTTAGAAAATGATTGGTTTAGATTTGATCCAAAAAGTTATGAAAGATATGACATGTCAGAACCAGTTTTAAATGCAGAAGATATGTCTTCTGAAGAAGTTATGAACATATGCAATAAAATTTATAAAATATTTTTATCCCCAAGATTTATCCTCAGAAGGTTATCCAAACTAACATCATTAGATGAAATTAAATTTACTTTAAGAGGTTTTAAAGCAGTAGCAGGACACTTAAGGGATTTTGCAAGGTGAAATTATGGAATACATACTATTTTCAGTTTTTATTGTAGCTTTCATATGCACTTTTATAATTACCAAATTATGGATTTATGTATCTCACAAAGATAAATTTCTAGTTAAAGATATGAATAAATTAAACAGTCCTTTAGTACCATCTTCTGGGGGAATTGCAGTTATAGCCGGTTTTGTTGCAGGAGTTTTATTTTACATAGGTATCTCTACATTTTATTTTAAAAGAACAATAAACATGATAGAAATATTTTCTTTATTATCAACTGTTTTAATAATAAGTTTTATAGGAATTTTGGATGATTTTGTTGGGGGATGGAAAAAAGGTTTCAAACAATGGCAGAAACCTCTTCTTACTTTGCCTGCTGCATTGCCTTTAATGGTAATTAATGCAGGTCAAACAGAAATGATGCTTCCTTTGATAGGTAGGGTAAATGTAGGAATACTTTATCCTTTACTCTTCATTCCAATTGGTATTGTTGGAGCATCTCAGGGATTTAATATGCTTGCAGGTTTAAATGGTTTAGAAACAGGAATGGCCTCTATTATTATTTTTACCTTGGGTTATCTTTCATGGCAATTAGGCAATCCTTGGTTGGCTATAGTTGCAGCAACAATGGTTGCAGCATTGCTAGCATTTTTAATTTTTAATAGATATCCTTCAAAAGTTTTTACAGGAGATGTTTTACTTTATCCTCTTGGTGCATTAATAGCTTGTATATCAATACTGGGTAATATAGAAAGAGCAGCATTAATACTTTTTATTCCATATTTTTTAGAATTTATTATAAAAGCAAAGCACAAATTTAAATCAGAATGTTTCTTAATTCCTCAACCCGATGGAAGTTTAGAACCCTCAGGAAGATATGGCTCAATAACTCATATTGTCGGAGCAATTATTAAAAAAATTAAAGGAAAGGTGTATGAATTAGACATAGTGTTATTTTTAATTTTTGTAGAATTAATTTTAGCAGCTATTGTTATATTGTTATAAATGAAATGGAAAAGATGGCTGTCTTTGATTGGTATCTCTATTTTCATCTATTTAGTTTATAGAATAGGGCTTGCAAATATACTTTCAGGTTTTGAGCACATAAAAATATTTTATTTCATTTTATTTTTATTCTTTATTCCAATTTCACTATTTATGTTAACTTTGAAATGGGCATTTATACTAAAAGAACAAGGAATAAACTTGTCTTTATCAGAACTTTTTAAAATTTATATTATCGGAACTTTTTATGGGATAATAACACCTGCAAAAGCAGGGTCACTTATTAGAGCACATTATATTCAAAAAAGAACCAATAAAGGCTTAGTGGAAATTAGTACAAGCATAATAGTAGAAAGGGCTTTAGATATTCTTTCAATATTATTTCTTTCAATTATTGGAACTATCCTTTTATTCAGTAAAAATTCAATTTTAATAATAAACCTAATAATAAGTTTTTCAATACTTGTAGCAGTTTCTATATTCTTCCTTAATGAAAAAAGAAGCAGGTTTGTATTTAGTTTAATTTTTAAATATATCTTACCTAAATCTTTAAAAGAAAAAGTAGACGCCTCATTTTCATCTTTTTACAAAAGTATCCCCTCAATAAAGAGCATACTTTTCTTTGCCTTAGTTACAATGTTTACATGGCTAATCGCAGGTTTGCAAGCTTCATTCATGTTTAGAGCCTTTTCTGTAGATGTTCCATTCCTTAATACCATCACAATATTTTTAATCAGCGTAGCTGTTGGCACAATTCCAATAACTGTTAGCGGATTGGGTACCAGAGAAGCAACGTTAATAGCTTTACTTGGTTTATTTAATGTTCCTGCTGCAAGAATAATGTCTGCATCAATCTTACTTTTAGTAATCGGTTCATTACTCCCAGCATTTATTGGTTTTTTATTATCCTTAAAAGAAGACAAAAATGAAATTTTCAATAATCATAGCACTAGCGCCAGATAGAAATGCACCAGTGTTAGAATCCATAGAAACTTTAGATTACCATAAAGAGAACTATGAAATAATTATAGAAAGAGGGTTAAATCCTTCTGAAAATAGAAATAAAGCAGGCAAAAAAGCCAAAGGAGAAATCTTAGCCATAGTTGATGATGATTGTAATTTAGACAAGAATTGGCTTAAGAATGCAGAAGAATTTTTCAATAAATATCCTATAGATGCGGTCGGAGGTCCTCAATTAACTCCATCCTCAGATAATTTATTTGCAAAAGCTTCTGGTTATGTAATGTCCTCTATTTTTGGATCGTTTAATATGGCTGCAAGATATAAAAAAGGAAAATTAAATTTAAATGCTAATGAAGCCTACTTAACGTCAGCAAATTTATTCATAAAAAAACAAGTATTTGAAAAAACAAAAGGGTTTGATTTAAACTTATGGCCAGGCGAGGATCCAGAGTTTATATACAGATTAAAAAAAGCAGGATTTAAAATTGCTTATTCACCAGATATAATTGTTTATCATAAAAGAAGGCCTACTTTCAAATCATTTTTCAAACAGTTCTTTAGTTATGGTAAACAATATGTCCAATACAGAAATAAAGCACTGAAAAAAAGGATATCTCTTCTGCATACCCTACCAGCTTTATTTACTTTATATCTTTTTTTATTACCAATTCTATACTTTGTGAATCTATTCTTTATTTTACCATTTATCTTATACATGCTTTTAAATTTAATGTTCTCATTATCAATTAGTTTTAAAAATAAAAATATTCTGGCCTTCCCTTATTTACCATTATTATTCTTTGCAATCCACATATCTTATGGATTAGGATTAGTTAGGGGGGTTTTCAAATGAAATATACAATTTCCAAAAAAGCAGATAAAAAAGTAGAACAAGATTTAGAAATAGTTAGTAAAATCATAATTAAAAATCTAAATCCCGTCTCTATTATCCTCTTCGGTGGGTTTGGAAAAGGAGAAGGTTCTTTTGAAATTAAAGATAAAGAGGTCATTCCATTAAATGATTATGATCTTTATGTCATAACTAATAAAAGATTAGACGATGATTACCTAGATAGAGTCGCATTAAAATGTTCAGAAGCAATTCATAGGGGAGGATTGGATTTCGTAGAATTTCCAGATCAAAAATATGATAAAGATAGATTCTTTCATGTAGACTTAAGATGTATTCCCTATAAAAAATTATCAAAGTTATTACCTACACAAAGAACTTACGAATTAAAACACAGCAGGGTTATTTATGGAGAAAATGTTTTACATAAAGTACCAGATGTAAAAATCCCAGTTTCAGATGCTATAAGATTATTATTCAATAAAATAGACCATTTGCTTTTATCTCAAAATAATACAAATAGAATAAAATTAACCTATGCTTCAAAAGCTTTCTTAGACTCATGCGCAGCTCTTCTAATATTCACAAATCAATTTAATTCTAGTTATAGAAAAAGGGCAAAGATATTTCAAGAAACAGATTTCCCCAAAGAATTTAAAACCTATGTAACTTGGGCAACAAAATTTAAATTAAAGCCCGATTTTAATCAAAATGCAGATTTATACTGGGAAAAAGCAAGAGAGTGGGTTGGTTATTCATTAAAATATATCCTAAAAAGACACCTACATCTTAAAGATGACTCTTGGCCAACTATAGCAAATGCAATTTATCATAAACTTCCTTATACTTATTTCACTCCCTATTTACCTTCAAAGTATCTTTTCCCAGCTCAGTATTATTTAACTTTGAAATATACTATAAAAAATTGGAAAAGGGGAGAATTAACAATTAAACCATTATTTGATTGGAGAGATGTTGGCTTAAAGCTAGCAATACCCTTGATACTCTACCTTTATGATGAAATTTCATTATCCGATTACTACTTAAACAAAATAACTTCAAAAACAAAACCTTTAAAAGAGAGAGCTTTATACCTTTATGGATTATATTACTTACAAAAACTAATTTAAAATGGTGAAAAAAATAATTTTATCTTTACTTATAATCTTGATTTTAATTAGTGGGTGTGCTCCTAAAATTCCTCTTTCAGATGAAGATTTTGAAATAGCAAAGAAGTCAGTACAATGCTTTTATATTCAAAGGTTAAAAGGTAAATGTCTTTTTGATAATAAAGTTGATTTATTAGATTTCTATCCAGTTGAAAGTGATAGTCCAGAATCAAAGTCTTATGCAGTTATTATGAAATTTTCTCCATTTAATTGTATTAATCAAGAACCAGAATTAGAACATTGTTCAAAAATGTATATAACAGACCCAATGGAAACCTGTAGTAACCTTGATAGCAGACATATCCTTTGTGAGTGGAATAATCCTGCATGGGAATCTCCAATACCATTAAAAATAGAATAATTACTTTTTCTTTAATACATAAAATAACCCAATACCAAGAGGCAATTTAATCTTACTCTCCACTAAAGAAATAAAATTCAATAAAGGCAATATCTTGTGTTCTAATTTAGATTTACCAAAATAAGTTTTTCTACTTTTAACAAATAGTTGATTAAATAAAAAAGGAATAAATAATAAACTACAGGTATATCTATTATAAGCAATATCAAAGTCTAGATGTGTTATCTTAGCTCTAAATGTATTTTTATCATATCTTCTCTTATGATTCATAATAATATCATGATGGCCAAATAACCTTTGATAAGCAGGAACCATAATAATTGCCTTACCACCCTCTTTTAAAACTCTATATATCTCTGCTAAGACTTTAACATCATCATCAATATGTTCTAACATATCACTGCATATAACATAGTCAAAATAACCAGATTTAAATGGCAAATTTAACGCATTTAATACAGTTCTTTTATTACTCTCAAGGTCTTTAAACTCTTCAGGGTTAATCTCGCCGAAGATTACCTCATTATTCAAGGATTTACCAATATAACCTTTGCCACACCCAAGGTCTAGAACTCTCCCAGGGCCTACAAATTGCTTGATTATTCTTAATCTGCTGTTAGCCCAGATATCACTGCCAATCCTACCTAACACAATTTGAAAATTCATTAAGAAAACTCATACAATTCTTTATATAAAGTTTATCATAGAAATCTATTTAATCCGTCTTAAACCTCGTTTTACCATGAAAATCCTCTGTTTAGATGCATTTAAGCCATCTTATTTAGAATATGCTCCTTATCTAAGATCTTTAACAGAAAAATACCAGCATGGAGAGTTAGAAACTCCTTTGGGATTTTGGGGGGCAATGGAAGTATTTTTTAAAGGAAAATCAGATACTCTAGCTTTCTTTTATCGTTCAAATAATTCTTCACTTAAATGGACAAAGAAACTATCTTGGATTGGAAGATTCCCATTAACTTGTTTAATCAACCTTCAAAGACTATTTAGAGATCAAAGGCAATTTTTTTCTTTAAACAATATCCCTCTAAGAAGATTATATTTATTTGATACAGCAATTAAAAGAAAATTAGAACAAGATTCAAGAATTTCATTTAAAATATCTCATGAATTGGATTCTTTAGCTCATAAATATGGAACTAAATCAATTCAAGTTATTAATGCAATACAAGAATTAGATGGAAAATTAGAAAAAATGGATTGGGATGTAATCATGTCTGACCATGGTATGATGGATATAACAGAAACAGTTTCTGTTCCAATTACAAATGAATGTTTCATAGATAGCACATTAGCAAGATATTGGGGAGAAAAACCAAAAGGATTGCCTACCCAAAAAGGAAAAATAATCAAAGCAAATAAAAAATTTGGAGATACAATCTTCTTAGCAAAACCAGGAGTTCTATTCTACCCAAACTTTTGGAATAAAACTAAACCAAAAGCAATGCATGGTTTTGATCCAAAACATCCAGATATGAAAGCCTTTTATTTAATTAAAAAACCAGGTAAAAAAATAAATCTAAAGATGGAGGAATTACATAACCTAATAAATGAAAATTTTACTAATACAACCAAATTATAGAGAGATATATTCATATGGGGGGGCAAAAGAATTAACTCCAATCTTTCCTCCAATGGGTTTAGCATATATTGCAGCAGTTCTAAAGAAAAATTATTACAATGTAGAAATATTAGAAGCAAATGCTTTTAATTTAACACATGAACAAATAAAAAGAGAAATTGAAAAATATAAACCCGATTATGTTGGAATTACTTCTACTACTTGTATGATAGAAGAAGCAAATGAAATAGCAAAACTTTGTCCAGAAAAAACTAAAGTTATTGTCGGTGGAATTCATGCCTCTTCTTTACCAACAGAAACATTAGAAGAATTCAAAGCTATAGATATGGTTTGTATAGGTGAAGGTGAAGAAACTTTTTTGGAATTAGCTAAAGAAATACATATTTCAAGAATAAAAGGAATCGCTTACAGAAAAAATGATTCAATAATCACAAACTCTCCAAGACCTTTAATAGAAAATTTGGATGAACTGCCCTTTCCTGCAAGAGAATTACTTCCAATGACTAAATATTATAGCGCAGGGTCTAAAAATAAAAGAATAGATTACATTTTATCTTCAAGAGGCTGCCCATTTAACTGTGTATTCTGTGCAGATCACTTAGTACATGGTAAAAGATTTAGATATAGAAGCCCAGAAAATGTTGTTAAAGAAATAGAATATTTAATTTCTCAAGGAGTTGAAGAATTTGATTTTATCGACGACAATTTCACATTATTAAAAGATAGAGCACACAAAATTTGTGATTTGATTATAGAAAAAAATCTAAAAATTAAATGGCGTTGTTCTAATGGCGTAAGAATCGATAAATTGGACGAAGACTTATTAGTAAAAATGAAACAAGCCGGATGTTACATGCTCTCTCTAGGAATAGAATCAGGTAATGACCAGATATTGCAAAAAATGAAAAAAGGAATTACAAAAGAACAGGCAAGGAAAGCAGTAAAATTATGTAAAGAGGTAGGAATAGAAACAAGGGGTTTGTTCATGTTAGGCAATTTAGGAGAAAACGAGCAAACTATGTTAGATACAATAAACTTTGCTAAAGAATTAGATTTTGAAACTGCCACCTTCCATATAACAATTCCTTTTCCAAAAACAGAATATTGGGAATTAATACAAAAAGAAGGTTCTATTACAGCTTCTTGCTGGAAAGATTATATTGCTTATGGTAATGTAGTTTTCAAACATGGAGAAATAAACCCAGAATTATTATTAAAATTACAAAAACAAGCTTACAAATCTTATTATTTCAGGCCAAAAATGGCTTTTAGAAAATTAAAACAAATAAGATCTTTATCAGGATTAAAAGACTTCACCAAAAAAGCTTTAGCAGCAGTTAAGATTTCATTTGGTAAATAATCAAACTAGGATTCTGTCCATCTAAAGTATAAGCTTGAACAACTTCTAGATTATTCTTTACAGGATATTCATAAAACCAGTCATCAGATCTTTCATATATAGAAACAGCCATAAATTTAGGTTTCTTTGCTAACAATTCCTTTTCATTAGCTTCATTTAACATGGTTACATATCTATCTGAATAGTAAATCGTTTGAGGAATAGAATTACTAATTAAAATATCCTCAGGATCAGAATGTTCTTTCATCCATAAAGCAGCTTCTTTAACTTGTAAATAAGAATCTTTTTTAGATTCAATATTTGCCTTTGCATAAACCAGTTGACTATAGCCTCCAAATAATAAAATTCCCAATATAACTGCTAATCCAATCCACTTACCATGCTTAACTTTACTTTTAATATAATCATTAATCCTCAATAAACCATAACCTATAACATAAAATATTGCTGGGGCACAAACAATTAAATATCTTGGTTGTAAATAAGATTGACCACCAGCACCTTGAACAGCATAACCTACTGTAGGCATAATTATCCATAATAAAACAAAAATCTTTTTTTGTAATATCCTATTCTTAAAAATAAGATCTAACCCTAAAAATAAATCTAAAAAGAAAAATAATCCAATAATGAATATAGAAAATAAAATTAAATTCAACATGGTTGGATAATAACTTATATATTCCCAAATTGGTGACCAGTACATCATAAAGGTACTAACCCCAGTATTTTCAACTAATTCCCCCGGAGAAGTTATTGCTTGGAAACGTCCTAAATTCAAAGATATTTTAACAGCTTCAATAGGGTTTCCTCCAGTTTGAGCTAATAACCACCCAATATAAGGAGATAAAGCTAAAAACAAAAATAAAATAAATGCCCAGAATCTTTTATCTTTTAATATTTTTAAAAATCTTAATTTTATTACTTCTTTCCATGAATCACTTTCTTTTATTATTACAAAAATAAGTAAAAAAGGAATAAAGATTAACAGGTTAGCCATTCTAGCAAAAATACTCAGCCCCATAAACAATCCAGCTAACCAAACAGCCTTTTTACCTTCATCTTTAACGTATCCTTTCCAGAAAAAATAGAAACTTATCCACAAAAACATAGCAGAGGGCAAGCCAATTAATAATCTGCCAGTTAAAAATAAATGTAACCAAAACACACTAATCAAAAAACTAGAAATTAAACCTACTTTTTTGTTAAATATCTCTTTTCCTAATAAATAAGTTACAAAAACAGAAGTCATAGAAAAAAATAATTGGCTTAGTCTTAAAATAAATTCATTATCAACTATTTTTAGTAATCCTGCCCAAATTAAAGGCATTAAAAATGTTCTATGTGCAACCCAAATACTCGGAATACTTAATCCAAAAGCCCATTTTCTTGCTAAACTTAAATAATCTCCTTCATCCCACCATACAGCAGAATTAATATTAAAATATTTTATTCTTATAATAAAAGCAAGAACTAAGATTGCAATTAAAATCCAGTTTCTCTTTAAAAATTCATAAATTTTATCTTTCATATTTAATCTAAAGGTCTAGTGTCTAAAGTTTTTCTTTCTATAGCTGAACCAGCAACTTTCCATTTATCACTATAATGACTATTTAGAATCCTAGTTTCATATGCATACATACTCCACACATATAATCTCGCAAAGAAAAGCAGACCAGTCCAAAAAAATTCCTTGATATTTCTAGGGTAACTTAATCCCCATTTTGCTCCCTTTAACACTTCATTGGCAAATGATTTGGTTATAACTTTCTTTTTCCCTGCATACCGCCCCATCATTTCATGAGCTTTACTGCTTCTAATCTTTTGGCTGACCCAATTATTAAAAACTTTAGGATAGGTAACACACGCTAATGCTTTATCTGCATAAGCAATAGTATAACCTCTTTTCCAAAACATTAAAGGAATTATAGCATCTTCTGCAACATCTAAGGGTATGTCATCAATCACCCCTTTACGTATAGCAAATAAATATCCAGAGCATTCTAAAAATTCTCCCTTTTTATCTTTTTCTAATCTGATATTATGGGCTCCGGCTTCTGTTAATAAATGGGACCAATAACCCATCATAGTATTACGTGGGTTAGAAGAAACTGGTCTTCCTGTAACACAACCAACTTTAGGATTCTTAAATTTCTTATAAATTTCTTTTACTGCATTTTCCTCAACAAAAATATCACCATCAAGATAAATTTGAACATCACCTTTTGCTTTTTTTGTTAAAGCATTTATCATTACATTCTTCCCTAACTCACGAGGTTGGTGTAAGAAGTTGAATAATTTAGGATACTCTTTTTTATAATCCATTACTACTTGTTTTGTTTCTTCATCAGGGCATGTAACCCAAATATCAAACTTATCAGGAATATCCTGAATTAATAAACGCCGAATACACTCTCTTAATGAATTTGGTTCTTCCCATGCAGTTATTATAATAGATATCATAATACCTTTATAGACTCATTTTATAAAAATTTTACTTGTTAATCCAAGGTTTTATAGCCTCAAAAACCTCCTCTGTGGTTATTGTATCCATACAAGTAGGTTTTCTATCACATTGAAATTGATTATAACAGTTTAAACATTCTACTTTACCAATAAGTTTAGTTCCCAATCCATATAAATCTATTTCTTGAGCTGGAGTAGGACCAAATAAGGCTACTACAGGTTTATTTAATGCAATAGCTAAATGCATTCCAAAAGTATCACTAGTTACAAAAACAGTACATAGATTAATCAAAGCACCAAATTCAAGAATACTAGTTGAATTGGTTGCATCAATTATTTTAATTTTTTCTTTAAATTTGTTATAAAGATAGGAATTTGTTTCAATTTCAGATGTACTCCCAAAAAGTATGAATTTAACATTTGGATAATTAATAAATTTTTCAATTAATCTATCATAATTTTCTTTGCTCCATTTTTTATTGGGATAAGAAGCACCACATCCGGTATTAAGTCCTAAAATAATATCAGAAGATTGTATATCATATTTTTTTATGAATTCTTGAGCAAAATCACGCTCCTCTTTTTGTAAATTAAGCACATATTTTTCTCCCTTATATTCTAATTCAGCAATCTCAAAAATCAACTCTTGATAAGATTTTTTATTTTCACTTTTTTTACCCCAATTATCTAAACAAATTTCATAATGATATTTAGAGCCTTCGTTAAATGGAAAAAATACCCCATCTTCATCAAGGCCATAACCCATTTTTTCATTTGCATTAATGCTTGTTGCAAGGGCTGCAGCATGTTGAGACTTATCTAAGTTTATAACAATATCAAATTTTTGGGCTTTTATAGATATTAAAGAATTATAATCATATTTTATAATTCTATCAACCTCAGAATTGTTCTTTATTAAATCAGAATACTTTTCCTCAACAAGCCAGGTAATAAAACTATTAGGATACTTCTTTTTTAAACCTGTAATAAGTGGAGTAGCTCTTATAACTCCTCCTAAAGCATTCAGTCTAATGAGAAGAATCCTCTCTTTTATAGGTGAAATATGGCTGCAATTATTACACTCACATGATCTATCCACCCAATAATACTTACAGGGTTTATTTCCTTTAAAATACCTACAAACACCTTTATTTGCCATAATCTAAACATTTTAAGACCAATTATAAGCTTTTTTATACTCTATACCTTACTTTATCATACCAACTTTTGAAGCCAGTTGGCAAAGATCTGTAGGTTGGTTTTAACACATGTTCTCTAAAGAAATCTCCAACACCAATAATAGAACCAGCAAAATAAGTCATTCTTTTATGTTTAAGATGAAATTCTACCCTTTTCTTCTTTAGTAAAAAATTAATCAAAAAATCAGGCATCAAACCAAACCTTCTTTTAGTAGAAACCCCTCTCATCAAGTTTAAAATTAAAACCAAATATTCATTTTTTCTCTTAAGTTTAATATGTTTCCATCTATCCCAGTAATTTAAATTAAAAGCAGAATCTATTTCCTCTTTTATTATTCCATCTTTTCTTGCAGTAGTATAAAGTTCACTTCCTAAGAAAAATACTAAATTATTAACACTCAAATAATAAGGTTTAGGTAATTTTTGTAAAAATCTAATCATCTTAACAATATCTTCTTTGTTTTCATAAGGATTGCAGGTTATAACATCATACATAACAGCAATTTTTCTCTTATACTTATTTAGAATCTTTGCACACTTCATAATGTCTTCATTTTTTATATATCTCTTGTAAACCTCAAAATTACTTCTTTCACTTCCTTGTATCCCAACAATAATATCAGTCATACCTGCATTTATCATAACATTTAATTTCTTTTCATCCATATTCATAGGACTAGCTAAACATTTCCATCTTAATCCAACTTTTTTCTTGTATTCACTGCAGAATTTCTTTATTGTTTCATAATCTCTAACAAAAAAAGTCTCATCCCTTATATCAAATGTTTTAGTATTAGGGAATTTCTTCTTTAATCTAACTAGGTCTTTAATAATATGATTAACACTATTTGTTCTCAAAACTTTACCTTTTCCTTTATTTATCTCTTTTAATCTTCTATTAATACAATAAGTACAAGAATGAGGGCATCCCCTTTCTGTTTGATAGAAAATCATTCCATGAAAATCTCTTTCTTTGAATTTTCTAATATTTTTATCTAAAATATAATGGTTTTCTATATCAAAATCAGGAAATGGAAACTTATCTAAATTCTCTACTAATTTTCTAACAGGATTTCTAAACTTTTTAGTCCATAAATTCTTAATCTTATCAACTTTTTGTTTTTTTTCTAATTTATTTGCTAATTCTACAATAGCTTCTTCTCCTTCTCCAACTATTACATAATCAGCTTTCTTAACACAAGATTCAGGACTTATTGTAGCGTGTACTCCACCTAAAACAACAGGTTTTTCTAAAACTTCTTTAACATAATTAATAATTTGACTTGCTCTTATAGAAGTAGAAGCCATACAGCTTATTCCCACTAAATCAGAATCTTTACAAAGAATACCTAGTTGTCTTAAAACTTTCAAACTATACACTTTGCTGTAATCTTCTTCCATTACCATAAAGATCATCTGAACTTCATGACCAGCTTTCTTTAAACAACTAGAAATAACCCTCAATCCTTGGTCACCAGGATAGGTGCTCGTAGATATTAAACTTATTTTCATCTTAGTCTTTTTCCATAGCTAAAAAAAACAAATGCCCTTTTCTTTTACTAAACAATAAATAATCTAATTTATACAACATAAATAAAATCTTAACATAAAACTTAACATTTTTAGTCTTCTCTACTACTTCTCCGCTTAAAATATCTTTTCTTTCAAAACCCCTTTTCTTTAATATCTTAGTCTTTAATCTATTTACAAAAGTTGTTATTGGTCCATATAAAAATCTTAATTCTATTTTTTTAAAGCCCATATTTTTTAATTTATCAACCAAATCTAATCCATATATTCTCAAATCTCCGCCTTCACCTAAAACATTGTCCCATAAATTAACATTTTCACAAGCTTTAGTATCATAACCACCACTAAAATGGGAAGTTACTAAAATTCTTCCACCCTTTTTTAAAATTCTATGAGCTTCTTTAAACAAAGCCATATCATCTTCTACATGCTCTATAACATCAGGTAATAAGATACAATCAAAACTTTCATCTTTCAAAGGTATTTTCTCACTATTAGCTTGAAAATAATCTGCTTTAGGGCAAAATATCCTAGCTTTTTTTAAAGCATTCAAAGAAAGATCAGTTCCTACTAAATTACCTTCAAATAAGTCTAAATATTCACCTAAACCACAACCAGCTTCTAGAATCTTAGTTCCTATTTTATGCCTGATAAACAACTCCTTTTTAATTCTTTTAAATGGAGTAAGTGATTTTAGCTTCCTTAATCTAGCTATATCTGTGTCATCATCATACATCTTTTCATAATAGTCCTTCATATCTGTTTTAGCTATCATAAGACCCTCTTTCTTTTAGGTTAATAATTTATAAACCTATCCCAAAGTTTTATAAATTTTATACAGTCTAAAAAGTTACTTATGAAAATAACCTTTATTTACCCTGATATAGGATATTATGCAGATATTGGCAAGAAAAAATTGAAATCTGACAAATATGGCTTTTTTTCAGAAGGAGTAGCTTCTTTAATTTCTATATTAAAAAAAGAAAAACACAAGGTTTCTTTAATTCACATAAAAGATCCTCTTTCAGAAAAAGAATTTTTAGATATATTTTCAAAAACTAAGCCAGATATTGCTTTATTTTCTACAACAACCCATATGTATCGATATACAAAACACTATGCAAAGATAATAAAAAAGAATTTTGATATCCCAATTATTGCTGGAGGAGTCCATGTTACCTTAAATCCAGAAGAAGTAATAAAAAATCCTTCAATAGATATTGTTTGTGTAGGTGAAGGAGAATTTCCTATTAAAGAATTAATAAATGCAATAGAAAAAAAGAAGAATTATACAAAAGTTAAAAATATTTGGGTTAAACAAGGTTCAAAAATATACAAAAATCCAGTAAGACCTTTAATCGAAAACTTAGATAAGATTCCTCTTGCAGATATTAAGTCATTTAAAATTCAAAACTTAGTTCCAGCAAGAACAGATTCAGCATATATTATGTTGTCTCGTGGTTGCCCTTTCAATTGTACCTATTGTTCAAATCATTCTATAAGAGAAATTTATCCAAATAAAAATAAATATGCAAGGTTTCGTTCAGTTGATAATTCAATAAAATATATTAAACAATACTTAAAAGAATACCCAGAAATAAAGCAGATAGATTTCTGTGATGATACTTTAAACCTATACAAAGATTGGTTTAAAGAATTTATGAAAAAATATAAAAAAGAAATTGGTTTACCTTTCCAATGTAGATGTAGAGCAAATTTAGTTGATGAAGAAACCATTAAACTTCTTAAACAAGCAGGATGTTACTATGTTCTATTTGGTGTAGAGAGTGGTAATGATTTCATGCTTCAAAAAGTTCTAAAAAGAAATATGACTAAAAAAGATATCTATAATGCTTTTAGTCTTTGTAAAAAATATGGAATAAGAACTTTATCTTATAATATGGTGGGTTTACCTTTTGAAAATCTCTATACAATGCTTGAGACAATAAAACTTAATGCACTAGTTTCAGATAAAAGCCAATGTTTTATTTTCTATCCTTATCCAAATACAGAATTATATAATATTTGTAAGAAAAATAATCTTTTAACAGATAAAGAATTCAATACTTATTTAGAAGGAACTCTACTAAAACAAAAAACAGTAACAGAAGCTGAAGTTTTATTTGCCCATACATTTTTTAATCCATTAATAAAACTCTATAAATTATATTATAAAATGCCGTTTTCAATGTTATTTATTGGTATCACAGATTCATTTTTCTGTTTTAGATACAAACCTCATAAATTAATGGTAAATACTTACAATCTTTCAAAGAGAATATTTTATGGTTCAGTAACCTTTTTACATAACCATTTTCCAAGGTTATATGTTAAATTAAGGGCAGTATATATTGGAAAAGATAAATTAAAACAAAGAATGGCTAGAAAGGTAGAAGTTTAGACTTCATTTTTTAGGAAAATCCTCTCTAACTATCCAGACATAAGCTAGAATTGTTAACAATGAAACTATGAAAGCATATATTGTTTCAAAAAAAGCGCGTATTATTCCAAAAATAATGGCAATCCTTGATTTACGAACCTCTGGAGCTTCCCTTTCTTTAATAATCTCAGATTTTGTTGCTTTCTTTTCTATAGGCACCACTTCTTGCTTTGGTATTACCAAAGAACTTCCTCCATGACTAACACTACCACTAGAAACTTCAACAGTAAAACTTCTTACCATACTACTATTTGTATGATTAGTAGTATCAGTACAATTAACAAACCATTCATAATTTCCATTCACTAAGGTCTTATCAAATCTTTGCTCAGCACCAATAACAACAATATTATCAGTCTGATCCACTTCATCATTCAGAATTAAACTACAATTACTAATCGCCTTATCAGTAACATTATAATTAAACACAACACCAGCACTAATTAACACACTATTATTAGCAGGACTCATTAAGCTAACATTAGGCCAATGAGTATCAACTAACAAAGTTCTATTATCAGAAACACTGCATAAACTAGAATTATCACAAGACTTAATTCCCCATTTATAAAATCCATCACCTTCTTGGCCTAAATTTACAGTAACAAGAAACTCAGAATTATTAATAAAAGAACTATTAGTAAAATTAATAACCCAAGCACCACTCCAATTACCATACAATGTGACATTAGTCACATTCACATTATCATAAACAGTAGCATTAAACAAAACACTAAACTTAGAAGAATTATAATAATTTACAGGTTTATTTAAGGTTATAATAGGTGGAGTTAAATCACCCAAAGTTGTAAAATCTTGTTCAGTTGACCAACTAGATGCTTTCAAAGCAGTATCAATAGTTTGTACACTCCAGAAATATTGTGTATTTGGCTGCAATCTTGTATTCTTTAAAGTAATATTCTTTCTCTGCATCATATTTCCAAAATAACCATTATCCTCTCCACCACCATACTTTCCAGAAATAATTTGATTGTCACCAGAGCTACTACCAACTCTAATATTATAATACAAACCATTAGAAGGAGTTTCACTATCGCTTCCATTACCCCACCCTATATGAATATTTCCTGAAGGGGTTGTATAATTTGTAAACTGCTTAGGTGGTGTTGGTTTGGTGTTTGTAATGGTTGCGTTGTTTGTGTAAACTTCTGAATAAAGCGTAGTCACTGTACCTCCTGTCTGGATTAAATCTAAATCAGTATCATTATCTACATCTCCCCATAAAATTGTACTCCACATCAGGTCTCTTAGGTCTATTTTATATCTTACCCAATCAAAATGTGTCCTGTTATTATTAAAAATATAACTTTTTCCTTCTCTTCCTGTTACAGCAATATCCAAATCCCCGTCATTATCATAATCTCCAAAACTAACAGATCCGTCAAATGAACTTGGAAGATCTTCTGAACCTAAAGCTTCACTCTGGTTTAATATAAAACTAGTACCATTATTATGATAAAGCCTATTGTAATCGCAACAACCAGTTAAATCTAAATCCAAATCTCCATCGTTATCAAAGTCCATTAAAACCAAGGCTCCTTCTTTAACAACTTGTAGACTATTGTACCACTTTTTATTTTCTATTAAACTCGTACCATTATTCAAGTAAACTTTAGAAAATTTATTTAAATTAGAATCTCTCCCAGTTAATATTAAATCCAAATCCCCATCATTATCTATATCCCCTAATACACTCATACTTTGATCCGCATTTGTTAAATTCTGTTGCCATTCTTTATTTTCTCTAAATGAGGTGCCATTATTTATATATACTTTAGAAATTCTTCCTGTTGTAGCTCCTCCAGACAAAACCAAATCTAACCTTCCATCATTATCTATATCTCCAAATGCAACAGCTCCCCAATAGATTGCAGTTAAATTCTGTTCCCATGTTTTATTTTCTCTAAATGAAGTGCCATTATTTTCGTAAACTTTAGTAAATTTACTTCCGACAGGACAATTGTCTGAATTTATCTCATTACATCCAAGTAATATCAAATCCAAATCCCCATCATTATCTATGTCTCCAAAAGCTGTAGAACTTCTATAAACCCCAGTTAAATTCTGTTGCCAGGTTTTATTTTCTCTAAATGAGGTACCATTATACTTGTAAACTTTTGTTGTAATACTTGTACCATAACCCGTTAAAACTAAATCCAACCACCCATCGTTATCTATGTCTCCAAGATTAAGAGAACCTTTTCCAACGTCGGTTAAATTTTGTTCCAAGGTTGTATTTTCTAACAAACTCGGTCCTTTACTATAAACACGTACTCCTTCTACAAAAGTAGAAAAAAATAAGAAAACTATAAAAAAGAGTAAAAAGAGGATTATTGGTTTTACAATACTTTTTTCTTTCAGCTTCTTTTTACCCATATATATCTCATATATATGTATATTTATAAAGTCTTTGATTAACTAAAAAAAAGAGAAAAAAACTTGTTTAACTACACAAGTAATTTTATGCTTTTGTCTTAATCTTGTATACAGTAAAACAAACTACAAATATAGCAAGTAGACTACAAATCATACCAACAATTGCCACTACATTACCACCAGATAAAGCAGCCTTTACTTCATTAACTGTCTCATCAATAGCTCCAGTAGCTAAACCAGTAACATAGTTTAATCCAGAAGATTGTTCTACTTCTTGTTCAACAGTCATCTCTTGAATATCTTCTACTTCCATATCCTGAACCAAGAATATATTTGCATTACTATTACTCTCTAAGATATTGGCTTCATCTATTACTCCTTGTCCATACTTAATCCATATCTGATTTGGATCTATCTCTATGTCTCTAACAATAGAATAACTTCCAGCAGGTAAATTAGGTCTTAAATCTATTCTGAATTCTGTATTTTCATTTATTCTTCCCAATAGCTGAGCTATTAATGGAATACAATATGTTTTTTCTGCCCTATTGCTATCACTAAATCTATCTTGATCTTTACATGACTCATTATTTTCATCTAAGAACCAATAAGCAATTTTAATAGGCAACCAATCTCCATCAGAATAACCTGCTTTAGGTGGAACTCTAATAGTGTAGTTAATACTAATATTCTGTGTACTGCTTAGTGTATTACTCAAGATATCTTCTTGTAATACTACAGATTCATCTATTGGCTTAAATTGATCCCATAGATTTTCAGTAGTCTCATTTATCTCTTCTAATAAATCTAAAGCTCTACAATTTCCTTCATACAAGCATTGATAAATTGCTTCTAACCAATTATGCTCTTGAATCGTTAACTCTTGTTTCAAAGACATTATAATATTGATCTGTTTATTATTATCTGCTAAAAATATAAGGGTTTTATTATAATAATTTATAGCTCCAGTCTTTGAAAATTCACAACTATAACTTCCTTCATAGAACTTCACAGGGCCATAAGGATTTGTTGTAGTGCTTGCAACACTCCAGCCATTATTGCACGCAATCATAACTCCGGTTAAACTATTGCCATATTCACCCTCAGTTATACTAAAATTAATGTCGTAAATATTTGGTTTTATAGTAAGAGCATTGCTTTCTAAAGTAGTTCCGTCTCCAGTACCATCATTTGGAGTAACTTTGCATTTCCAATTTTCATTTACAGTAGTTTCTGTAGATTTAATCTTGTTGTAATTCAAATTATAATGCTCTAAAATTTCATTAGCGGATAAAACTCTATTGTAAACTCTTACCTCGTCTATACTTCCATTAAACAATTCATTATAACCAGTATCAGCTATTACAAAATTTGACAAAGCAGGAATTGTTTGTGCTCCTGTTTGTATAGTAATACTTTTCTCTTGATTATCTAAATACAGCTTTGCACTAGAAGTATCACCAGAGTAAGTCAAAACTATATGATACCATGTATTTAGTTGAAGATTTGGACCAACACTAAAGAAATCATTAGTACCAGTTATATAAAGATGATTATTAGTAGGATGTTGATATAAAATAGAATACAATCCTTTGTAAGAGCTTCCCTGAGCAAATTGACTAAACTTAAACCACCCCTCAATTGTAGCTATTCCGTTTGCTCCAATACCCAAATTTCCAACAGAGACTTTGTCGCCTACACCCTCAAACTTTAAAGCTTTACCATATTTACCTATTACAAATTGAGGATCTCCATAAATAGTTCCATTCTTATTTCCAGAATAATCCTTTGCATTAACTTCAAAAGGCATATTCAAAACTTCAAAAGGATTACTATTTACAAACCAGGAATAAATATTAGTTATTTTATCATTATCTTTATCTTGAGTAGTTTTGTTATAGCAAATTAAATCTTCATTAGATGCATTATAATTCATCGAAGATCTTAGCAAAGGATTTGTATGTGTTGGTATAGAATTTAAAATTGTTGCAGCATCAGATTTAAAAGAACTTACATTCTTTCCATCAAATGCTCTTACAGTACAATTCCATATCTCATTTTTATTTTGAATTCCAGAAGTTAATAAACTTGAAACTAAACTACCATTCGTAGTACTAATATTTTGGTAAGCAGTATAAACTGAATTATTATACCACTTGAATTCTACTATCATAGAATTCAAGTCTATATCATAAGCTTTTACAGAACAGTTTAAACTAGAATCAGTATAAGCAGGATCTGGTGTTAATACAGGAACATCAATAGTTGGCGGATTATTTATACCGTAAATAATCAAGTTTCTAATAGCAGATACACCAAGATTTGTATTGTTATCATAACAATTAACTTTCCAGGTATAATTTCCAAGTTCTAAAGATTTTATAAAGGTCTGGTTAATCCCTTGGGTTATAGTAGCATCTGTTTGATCTAAAACAAATCCTGTCTGATTTTTATTTAACCATAAACTACAATTCTCTACTACATCTCCATCAGGATCACTAACATTGTAATAAAATGTTGTTAGTGCAGCCGTACTTTCAGATTCATCTTTTGGAAATTGTAACTGAACAACAGGAGCTAAATTTATTTCTTCTGAATAAGTTATGTTTAGAATTGGTCTTTTTGTTACATCTCCAGTATATTCTTTTGAACCAAAGTATCTCATGTAATTAGAACTTTCATCTTGGTTAATATCCCTTATAGCAATAGAATAATTATCATAACCATTATTATAAGAAGTTTTCAAACCATCAATAGCATCAAAAGCGTGCCACTTCAAATTATCTGCAGGAACGATATTTGAAGACATCGCTGTTAAATTACAACTTGACGAATTCAAAAAAGTTTGACCACAAGGTTGAGAAGTCCAAGTTAAAAGAGGATAAACCTTACCTGGACCAGATACACCATCAGCCCACAACTGATCTAAAACATGATAAACTCTATGTTCTCTATTTCCTGCTGTACCAACTGCAATCATATGCAAATAAAGTGTTGCATTCTCAATGTTTACATCTGGAGGAAGAGTTAAAATATCAAACTTAAAATATGCCCTTCCTTCCTGACCAGCCAAAGCATATACCTGAACACCTTCATTACTACCATAATGATGGGTTGGTTCATTTTCCATAACCAAACTATCAGCCAAATTTTCTGTATCAGCCTCTTGTAATGTAATTGTAGTAGAATGCTGACCAAATTCTAAAAGTTCATCAGAATTTGCTTTTAAAACTAAAGTTTGTTTGTCCTCAATCTTATCAAATGCCAAACTTGTTTCAAATTCACTTACATATTTTCTTTCAAAGTCATTTAAAGTTTTATTATATTCAAGAGTATATTTTCTTAAAGGAATATTAGCAGAAGCTAAATCTAAATTTTGGGTTGTAGAAAATTCTATAGTTCTTGAGGTTTCATTCCAATCAATACAATTTGCTTTATTTGAACCATCAAAATCAACAACACAATTAATCCCAGAATTTTTAAAACTTTTTGCCTCGTTTCTATCTTTCCAGACTTTATCTTCATAAATATATTTTACTCCAGAATAAAGAACAAGATTACATTGTCCCTTGTTACAAATTGTTTTACTGCTCTCTGTATATGTTGTAACCCCAGAAGCCTCTTCTCCAAAAACATATAAAGAATTTATAATAAAAACAAAAGGAATAACTAAAATTAATAAACCTACTACAGACTTATAATTTATTTTCAAAATAATCACCCCTAAATTTTAATATTATTAAAACACTTATCTATTTAAATTTAACTACAGAATTTTATACTTCTTCTCAATATCGTCTGTTATTTTTTCCCAAGTAAAATTTTTAACTTTTTTCAATCCCTTTTTGCTTAATTTATTTCTTAATTTCTTATCTTTAATTAAAGTCTCTAATTTCTCTTTAAGGTCTAATAAATCAAGATCTTTAAAAATTAATCCACAATCTCCAACAACCCAAGGTAATCCTCCTCTATTAGAAGTTAAAACAGAACAACCTTGTGAAAAAGCTTCTAAAACTACAATACCAAATGCTTCATAATGGCTTGGATGTACAAAAATATCCGTAGCAGCATAAGCTTCTAATTTTTCTTCTTCACTTAAAGCTCCAGCAAATATCACATTATCTAAACTATTACTTAATTTTTCTAAATAACTTTTAAATCCTCCATCAATACCAGCAATTACAAATTTAACTTTAGGAAAACACTTTGCAACTCTAATAACTTGATCAAAACCTTTAGTTTTATGGATTCTTGATAAACAAAGAACCATTAATTCATTTTTAATACCTAATTTCTTCCTAAACTTACTCCATTTTCTTCTTTTCAAATAAGTTTTAGGAATACCATTTGGAGTTAATTCAATTTTTTCATCTTTAACACCAAAATTCTTAATCCAAGGAATCTCTGCACCAGAAACAGCCCATAATTTATCAAACTTATTTAATAGCCTCTTACCAATCACATTATCAAATAACTTAATTAAAACTTCAACCCATCTTCTTCTTAATCCAGTGGGATAATTTGGCCAGTGTAAAGTCATCACAGTAGGTTTTCTAGTAAATCTGTGAATAAAATTAAATGGATGCCTATATCCATGAACATGAAAAACATCAGCATTACTATATTTTATAGCTTTATACATTCCAGGAAAAAACATACCAGAAAAACTAAATTTAAACCAAGTTTTAAATCTTTTAATCTTAATACCTTCAAAAACTTCTTCTTTTAAGGGTATTATACCTTCTCTGGTTCTATCTGAAACAAAAACCTCAACTTCATGCCCCTTATCAACCATACTCTTAGCTATGTAATACATATGGTTTTCAGCTCCGCCTTGTACAGGATGGAAAAAAGAGCTAATAAGACAGATTTTCATAGAATCAGCTTCTAATTGAATTATATAAAGATTACCCAAACCTTTATTAAAATAGCCTAAAACCACCTATAGGCATGAAAAGGATAGTTATAGTCTTTAATAGAAAACAAGCAAGGTTATTGCAACCTTATCTTAAAGGTTCATTAGTTATAACTCCAAAATCTGCTAAAAACTATATCCAACTAAGAGGAATTACAGAACTATTCTTAGAAGGAAAGAAATTTATTCAAAAGTGGATAGATAATAATCCAAAAATTAACAAATATCTTACTTATGATGAAATTCAGCTTTTGGATCTTATGAGTTATAATCTTATCTCTCCAACAAAAAATTTCCATCCTTTGGGAGAGATAATAGGCACAATAGATTTCTTAAAAGCAGTAATAAAAAAGGAAAAACCAGATCAGATAATTATTGCAGATGATAATAGTTTAACTTCAGAAATATTAAAGAAAATATCAAACCCAATTCTAATAAAAGCAAAGAAACAAAAAAACAACTTCTTAGCTCCTATAATAGCTAAAAATTTAATTAAACTAAAACTAAGTAGAGGAGCTCTTAAAAATATCCCAAATTCAAAAGGCGATCTTTTATTCTTGGTCGCAGGTTCAAATTATGTATCACCAACCTTGCCTTTAATTAAAGATATGAAAGAAAAGTGCATCTTAATTAAACCTTTATTAATAAATGATAATAAAGTTGAAGAAAGATTAAAAAAAGAAAATCTCCAGTATACTTTCTTTGAAAATTATTTAGATCCAAATACTCTTGATAAGATAAACTCAGAATCAAAAAGAATATCAAATATCTTAAAGCTTCTTTCAAAAGAAGAAAAATTCAGGTCCTCTTTTGTATACAAAGGAGTTCCTATCTATGCTATTTTAAAAGAAACATTCAATTCATTGTTTAATGTTAGGGGAAAATTATTAGAAACAATTGCGACAATAGAAATAACTAAAAGAATCCTAGAGCAAGTAAAACCAAAAGTAATAATTTTAGTTGAAGAAGAAAATCTTCCATCAAGAACTCTTATTAAGTTAGGAAAAAGGTACAATATTCCAACACTACTCATGCAGCATGGATTCTTGAGTTGTCATGCATCAAAAACTCCTTTTATTTGTGATAAATTATTAGTTTGGGGAGATAGATTCAAAAAAGATTTAGAGAAATATAATAAACATAAGGATATTATAGTTACAGGAAAACTTTCAGATGATAATTTTACTAAAGAGGCTATTCTTAAAAAATATAATCTAAATCCAAATAAGAGAATAGTAACACTTGCTACAAACTTCTTAGCAGATAGGCCCTTAATTCTAGAAACAATGAAGGCAGTAAAGAATATATCAAACACTCAATTAATAATCAAACTTCATCCAATGGAAAATGGAAAATTACCACAAAAATTAGCTAATTTAGTTAATATTGAACCCCTTATAATAAGAGACGTAAATCTCGACGAAATAATGAGTATTTCAGATCTAGTAATAGTATCTCTTTCAACTGTAGGATTAGATGCATTAAAATACAAAAAGCCCCTTATTGTTGTAGACCAAACAGGAATAGCCGACGAAATGGATTATATCAAATCAGGAGCAGCTTTAGGAATCTATGATTTAAAAGATTTAGAAGGAGGAATTAAAAAATTATTAACTAAGAATCCTTATTCTAAAAAAGCAAATCTATATACAAAAAACCATATCAAATTTCATGGAAAACAAGCTCTAGAAAAAACAAAACAAGTTATTAATCAACTATTGGGTTAAGAATACTCTTAATTTCGTCTTTACTTAATAGTCTATTCTTATTAGAGATATATTCTCTTTCACTAATATTATGAAGCTCATATTTATCTTTGTAACCAAGTTCCTTCATTAAAGGTTTATCAAAAATCTTAGGCAAAAGAACATACATATCCTCAAGTTCTAAAACCGTAGAAACTTCTTCACTAGTCATTAACTCCTCATAATCTTTTTCCCCAGGCCTCTTACCAACTATCTCAATCTTTATCTTCTCAGGATCAATTAAAAATTTAGGTGCACAAGTTTCAATTAAAACTTCTGCTAAATCTTTTATTCTTAATGAAGCCATTTTCAGCACAAAAATTTCTCCACCTTTCGCATATTTTGCAGCTTTCAAAACTAATTCAACTGCCTGTTCAATAGACATCATAAATCTGGTCATATTTTCAGAAGTAACTGTAACTGGTCCACCTTGACTAATTTGTTTTAAAAAAAGCGGAACTACAGAACCTCTTGAACCTAAGACATTGCCAAATCTAACTGAAGAAAAAACTGTTTTCTTTGTTCCTTTATAATAATTAGCAGCTGTAATCAATTTTTCTGTTAATAATTTTGTAGTACCCATTGTACTTGATGGATTAACTGCTTTATCAGTGCTGATAGAAATTACTTTTTTAACTCCTTTAACTAAAGCCGCATTAATCACATTTTGAGTTCCGATTATGTTTGTTTTAACAGACTCAAAAGGATTATATTCTGAATAGTGAACATGCTTAAAAGCTGCTGCATGGAATACATAATCAATATCATCCATAGCAACTTTTAATCTATCTATATCTCTGATATCCCCAACGAGAAACCTTAAAGTTTTATCATTAAGCTCATTTTGTAAATCATACAAACCGGTTTCATTATTATCCAAAACTCTAACTACTTTAGTTTTATATTTAGCAAGCTGTCTTACTAATTCTGAGCCTATAGAACCAGCCCCACCAATAACTAATATTTTCTTATTTTTGAATAGGTTATGCATGTTTTGCTTCCTCTCTAGTAGTTTTAAATAGATTATGCTACTCTAAAACTTCCTTTAAAGTCTCATAAACATAGGTCATTTCTTTCTCTAAAATCTCAGTAAAGAAAGGCAAAGCTAAAGTAGAATTACTTACTTTTTCGCATACAGGAAAATCCCCTTCTTTATATCCTAATTTTCTGTATACTGGTTGTAAATGAATTGCAGGTAAGTAAGGTTTACAATTAATACCCTTCTCTAATAACTTAGCCATAACTTCATCTCTATTATTAACTCTTATAACATAAACAAACCAACTCTTATCTTCATTAAATTCTGGACAAATAACAAGATCTTTTAACAATTCATTATATCTTTTTGCTTTTTCTTTTCTTTTTTCTAAAATATTATCAATTTTTTTCATTTGTTCTATTCCAATGGCACAACTCATTTCATTTAATCTATAATTATACCCTAAAACATCATGCTCTAACCAATTATTACTTTCAGAACGTCCTTGATTTCTTAAACTTTTTAATAATTTAGCTTGTTCATCATCATTTAATGTTATAATTCCCCCTTCCCCTGTTGTAATTTGTTTATTTGGATAAAAAGCAAATACACTTGGATTAACAGAACCAATTTTCTTACCATTATATTCTGAACCAATAGCTTCACAAGAATCTTCAATAACTTTAAGATTGTGTTTTTCTGCTATCTGCATTATCTTATTCATATTAGCAGGTTGACCAAAGATATGAACAACTAAGATTGCTTTAGTTTTGTCTGTAATTGCTTCTTCAATCTTATCTTCATCCATATTAAAATCAGATTCTTTGATATCTACAAAAACAGGCTTTGCTTTTTCATATAAAATACAATTTGCAGAAGAAATAAAACTAAACGGAGTAGTAATTACTTCATCACCTTCTTTTAAATCCAATAATTTCATACATAAATGTAAACCACAAGTACCATTACTTACAGCAACTGCATGTTTTGAACCAATAAATTTAGCAAATCTCTTTTCGAATTCAGGTAATTTTTGTCCTAAACTAAGATTCCCAGATCTAAGAACCTCTGTAACCGCATTAATTTCCTCCTCACCGATTAATGGTTTTGATAATGGAACTTTCATCTGAATCTAGATCCTCTAAAAGAATAATCCCCCTTAAAATATAATCTCTCAAGTGATTTTTCTAACTCATCAGCAAATATATTAAAGTATTTACGGCCCATCTCCTTATTTACTTCGAATAAGGTCTTATAGAATTCTTCATCAGACATATCTGTAAAATTTACTGTAAAAAGATCTGAATTATGGTGCTTTGCAAAAAAGTCTTCTGGACCTTTTAACAAACCTTTTTCAATTGCATAATCATATAAAGGAGAACCAGGATAAGGTGTTACAGGCCTTATTGTTCTGCATCTATCATATTTGTAATATTTTCTAACAAGTTCTACACCTTTTTTAAAAGTCTTTTTAGTCTCTCCAATGTGTCCAAATATTATATTTACTCCCATGCCCATGTTTGCTTTTGCTGTTATTTCTAAACCTTTATCAATTTGCTCAATAGTCAAATCTTTTTGCATTGTATCTAATAATTTTTGGTCATAAGCTTCAATTCCATAATTTACAAAAGTACAACCCGCTTTTTTCAAAGCATCTAAAACTTCTTCATTTACAATATTTAATCTCCCATTGATTACAAATTTAATTTTTAATCCAGCTTCTAATATTGCATTACATAAATCAATCATTCTTTTTGCAGTAACCATAACTAACTCATCATTAAAATGGAAAATATTTATTCTATATCTTTCATGTAAAATCTTCATTTCTTCAATTATTTTATCAATAGATCTTAATCTAATACTCTTTTCTAATCTATAACAGAAATTACATCTGTAAGGACATCCTCTGCTGGAAATAATTGCCATTACTCTGTCAGTTGGTAATGATCCAGTTAATGGATAATCAACGTATTTTTCAATTGGGAATAAATCCCAAGCTGGTAAAGGTAAATCATCTAAATTTTTAACAGGTTCCCTTCTCTCATTTATAGTTACATTATCTCCTTCTCTGTACGCAATACCTTTTACCTCAGATAAATGCTTACCTTCTTTTACAGCATCTAATAAATCAGGAAGAATTAATTCTCCTTCACCTAAAACAGCAATATCTGCTTGTAATTTTTTCAAACAATACTCAGGAATAGGTGTTGGACCAGGTCCTCCAAGGATAAATAAAGGTTTTTTATCTAAAGAATTTATAGCTTCAACACATTCCATTACAAAATCAAGTCTTGCAGCCATAAAACCCATTCCAATAGCATCAAAATTTTCTTTTTCTAAATAGGTCTTTAATTCCTGGGGAGTATAATGGAAAACATCCATACAATACATCTTAACTTCATGTCCTTTTTCTCTTAAAACTGCACCTAGGTATGCAGGACCAAGTGGAAATACATTTGTTTTCTGTTTATTTGGATGTATTATAAAACAAAATTTCATTTTAATCCCTCTTCTTTAGTTACCGGCGGTTTATTGCTTATTAAGCCTTTTTCCATAATGCTTCTTGCAATTTCTAAACTAAATGGAGTATCAATATCCAAACTTCTTTCTCTTGGCATAACAACCCAACTTACCTTTTTTCCATAAACAGAGCTATACTTCATTAAAGTATCATAAGTTGTTGCATGAATTGCTCCATTTGGAATATATGTTTTAGGCAAATTCTGTGAAACACCAATTTCTCCATCTTTCTTTCTTTCAAAAAAAGGTGTTAAGCTGTTTCCTTCTATTTTCCAATTCCATATAGGGTGTTCTTCTACTTCACAAACACTTACAACAGAATCGGCTTTAATTTCTTTTAATTTATTCACACAAGCATCAATGTCTTGAGCCTGGCAAAAAGGACTTGTAGGTTGTAATGTTAAAATAATATCTGCTTTATACCCTTCATCTTCTAAAAATTTAACAGCATGTTGAGTTACAAATTCAGAAGGAACATCTTCAGCTAATTCTGCAGGTCTTTTGAAAGGAATTTCAGCTCCAGCTTCTCTGGCTTTTTCTGCAATATCATCGCTGTCAGTAGAAACAATAACTCTGTCAACAGTTTCAGCATCTAATGCAGCTTTAATCATATAATAAATCAAAGGTTTCCCATTTAAATTAGCAATATTTTTTAAAGGAATTCTTACAGATCCGCCCCTTGCATGGATTACAGCTAAAACTTTCATTTTCTATCCTCCAATAATCCGCTTTTTGTAAATGAGGTTTCTCTAGGAATAACTCTTAATTCTCTATTTTGTAAAGGTAAACTAACTCTTTTTCCAGTATTATTTGATTCATGGAAAGCAAGAGCAATTTCTAATGCAGCTCTTCCGTCCTCACCTGTGCATTTAATCTTTTCACCTTTATCAATAGCATTACTAATATTTTTTATGGCTTCAGATATAGGAGACTTCCATTCTGGAACTTCTGTATCAATTGGATAAAGTTCTTTTATGTTGCTCTCATTTTCACTTTCTTTAGAAATTGAAAACTCAAAACTTCTTCCACTTCTTATCATACCAGTCCCTTTTAGAAAACCATGTGTTCCCATAACATCAGCGCCAAAATAAATGTAATCTTTCCAAATAGCATTAACATAAGCTCTTACATCATTTTCAAAACCAATTAAACCATAACCGCCAGGATCAGTACTTTCATCTTTTATAATTTTAGCATCAACCCATTTAGCATTTCCTGCATAAGATCTTAACAAATCAAACAGATGTATTGTTCCATTTAATAATCCAACAGAACTATAAGCATTCATGTAAAGAATTTTTCCAATTTTTCCTTCTTTTATTACTTCTGTAATTTTTTCAAAGCAAGTATCCCATCTTCTTGTATGATCAACAGCTAAAATAACCTTATTCTTTTTACAAACTTCAATCATTTCATCAGCTTCTTTCAAAGAACAGGCCATAGGTTTTTCACAAAAGATGGCCTTAACTCCAGATTCAGCAGCTTTAACACAAATATCTCTATGGTCAGGAGCATGTGTACAAATACTAACAATATCTAAATCTTCTTTTTCTAGCATATCTTTATAATCTTCGTATAAATTTTTCACACCAAAAGTCTTAGAAAACTTTTCTAATCTATCTTTCCTAATATCACAAGCTGCGGTTATCTCAATTCCAAGTTCTTTGTAAGATCCAGCATGAGTACAAGGTTTTTTCTTTATTTTAGGATCTTCTTCAAATAAGCTTCCTATTCTTCCCAATCCGATTATTCCAACTTTATAATTCATTTTTATTCTCAATTATTTTTTTGAAAGCATCAATAATATCTTTCATATCTTCTAAATTAGCAGGAGGTCTTACTTGATTAAACCAAATAGTTTTTTTACAAGCCTTTTCTATATTTGGACATAAACCTGCTTTATATTCTATATTTCTATCATAAAACTTACAACTAAATGGACATCCTTTAGTTCCATAAACAGTTTTGTTCAAAAATAAAGGATTCATATACAATGGATGAGAATAACCTTTACTTGCAGGTATTCCTTCTGCAATTAAAGCTTCAACAAGTTTATCTCTTGAAATCCCTAATTTTTCTTCATCAATAAAAATTCCATAAAGGTGATAAGTAGATTCAATTCCTTCTTTAATTAATTGAGGAGTAATTCCTTCTATCTTATTAAACTCTTCATTCAAAAAGTTAGCATTTTCTTTTCTAATTTCATTTCCTTTGTCTAATTTTTTTAATTGGACTAAACCAATTGCAGATTCAATCTCAGTCATCCTATAATTCCAGCCTAAACTAGTAGAAATATAACTTCTCATTTCTTCTCTTGAACAATCTTCACCATGATTTCTTATTAACTGACATCTTTTTGCTAAATCAGGATCATTTGTTATTGTCATTCCACCTTCTCCAGTCATTAAGTTCTTATTTTCTTGAAAACTAAATGTTGCTAAGTCCCCCATAGTACCAGCAAGCCTTCCTTTAGACTTAGAACCAATAGCTTGAGCAGCATCTTCAATAACTCTTAAATTACGCTCTCTTGCAATAGACATAATTTCATCCATATCTGCTATATTACCTAAAAGATGAACAACAATTATAGCTTTAGTTTTATCAGTTATCTTGCTTCTAATACTTTTAGGGTCTATACACAAAGTTTCAGGATTAATATCAGCAAAAATAGGAATTGCATTGTGCATTAAAATTGAAGTAGCTGTAGATGTAAAAGTATACGGTGTTGTTATAACTTCATCCCCAGGGCCAATTCCTGCTGCAGCAACT
>Ga0210057_1001624_pt1 | contig 33688 bp, 31 predicted proteins | sample CryGeyCG2114_010_2_FD_183968 | JGI IMG/M metagenome (GOLD analysis project Ga0210057, IMG submission 183968) | Groundwater microbial communities from aquifer - Crystal Geyser CG10_big_fil_rev_8/21/14_0.10 (SPAdes) (version 2) | ecosystem: Environmental > Aquatic > Deep subsurface > Groundwater ... | reverse complement strand
GGCGGAAAAGCCGCCTTTGACTGGAACGTCACCAGAAACGGGGAAACTCTTCACCAAAAAACTTTTTATTCCGCCTACCAACCTTGGCAGGCGGTGTACTTAAAAGGCACCAGCGGGATATAATTCAAACTATGGCTAAACTAATTTCTACCAACCCGGCGAAAAATTACCAACCAATCGGCTCGGTCACTATTTCTTCGCTTAAGGAAATAAAAAATAAAGTCTGCCAGGCCCGCCTGGCCCAACCTCCCTGGCAAAATCTGGGAGTCAAAAAACGGGTTGGATATTTAGCCAAGGCCATGAACCTATTCAAACAAAACCAGGCAACAATCGCCCAGTTGATTACCAAAGAGGTGGGCACGGCGATATCCGCCTGCCGGGATGAGGTGGCTTGGGACTTTAATTACTGGCAGTGGTTTTTGAATAATGCCGAAAAAATATTAAAGGACGAAATAATTTTTGAAGACAAAACCACGATTCATCGACAGGTTTATGAACCTTTCGGTGTGGCGGCAGCAATTTCTCCCTGGAATTTACCGTTTGATTTATTTTTATGGGCGGTTGTTCCCAATTTACTGGCAGGCAACACGGTAATTTTTAAAACTTCCGAAGAGTGTCCTTTGTCCGGCCAGCTGTTTGAAACCATTATGAATCAAGCAAACCTACCAAAAGGGGTCTTCAGTGAAGTTTACGGCAACGGCCAAGTCGGCGAGCAATTAGTCAACCAGGAAATTGATTTAATTTGGTTTACCGGCAGCTCACTGGTGGGTAGAAAACTTTTTGGGATTGCCGGGGGGAAATTTATCAAAGCGGTTTTAGAATTGGGCGGCTCCAACCCAGGAATCATTTTTGAAGACGCTAATATTGATCAAATTATCCCTAAACTCTACAGTAAGCGCTTTGGTTTTTGCGGCCAAACCTGTGATGCCTTAAAACGACTCCTGGTGCACGAGTCAAAATTTGAAGAAATGGTCGCTAAATTAAAAACCAAGGTCGAGCAAACCGTTGTCGACGACCCGGAAAAAGCCACGACCACCATGGGCCCGTTAGTGGCCAAACGCCAACTTGATTTATTAAAAGCGCAGGTGGCTGACGCCGTGGCCAAGGGCGCCAAGATTATTACCGGCGGCAAACAACCAACCGGACTAAAAGGCGCTTTTTACTTGCCGACAATTTTAACCAATGTCAAAGACAATATGCGCGCGTGGCAAGAAGAAGTTTTCGGACCCGTGTTATCAATCAGAAAATTTACCAGCGAAGCTGAAGCGGTCAAGCTGGCTAACGATTCTCCTTACGGTTTAGGCAGCCTAATCTTCACCAAAGATAAAACCCGGGCAAACCGCGTCGCCGGGGAGTTAAAAGCCGGTACAGTGGAAATTAATTCCGCTTCGCATTGGCTTGCCTGTAATCCGTTCGGCGGCTACAAACAATCGGGCCTGGGGCGCGAACACGGCATTCACGGCTTCCGTGAACTCTGCCAAATTAAAGTAATTTCCCAGGAGAAATAATTTTTTTCAAAGCACTTTCGGGTTAGGCCGGGGTGGATTTCTTGAGTATTTTTCTCTCTGACAAGACTTTAATTAATTAAAGCGTTTACACATAGCTAATTTTTTTGCACCTTTCTTCCGAAGTGATTAAAAGCCAATGCAGTTGCCACGCGGCCCCGGGGTAAACGTTTCAAAAAACCGATTTGCAATAAATACGGCTCGATGACTTCTTCAATCGTTTCTTTGTCTTCGCTGATCGTCGCCGCCAAAGTTTCCAATCCCACCGGCCCACCCTCGTGTTTATCAATCAAAGCTAAAAGCAATCGCCGGTCATTGGCGTCCAGACCCACTTCGTCCACTTCCAATAATTGAAGCGACTCGTCTAAAACCTTTTGGCTTATCCCCGTCTCGCCTTTTAATTGGGCCAGGTCGCGGCAGCGTTTTAACAGCTTCAAAGCGATCCGCGGCGTTCCCCTTGCCCGGCGGGCGAGGTTCCTGGCCACCGCTTCATTCAACTTTAGTTTTAATTTTTTGGCGGCATTTTTAAGAACCATCATTAATTCTTCCGGCTCGTAAAAAGTTAACCGGTGAACAATCCCGAAACGGTCACGCAGGGGTGAAGCAATCAGGCCGATCCGGGTGGTAGCACCGATTAGAGTAAACTTGGGCAAATCTAATTTTAAGGTCCGCGCCGACGGCCCCTGGCCGACGACAATATCCAAGTGATAATCCTCCATCGCCGGGTACAGCGTTTCTTCAACAACTTTGCTTAAGCGGTGAATCTCATCAATGAAAAAAATATCGCCGTCGTTTAAGTTGGTCAAAAGCGAAGCCAGATCGCCCGCCCGCTCCAGGGCCGGACCGGAAGTGGCCCGAAGATTAACATTTAAATCTTTGGCAATTAATTGGGCCAGAGTAGTTTTCCCCAATCCCGGCGGGCCGTAAAGTAAAATGTGTTCGACCGCTTCTTTTCTTTTTTTGGCGGCGGACAAAGCCACCCGTAAAGCCTGCTTAATTTTTCCCTGGCCGACGAATTCATCCCAGGCAATTGCCCGTAAACTCTGAAACATTAATTCTTCCGGGTCCCGTTTAATATCCGGCTTCATTTATTTTTCCCTAAATTTTTAAGCGCCGCTTTTATTTTCGTATCTAAATCCCCGCCTTCGGCTTGTCGAAAGGCTGCCCGCGCTTCTTTAGGTTGAAAACCTAAATTGACCAGGGCATTAATGGCATCTTTGGTTTCGCTCGTGTCTCCGGTTAAATCCAAAGCAGTCATATCACCTAATTTAGGCTTGAGTTCGATAATTATTTTCTGGGCGTTTTTTTTACCCAAACGGGGAATCGAAGTAAAAAAGTCAACGTCGGCTTTGGCAATCGCCGCCATAACCGCCTCCACTCCCTGATTAAGGAGCAGCATGCCGGTGCGCGGGCCGATGCCGGAAATATTAATTACCAGCTTAAACAACTGTAATTCTTCTTTGGTCAAAAAGCCGTATAAATCCAGGCTGTCTTCACGCACGTGAGTGTGAATAAATAAAGTCAGAGGTTCAATCATTGCCGTGTTCCCGCCAATGGAAACCTTATATCCCACCCCGTTAACATCCAAAATAATTGAATCGCTGGTTAATCGTTCCGGCTTGCCGGTTAATCGGGCAATCATAAATCTATTTTACCCTAGATTTAAACTTATAACTGAAAGAGTGCGTTAGGGCCACGGCTAAAGCATCGGCGGCATCGTCCGGCCGCGGAATAATTTTAAGTTTTAAAATTGATTTAACCATTTGCTGAACCTGGATTTTCTCCGCCCGGCCGTAACCGGTCACCGCCTGTTTAATTTGCAGCGGCGTATAAGAAAACACCGGTAAGTTATTTTGAGCGGCGGCCAGTAAAACCACTCCCCGGCTTTGGGCGACCGGAATCAGCGTGGTTTGGTTTTTGAAAAAAAATAGTTTTTCTACGGCGGCCGTTTCGGGTCGATGCTGTTTGATTAATTCGTTTAATTTAATAAACAATGAGCTTAGTCTTTTTTCTTCCGGCTGTTTGGGCGGAGTTTCAAGACAGCCACAATCAACCATGACTTCATTATCAATCACTCCCCAGCCCAATCTGGCTGTCCCCGGATCAATTCCTAAAATCTTCATAATTCGATTATAATAGACAATTATGGATAAAGCCTATCAGGCGGATAAATTTGAGGATGAAATCTATAGGCGTTGGGGAAAATCCGGCGCGTTTAAGCCGACAAAAACTGGCAAGCCCTACACGATTATCATGCCGCCGCCCAACGCCAACGACCCATTACACGTCGGCCACGCCATGTTTGTCACCATCGAAGACATCCTCCTTCGTTATCACCGGATGAAGGGTGAAGCCGCACTCTGGCTGCCCGGAACCGATCATGCCGGCATCGAGACCCAATTCGTGTTTGAAAAAAAGCTGGCCAAAGACGGTAAAAGCCGGTTTGATTTTGACCGGAAAACTTTATATCAAATGATTTGGAACTATGTTCAGGAAAATTCGGAAGTGGCTTTGTCACAAATGAAAAAACTGGGCGCTTCGGCCGACTGGAACCGGACTAAATTTACCCTCGATAAAGACGTCGTCGATTTTGTGCTGGACACTTTTATTAAACTTTATCACGATGGTTTAGTTTACCGTGATTTTAAGCTCGTCAACTACTGCACCCGTTGCGGCACGGCTTTTTCCAATCTGGAAGTCAACCACCAGGAAGAAAAAAACAAATTGTATTATGTAAAATATAAATTAACTGATGATGATGACATCACTGTGGCTACCACCAGGCCGGAAACAATTTTCGCCGATATCGCAATTGCCATTAACCCCAAACACCAGCTGGCAAAAAAATTAAAAGGCAAACGGGCAATTAACCCGTTAACGAAAATTGAAATGCCGATTATTGAAGACCGGGGTGTGAATTTGGAATTCGGCACCGGCATGTTAAAAATCACCCCCTACCATGATCAAACTGACTGGGAAATTTGGAAACGGCATGAAAAAGAACTGGGGAAACCACAGGCAGTCATTGATTTTAACGGCCGGCTAACCCAAGCGGCCGGAGAGTTTAAAGGACTTAAAACCCAGGTTGCCAGGGAGGCAGTAATTAAAAACCTGGACTTGGAAAAAATCGATGAAAATTACCGGAATTCTGTGGGCAAATGTTACCGCTGCGGCCGGACAATCGAACCTCTGCCGCTGAAGCAGTTTTTTATCAAGGTAAAACCGCTCACCCAAAAAGCTTTGACGGCTTTGAAAAAAGGCGAAGTTAATATCTACGGCAACGGTCACGATAAAATTCTAAAACACTGGCTCGTGACTTTGAAAGACTGGAATATTTCCCGGCAGATTGTTTGGGGTATCCGCCTGCCGGTATGGTACAAGCGAGATTCGGATGATTTTGTTGTTTCTAAAACCTCACCCGGAAAAAATTTCATTCAGGACTCTGACACTTTTGACACTTGGTTTAGTTCTGCCCAATGGCCGGTGGCGACTTTAAAAACCAACCGGAACGGGGACTTTGACCGTTTTTACCCCACGAATTTAATGGAAACCGGTTATGACATTTTGCCGTTTTGGGTAATGCGGATGCTAATGATGGGAATTTACTTAACCGGCAAGGTCCCGTTCAAAAATGTTTACCTCCATGGTTTGGTCCGCGACCCGAAAGGCCAAAAAATGAGCAAGAGCAAGGGCAATGTTTTAAATCCTCTGGATATTGTGGCCAAGTACGGCGCCGATGCTCTCCGAATGGCCTTAGTCATGAGCACGACCGCCGGGCGGGATAACGCCGTCGGTGAAGATAAAATCCGCGGCATGCGCAACCTGACAAATAAAGTTTGGAATGCTGCCAGATACATAATTTCCAGTAAGGACTCACCTTCACTTTGTAAAGGAGAGTCCTTTGATACAACTTTCAAAAAAGAGCTGCTTCAATTAATTAAAGTGGTGACCAAACAACTGGACGATTTAAGGCCCGGCCTCGCCGCCGAAACGATTTACCATAAATTTTGGCATTGGTTCTGCGATGAAAAAATTGAAGAGGCTAAACAGGGAAAAATTTCCCGGTTTTCATTGCTGGAAGGCTTGCGGGTGTTTCTGAAACTACTCCACCCGTTTGTGCCATTTGTCACCGAAGCAGTCTGGCAGCAGCTGCCGGAAACTCAAGAAAAATTATTGATTTCCAGCCGATGGCCAAAATAACCCGGGGTTTACTTATTTTTTTATTAATGATTGAAGGGCTGGCGGCAGTCTGGCCGCTATCGGAAGCAGTGATGACAAAGAATCGGCTGGCCGCCTGGCCCCATTCAATTACAGCCCGGCAGGCCGCCGAAGAATTGGCTAACCGTCCCCGCCAAATCAAACTGGAAATTGAAGCCTGGGAAAAAACCATGGCCGAAACAACCGAAACCAGAAACGGATTACTGCGGTTAGCGTATCTTTCCTGGCAAATTTATAAAGATGATCAGGCTAGGCTTTTTTGGGAGCGGGCTTTTTATCTTGATCCGGAACTGGTTGCTTCGCTTCCTCGCCTGCCGGAGCTTTAGCGGCGGCTGGCGGTTCACCTTCTTTGGCAACTTCTGCGACCGGAGCGGCGGCAACTACCGGCTCTTCTTCTTTAGCCGGCGCTTCTATCTTGACGACTAGTTCATCCGGATTTTCGGTTAAAAGCTTGACTTTGACCGTATCCAACGGCACCTGTTTAAGGGTAATCGACTGGCCGATTTCTTCCAAACCGGTGATATCCACTTCCAGTTTATCCGGCAAATCACTTGGCAAAGCTTCAATTTCCACTTCGTTAAGCAGCCGAACCAAAACGCCGCCTTTGGCCACGGCCGGGGACGCTCCCTTAAGTTCCAGCGGCACCATCACCGTCACTTTCTTGGTCAAATCTACCTGGCGTAAATCGGCATGGAGCAACTCGTCGCTCACCGGGTCAACTTGAACATGATGGACTAAAACCGGCCTAGACTTTGCCTCTTTATCGACACTGACATTAATAATATTGGTTTCGCCCGCTTGAGCCAAAACACTCTTAAATTCCTTTACCGGCAGTTCAATCGCCAACGATTTAACGTCTTTGCCGTAAATATTGGCCGGTAAAATCTGCTTCCGGCGCAGCTGCTTGACCTTGCGGCCGGTTAAAGTTCTTTTTTGAGCGGTTAATTTAAGCGCTTGGGCCATAGAGGCGATTATGCCTTTACTTTTCAATAAAGTCAATGGTAAACGCCCGGTCAAAGCTCATATCCGACCTCCAGGTTACCACCTGGGGGGAAACCAAGGCTTGGGGGTTAACCGCCGCCACGGTTAAAAAGGTCGGGTGGTTGACAATCACTTCCAAAACATCGTTTATAATCCCCGGCTGTTTGGGCACGACCACCGCCAGGCGGCTTAAGCCGTTTTTGTTAACCAGGCTTCCCGGCAAGCGGTAAGTAATCTCTGCCTCCAGGCTGCCCTTAACCGGCACACTGATCGGAAAGCCCAAAACAAATTTATCAGCCGCCGAGGTAATATCGACTTCCTGGGCCAAGTTGAGTTTGGTGTTATCCAGCTTAACCGAGACCAGGCTGGCGCCGGCCGGCAAGTATTGGCGTAAATAGCTCTTATAAATTCCTCCCGGCCAGGCGTCGGCCGGGCTTTGATTTTGATAGTTGACGGTAGTCACTGCCAAAATCTCTTTGTTTTTCAAAATCGTCAGCTGCTGCTTAATCTGCCGGGTTAAAAAATAATTGGCTTTGTTTATTCCCAGGTTAGCTTCGACCAAAAAATTGTAGTCCGCCAAAATCGGCCGCCGGTCGCCGGTCGCCAAGTTAGGAGAAAAAAGGCTGCCGGCCCAGTTCTGCTGCAGCAACAGTTTTTGGCTGTTTTGGTCGTGCAGGTTGACTAAAATCTGTTTTTGGCTCAAAGCCGCCTCGGTTGCCTGGGCCAGTTTAATTAAGTCCGAGGCCGAAGCATTCTGGGCTTTAGTAAAAATTTCCCGGGCCAGGGACCCTAAAAAGTCACGTTTCTGGGTTGATCCGGGGAAAAAGTCGATTTCCGAACGGTATTCGGCCCGGTCAAATAAATTGGCGGCGGTCACTTCCTCGTTATAATCGGGCAGGGTTAGCGGGCCCAGGGCCTCGAGTAAAAACTTGACTGCCGGCAGGTTGACGGCAATTACTCCGTCAACCTTTCGGTCGGTGGTCTTGCCTAAAAACCATTCCGCTCTTTCCGCCGAAACCAGAAAATCCGGATCCCAATTGCTGTCCCGGAAAAACCAGGTATTCTGGCCCAAAAATTCCTTGATCGGCGCGGGCGGTTCCACAAATCCCTTAAGCTGGCCGTCGGCCGCGTAAATATCTTCAACGGAAAAATCCAATAGCTTGCCTTTTTCAAAAGACAGCAGGCCGTAAGAACCGATAAAGCCGCCGGTTGGCCGCAGCTCGGCCGAATTTTGAAATAAAACCAGATAGGTTTTTTTAGAGTCCTGGGCGACAAAACCGGGGACCAAAGGCAAAATATTCCGCAGTTGATTGATTTTTTGCCTTAGCCGGGGCAGTTCTTCGGTCAATTGCTGATACTGTTTGACTAAATTACTGGTGAGGTCCAGTTCCAGCTGCTTGCCCGACTGCAGTTCTGATTCCACAAACGATAGTTCACTGTAAGCTTGGTCCAGGCTTAACTGGATCCGCTTCAGGGCCTCTGGCAAATTCCCCGCTTCATGGTGCAGAATAATCTGGGTCAGCAGCGTCCCCGCCTCGCCGGCCTGGGCCAAATGCCGGCCGCCCTGGCTTAAATTAATGCCGATGGACAACAGCCGATCGTAGTTTTGGGCCGGAGATTTTAGCCCGATCAGCTTGATCGTCAGGTCTGCCTGGCGCAGCAGCCGACGGCTTAAACTAAACCGGTTAGCCGCCCGATCGGTCAGCTGGATTAATTTTTGCGCCCGGGTAAAATCGGTAATTTCCCGGGCCTGTTTAAGCGTGTTAACTCCGGAAAAAGCCAGGGCGGCCGACAAAACCAGCGGGCCGACCAGCCACAAAAAAATTATCCCGGCACCGACCAGCCACAGCTTGCCTTTTTTGGTCGGTTTCTTAAATTTGGGAAGTTTTATCTTGGGTATTTTAAACTTAAAATTAAGTTTTGGTTTTTCCGGCTTTGCCTCGCCGGAGTTTCGCGGCTGCACAACAAAGGCGGGCGATGGCTTAATTCCCAATTCTTCCGGAGAATAGTCATCTGATTGATTAATTATCTCCTCTTTGATTTTTTGAGGCTGGTGGGGATGAGTAGTTTTTCCGGCTTTCAGCCAAGCCAGGGTTTTGATCAGCCCCTGCTCCGGACTGACTTTCGGCTGCCAGCCCAAATTTTCCTGGGAGGCCAGAACCGCCTTAGACAGGGCCTGTGGTTCAAACTCGGCTTCTTCCGGGCTGAATTCAATTTCCAGGTTTTCGTTTTTAAGCGCCTTTTTCAGATTGTTGGCAAAATTTAAAGCGGTGCTCTTTTGCGGGTTGACAAGGGTAAAAATCTGCCCCGCAGAACTTTGCGAGAACATTGCTTTGATCAAACCATAAATCAAGTCGGTAATGTAGGTGGGATACAGGATTTTTAAACCTTGGCCGCCGACGACCAAGGGCTGATTGTCCAGTGCCGCCCTAATTAACCGGCTAATCTCGTTCCCGGCCTCAAGATTCATTCTCGGACCGTATAAATGCCCCAGACGGACAATCCGGGCGTCTAACCGATAACGGCTGTAGTACTCATGAATCAGGGCCTCGGAAAAACGCTTCGCTTCATGATGAGAATAAGCCTCTTCGCGGTGGTGGTCGGTGGCCGACAAAAACCCGGAATAGATATCAATCGTGGAACCCAACAAAAATTTAGCCTTGTCTTTTTTAGCCAGCTCCAGCAGTTGGCGCGTTCCCAGCGAGTTAACCAGCAACGTCTCCAGGCTGACATCCAAGCCGTTTAAGTAAGCCTCTATCCCCGCCAAATGAAAGATATAGTCGATTGACGGCAAAGAAATTTCCAGGGGTAAATTAAGATCGTGTTCAATAAAAACAAAGTTCCGGTTAACCAATAAATGCCGCAGGTTGTCTTTTTTGCCGGTCGACCAATTGTCCAAACCGTAAACCAAACAGTTTTGCGAGACCAGCGCGTCACAAAGGTGAGAACCGATAAAACCGGCGGCGCCGGCGACTAAAGCGGTAGGCAGAGAATCTTTGGGCATTGTCTTATTCTAACACTTATCCAGGGCCTGGTTGACCAGGGCGTCTGCCTGGAAATTCTGCTCCCGGGGAATGGCGGTATAGGTAACCGATAAATGACCGGCAAGTTGACGGACCCGGGCCGCCAAAGGTTTTAAGTGGCCCTCTTTAATTTTCCAATCCCCTTTAATTTGATTGACAATTAGGGTTGAGTCGGAAAAAAAATTTATTGTTTCCGGCCGCGGCCGGGTAACAATCCATTCCAGGGCGCTGATAACCGCCCGGTATTCGGCCACGTTATTAGTGGTTTCGCCGATTGTCCGGCCAAACTGATGGATAATTTTCCCGCTTATGTCTTTAACTACCACCCCAATGGCCGCCGGACCGGGATTGCCCCGCGCGCCGCCGTCGGTATAAATATTCAGCCCGTTCATTGTTTTGGAGAAACTACCAAAAACCGGCTTTTACCCTCGCCTTGGGATTCGGTCACAATTTCTTTTCTTTCAGAGAGAGCCACGTGAACAATCCGGCGTTCAAACGGATTTAAGTTATATAGGGCCAGCGGTTCTCCCGTCTCCGCCACCTTAACGGCCGTATCCTGGGCCAGAGCGGTTAAATAATCGGTCCGCTTCTGCCGGTAATCGCCGACGTTGACTACCAGCTTGGCCCACTTGCCGGTCTGCCGGTAAAGCATCATCCCTAAAAGCAGTTGGAGCGCGGCAATCGTCTCGCCGTGATAACCGATCAAAATTCCCGCCTCGGCTTCGTCAACCGCCACTTCCAGGCCGACACTGCCGGTTTTATCTTCGGTAATCTTGATTGTCTCGGATTTGACCCCTAAATGGGCCAAAAGCTCCCGGCTAAGTTTTTTGAGTTTGTCCATGGTCTAACCACAATTGCTGGAACAGCATGACTAAAGAAAAAGTCAGCCAGTATAATACCAAACCTGAAGCAAACTTAAAACCGATAAACAAGGTCATCAGCGGCATTAAGTAAAGCATCTGCTGCTGCATCGCCGCGGCCATGTCGTCGCTTTGACCTTTGGTTTTTTCCGCCAGGTTTTTAGATTTGACCGCCGCCGGCATCATCAGCTTGGAAGAGATAAACTGGATCACTGCCGAGGCCACCAGAAAAATTCCGGGAAATTTGTCCAGCTTAAAACCAAACAAGTTGATCGCCGGAATACTGAATAGGTCCGGCTTGGTTAAGTCCAGATAAAAAAAGCGGGTGTTATAGCCCGCCCCCTCAACCAAGGTTGTTTGAAACACCTGGAACAGAGCGATCAAAATCACAATTTGGGCAATTTGCGGCAGACAGCCGGCGGCCGGATTAACCCCGTTAGCTTTATAAAACTCCAATTGTTTTTTGGCAAACTCCTGTTTGTTTTGGCCGAATTTTTCTTTGAGCTTCGCCAGTTCCGGCTGAAGTCGTTTGAGTTTCTGGGCCGACTTGAGCGACGGCAATGTTAACGGGGTCAGCAATAGCCGGATGGCCACCGTCAGGCCGATAATTGCCCAGCCAAGATTTCCCCCCAGAAGATTATAAAAAAAGATCAGAGAGTTAACCAATGGCTGATAAAAAAAACTATTCCACATTATCCAGGCCTCCTTTAGACCACGGCTGACATTTAAAAATCCTCTTGATTCCCAAGAGGCTACCTTTAAATATACCATATTTGGCAATCGCCTGATAACCGTATTCGGAACAGGTGGGCGAAAAACGGCAGGAATTAACCCGGGGCTGTTTTTGGTAAAACCGGATTAAGCCTAAAAATAATTGCTTCATTTTTTAATTAAAACCGCCACGTCCCAGCCGGGAGTTATTTTGGCCGGGTCAATGGCCGCTAACAGCCGGCGCTTTAACCGGTTGCGCTTAACCGCCTTAGCAAATACCCGTTTGGGAACAATGATGGCCCAACGGGTAAAGGTTAAATTGTTGGCCCTGGCCCGAATAATTAAATCATTGTCAAAAAAAATAATTCTTCCTGTCAATGTTCGGGGGAGAAAATAACCGGGAAGACGATAACGCCGGTTCAGCATGGCTAGTGTGCCAGAAGTTTTCGCCCCTTTAACAGGCGGCGTTTTAACACCCGGCGGCCGGCTTTGGTTTTTAGGCGCGCCCGAAAGCCAACTTTCCGGCGGCGGCGGGTTTTACTCGGCTGATAAGTCCGCTTTGGCATAATTTTTATTGTAGCATATTTTTTACTTGTTGACAGCATGTGGATAACTGTTTTATTTTAAGACATGGACCGAGACGCTTTATGGCCGGGGATTTTGGCCGACCTCGAACTCAATCTTTCTCCGGGGAATTTCGCCACCTGGATTAAACCCCTGGGTTTCCTGGAACTGGCCCGCCTAAATCAGCAAAAACAGCTATTAAAACTTGGCTGTCCCTCGGTCTTTCATAAACATCAGGTAAGCGAGCGTTATCTGGGCCAAATCCAGGCAGCGGCAGAAAAATTATTGGGAAATAAATGTGAGGTGGTTTTGGAAATCCACCAAAAGCCGGCCCGCGTTGTAAAAGCCGGGGCGGGCCGCGATGACGATCTTTTCTCTCTTGACACCAAAAAGCTCAACCTTGAAGCTTACCAACAGTCAATTATTAAAGCGGGTTTATTTCCCGGAATGACCTTTGCCAATTTCGCCGTTTCTACCAGTAACGAAGTGGCCCACGCCGCCGCCAAAACCGCGGCCAAAAAACCGGGAGAGACTTACCCCTTGGTATTTATTTATGGCGGCGTCGGCGTCGGCAAAACCCATTTAATGCAGTCAGTTGGCCACGAGACATTAAGCAAAAGCCCCCACGCGGCTGTCGTTTTCTGTACCGGAGAGGATTTTACCAACGAAATTATCGAGGCGATTAAAAACAAAAGCACCCAGATTTTCCGGCAAAAATACCGCCTGGCGCGGGTGCTTTTATTGGACGATGTCCAGTTTATCGCCGGCAAAGAAGGAATCCAACAAGAGTTTTTCCACACTTTTAACGCCATTCAAAAAAACGGCGGCCAGGTGGTCTTGACCGCCGACCGCCAACCCAGCGAGATTGAAGGCTTGGAGCCGCGGCTGCTGTCCCGGTTTGAAGCCGGACTGGCTGTTGATATCCAGCCGGCCGGGTTTGAGCTGCGAACGGCAATTTTATTAATCAAGGCCGGGCTGAAAAAGATCGATTTGCCGATGCGGGTTGCCCAGGTGATCGCCGCCAACGTCGAATCGACCCGGAAACTCGAAGGCGTCTTAATGAAACTAAACAGCGAGGTAACTTTAAGAAAAGAGCCGATTACCGAAGAACTGGCCATGGCCCTGCTCAACAAATTTAACGGCGAGGCCGAGGCCATAAAAATCAGGTTTTCCCCCAAACAGGTCATCGGCCTGGTGGCCGAGTATTACCAGATTAAACCATCGGCCTTACTCGGTGAGCGCCGGCTTAAAACCATTTCCCTGGCCCGCCAGATTGTCATGTATTTGCTGCGTAAAGAAATCCAGCTGCCCCTTGAAGAGGTTGGCAGGATTTTAGGCGGCAGGGACCACTCCACCATTCTTCACGGCCAGGAAAAAATTGCCAGGCTCCTGCCCCAATCGGAAAAACTGCGTTTCGACATTACCGCCATTAGAAAATCCCTGTATGTGGATAACCAGAAGTAATTGTCCACTGCCGGTTAAAATTGTCCACATATTAACCACCGGGCGAACCGGGTTTTCCTCATTTTGTCCCCCGGGCTTTTGCCTTATAATCAACTTATCAACTAAAGCTATTAAGACTACGGCTATTATTATATTATGAAAGTATCATTACTCCAGGAAAATTTTAACAAAGGTTTGGGGATTGTCTGCCGGACCGTCGCCGCCCGGGCCCAGTTGCCAATTTTGGCCAACATTCTTTTGGTGGCCGAACCGGGCAAACTAAAACTAACCAGCACCAATTTGGAAACCGGCACTTCTGTCTGGCTGGCGGCTAAAACCGAGGAGGAAGGGAAAACCACTTTACCGGCCAAAGTTTTAACCGAACTGATTGCCACCCTGCCCCAGGAAACAGTTAACTTGGAAACAGAAGGAGACAGGTTAAAACTGGGCTGTGGCCGCTTCCGGTCGGCGGTTAACGGCATCAACGCGGCCGAGTACCCCGACGTGCCCAGCCTTAAAGGAAAAAAGGCCAAAAAAGAGATCAGGCTAAAAAAAGAACCGCTCAAGGCGGCCATTGAACAAACGGCCGCGGCCGCCGGAGTCGACGACTCCCGGCCGATTTTTACCGGCATTAAAATAGAAATCTGTCCAACCGGACTGCGGTTGGCGGCGACCGACGGCTACCGGTTATGTGTTAAAACAATCAATGATTTTAAACCAAGCAAGATTCTAAAAACCCTGATTGTGCCGGCCCGGGCCCTGCTGGAGTTGGCCCGGAGCCTGGACTTTGGTCCGGGAGAAGAGCTGATTTTGGCGCCGACCGACGAGGAAAAGCAGTTGATTTTTTCCCTGAACGATCTGGAGATTGTCACCCGGCTGTTGGAGGGAGAGTTCCCGGATTTTGACAAAATTATCCCTAAAAGTTCAAGCACCAAATTAGAAACTTCTACTGACGAGTTGCGCCAGGCGGTTAAGGCGGCAGCGGTCTTTGCCCGGGACAGCGCCAATATCGTCAAGTTCAAAATTAATTCTCTCGGCCTAACCATTTCAGCCAACACCCCGCAGGTTGGGGAAAACGAGATTGATGTTGACGCCAAAACCACCGGAGACGACTCGGAAATTGCCTTTAACTCCCGTTATCTTTTAGAAATGCTGTCTGTGGTTAAGTCTAGATCCTTGTCTTTAGAATGTTCCGGTCCGCTTGCCCCCGGCCTTTTTAAAATCCCGGGCGATTCTTCCTGGCTGCACATTATTATGCCGGTGCGGGTCCAGGGTTAGGGAGGGGCGCCGCCGCCTGTTCTTTTAAAAGTTCGCGAGGATCAGAGGTGATTAGGGAGTGCTCTTCGGGTGATGCGACAACATTGATGGCCACGTGGTTACTGCCGGCAAAAATAATCCCGTGGCCGATGCCGGAGGCCAGCAGTAAGTGTTTTTCCCCCTCGGATAGATAAAAGACCTTGGCTAAATTGTCGATGGCCGCAGTTGACTGTTTCATTAAAATTTGGATTGAGGAGTTGGTGACAATCGCTTTGCCGTAATCGGAATTCAAGAAATCTTCCACGTCCTGGGTAATGGTGGTCAGGCCAAGATAATATTTCCGGGCGCGCTTGGCCATGGAGTAAACAAAGCTGGCCGAGTCGGGGTATTTCATCAGGTACCAGGCCTCGTCGATAATCAACAGGCGTTTTTTTAAGTCCCGTTTAACCTTCGTCCAGATAAAATCCAAAATCATAAACATGGCCACCGGCCGCAGGGCATCCTCCAGTTCTTTAATTGAAAACACGGTAAAAGTATTGGTAATGTCGATGTTGGTGTGCTGGTCAAACACGCCCCGGCTGGAGCCCTTGACGTATTTTTCCAAACGCGAGGCCAAAGACTCGGCGGCCGCTTCTTCCATGCCCGCCAAAACTTTATACAGGTCTTCCAAAAGGGGCGGCTCTTTTTTTTGCGTTCCCGGGTCCGGGGTAATCCCTTTTTGCTTGTAGGTTAAGATAATCGCCCGGTCGAGCAGGGCCTCTTCCTGGGGAGAGATTTGGCCCATGATGATTTTGAAGAGCGAGTGGAGGGACAAAACTTTTTGCCCCAACTCTGACTGGCCCTCTTCATAAGTCTGGGACAGGTCAAACGGATTGATTTTGGCTTTGGCGGAGAAAGAAAAGTTAATATACTGACCGCCGACGGCCTCACACAGTTTCTGATACTCGTTTTCCGGGTCGACAATAATAATTTCCGTGTCAAACATCAGCGAGCGCAGGGCCTCGAGTTTAACCAGGTAGCTTTTGCCCGCGCCGGATTTGGCGAAAATCGCCATATTGGCGTTTTCCAGGGAAAAACGGTCCAAAATAATCAGGGAGCCATTATGTTCATTAATGCCGTAAAGCACTCCCTGGTTTTGGGTCAGCTCCGACGAAGTAAACGGGAAAGTGGTAGCGAGTGAGGTCGTGTCCATGTTCCTGGTAATCATCAGCCGATCATGGGCGGTCGGCAGGGTGGTTTTGAACGCCTGCTCAATTTGCAGGGCGGCGGTTTTGGCAATGATCAGCAGGGAACCCAGGGTTGACTGCGCTTGTTGGGTGATTTTATTCAGCTCTTCCAAAGTTTTGGCGGTGACGGTAATATAAAGGCCAAACTGAAAAAATCTTTCCGCCCCCTTGGCCAATTGTTCCTGGAGTTTTTTGGCGTCTTCGAGTTTGACCTTGGTGGACGGGTCGGCAACCCGGCCGCGCTCGGTGTCCGACTGGATTTCGGCTTCCATTTCGCCCACCTTGCGCCGGAGATCGTCCATAATGTCTTTGCCCTCGACCGGGTAAATATACATCGCCGTGGTTAGCGGGTGATCAAAGTTAATCAGCGGCGAGAGCCAGTTGGCATTAACAAAGCGGGGGTAGCCGGAAACAAACAGGGTGCGGAAGTAGGAATTGCCGATTTTCTGAAAAGAAAAATCCACCTCGATGGCCGAGGGGGCAATAATATCCTGGACCGAGGTAATCCCCCGGCCGAGCTGGGTTTCGGCCAGAGGCCGATCAGTCTTTGGCTGAGGCTTAGACGCCGGTTTAAAGTTAAACTTCATTGGTTTGCTCCTGGGAAACGGCGGCCTCAACAATCGGGGCCTCATACTCGGCGGCGGCGTCAAACTCAATCGCCCCGGAATCGGGATTGTAATAGTTATAAAATAATTTAATCAGCTCGGGGGTGGTCAGCTGTTTGGCCTTCAGGCCGATCCGGACCAGCTGTTTTAATAAGTGATCGCGCTTGGGAATCAGCGAGTTTTTAGCCTTGGTTAAGATTGACTGTTTATCAAACGGCAGTTCGGGCTTTCTTTTAATTGAGGCGGCAAGGGCGTTAGACACTCCCAGCTCCAGGCTGGAAAAAGGGATCACCAGATAAAACTTTTTATCCAAAACCTCGTTTTCCGCCACGGTTTTTTTAACAAACTGGTAATACTTTTCCACCTGCTGTTTTAAGAGCGGGTTGCTGATTTTTTGTTTTTGGGCGGCCAGCAGGGCCAGGTAGTTAGCAATATTTTTCTTCTGCGAGGTGACCACGATTTGGATCGGAAAAGTCAGGGAGTTGAGCAGGCCGGCATAGGCATAAATAATCGCGTCCTGTTCCGACTCGGACAGCAGGGAAAAATTAACCGCGGTGGTTTGCAGCAGCAAACAGCACGAGCCGTCTTTTAATAACACCAGGTTGTCCCGGATGTCCTCGATGTCCAGATGGTTTTGGGTGCTGGTAATGATTGGGGCAGGGTTCATAGGTTAAGCGACCGCCTGAATTTTTAGAGGCGGAATAATTTCGTTTTTGGCCTCGAGTCTAATTATAGCGAATTTGTGATCCTGGTGTTCGGCGCTGATTTCGTAAATGCCGTCGGGCAGAGCCGTGGCAATAAAAAATTGTCCCAATTTGTTGGATTTTAAGGCCCGGACCGGGAAGCCCTGATTGTCCCGGATTTCTAAAATCACCCCGGTAACGATTTTCCCGGCCTGATCCAGGGTAATGCCGGCGATCAGATTGGGGCGCTCCGGCCGCTGGGGGAGGATGACGCCGGTAGCAAAAATCGGATTAGTGGTTTGGGTTTTGGGTTTGAGCGGCGGCGGCGTAATTGGTTGCGGTTTGACCGCATTCGCGGTCTGAATTTTGTCAATTGGTTTAGTGGTTTTGACGGCATTCGCCGTCAAGGGTTTAGTAATGGGTTTTTGGATTACTGGCATGGCGGCCACTTTGGCCTCGGCTGGTGCTTGGTAAACCGTGGCTCTTGGCAGTAGGCACATTTGCGGGTGGGAAAGCGTCCGGACCCGAACGCCCTTAAGGCTGGTTTTTAGCGGCCGCGTCGGAGATGGGGTTGTGGTTTGCGGCCGGATTTTATTACCCAGGGCGCTAAACAGGTTACTAATATGTTCCAGGTATTTGGCTTCGGCCTGGTCAAAAACAGAAGTTGACGTTGCCGGCAGGGACTCTAGATAGTCGCGCAGCCGGCCTTGATTTTGTTTAATTAAAATCGGTCCGGCGGCCAGCGGTTTTTTAATGGTTTCAAAAATATCCAGTTTTTTTACCTCCGGCCGGTAAATAAACTGCGTCGGGCTGTAAATAGCCTTGACGAAGTTAATAATCCATTGGTCCAGCGGCCGGTCCTCGATCGGCAAAAATGCCAGGGAAAAACCAAAAAAAGCCAAGAAGGGGCCCAGAGTCCACTTGAGCAGAAAATTGGCCGGGGAGTTGAACAGCACCCAGGCCGAAACCACGCCCGCGGCCAGTTCCAGGAACTGCTTTAAAGTCATGTCGCCGACCAGCTTAAACTTGTAAGTAGTAATTGCCTGCGGAATCGGGTGTTGTTCCATAAATTAAGTTTATCCCGTGAAAAATAATAAGACAAGGAAAATAAAATGAGATAAATTACCCATTGACAATAAATATACATATATGTATATTTAGCATTAATGAGGTTCGAGAAATTTAAAAACTCTTTGTCACTATCGGTGTTTACCGTCGTCCAGGCGGCCCAAACCAATGTTCAATTGGCCCGCTGGCATAAGGCCGGCAAGCTGATTCGGTTAAAAAGGGGGGTTTATCAGTTTGCGGACAGGCAAGTAGAGGAATTTTCTATGGCCAATTTTTTGTATTCTCCGTCATATATCAGTTTGGAAACGGCCCTTAATAATTTTGGGACTATTCCGGATGTGAGTGCCAACGTTATCAGTATTTCTCCGGTGACCACTAAAATTATCAAAACAGTTAAGGGCATCTTTCTTTACAGTAAAATTGACCAAGCACTGTATTTTGGCTGGCAAAAAATTAAAGACGGGTCGGGAATTTATTACCAAATCGCCCTGCCGGAAAAGGCGCTGCTGGACTGGATTTATTTAAGAAAAATCAGCAATTTAAAGGAACAACGGGTTGATCTGTCCGGTTTAAACCGGACCAGGCTGAAGCAATTTTCCCGGTTTTTCCCGGGGTGGGTGAAAGGGGTAATTAATGAACAATTTAATCGCTAACTTTAATCAAATTCTAGAATTTGCCCGGGAATACGGTTTGCCGGAAGAGAAAAAGCGGGGGATTATCCGGGAATATTTGCAGTCAATGTTTTTAGCTAAGCTTTATCGTCAGCCGGCGGCTAAAAAACTGGTTTTTATCGGCGGGACTAGTCTGCGGTTGTTACGGAACCTAAATCGTTTTTCCGAGGATCTGGATTTTGACAATTTGGGATTAAGCGAAAAACAAATGGTTGAGTTGATTGAAACGGCCGTGGCGGCTATAAGGCTGGAAAATATCAATCTTGAATTTAAGTCAAACCTGAAGCCGGGGAAAACTTATTTTGAACTGAGCTTTCCCGATTTGCTTTATGATTTAAAAATCACCACTAATCCGAGAGAGAAATTAATGATTAAGGTTGACTATTCGAGATTTTGGCGCGGGCAGAAGCCGGAATCGGCGCTGTTAAACCGCTACGGCTTTTTAGAATTGGTGCCCACCCTGCCGATTAATCAAATTGTCGTGCAAAAACTAGCCGCCTATGTTCAAAGAAAACAAACCCAGCCGCGGGATATTTACGATGTGGTCTGGCTATTTTCCCAAGGAGCCAGAATTGACCGGCGCTTCTTGTCTAAAAACAAACTTACCAATCTGGTTAAAAAGGCCCAAGCAAAATGGCAGAAAGAGGGAGTCAGCCGGACCATGATAAATAAAATCAGCCCGTTTTTATTTGACGTCGGGGAAGTCAGAAAGCTGGACTTGTTTGGGGAAGTGCTGAAGAAAATTTAAAAAATTGCTTCCCCCGGGAAAAAGGTCTGGAATGAATTTGGAGTTGACAACTCCAAATTACTATGTAAAATGGAGTTATGTATTCCAGATTGCTTAAACCGCCGGAGGGTAAAAGTTTTTTTCTGTTCGGCCCCCGGGGAACCGGTAAAACCACTTGGGTAAAATCAACTTTTCCCGACGCCGTTTATATCGATTTGTTAGAGGCCGAGGTTTATAATGATTTACTGGCCAACCCCGGCCGCTTGGAAAATTTAATTCCCAAAGGCTTTAAATCGTGGATAGTGATTGATGAAATTCAGCGCGTGCCGGAGTTGTTAAACGAGGTCCACCGGCTGATCGAAGCTCCGGGGCACAAGTTTGTCTTGACCGGTTCGAGCGCCAGGAAATTGAGGAAAAAAGGTCACAACCTTTTGGCCGGGAGGGCGTTGACTTTTTTTATGCACCCATTGACTGGTTTAGAACTGGGCCGCGATTTTAATTTGGAAAAATCGCTGGAGTTCGGCCAGCTGCCGTCGGTTTATCAGGAAGCCAGCCCCAAAAAATACCTGGAAAGCTACGTGCAAACTTACCTTAAGGAAGAGGTGGAACAGGAAGGGCTAACCCGAAACATCAGCGCCTTTGCCCGGTTTTTGGAAACTGCCAGTTTTTCTCAAGGGGGTTTATTAAATACCAGCGCCGCGGCCCGCGAGGCGGCGATTGAACGGAAAGTGGTGGAAAATTATTTTTCAATTTTGGAGGATTTGCTGATTGGTTGCCGCCTGTCGGTGTTTAGCCGGTGGGCCAAGCGGCGATTGGTGTCCCGCGCTAAATTTTATTTTTTTGACACCGGTGTTTACCGGACCTTACGGCCGTCAGGACCGCTGGATTTGCCGGAAGAAATCGGCGGCGTTGCCTTGGAGTCGTTATTTTTCCAGGAGCTTTTGGCCATCAATGACTATCTGGGTTTGGGTTATAAGCTGTATTATTACCGGACCGCCGGCGGAGACGAAGTGGACTTCGTTTTGTATGGTAAAAGAGGCATAAAAGCCTTTGAAGTTAAACGGACGGCCAAAGTCAAACCATCACTGTTTAAAGGCTTAAAAATTTTTACTAAAGACTATCCTGCGGCGGAACCATTTCTGGTTTATCAAGGACAAAGAGAAATGAGCGAGGGGAAAATCCGGATTATTCCGGCAAAAACAGCCTTGATGAATTTAAAGGACTTGCTGAAATAAAATCCACATCTCCAAAAAAAATTGCTTCCCCCGGGAAAAACCGCTAAACTACTGGAATTAATTCAAAAAACCCAGCCGGAATTTTTAAATAACTTTTATTTATCCGGCGGAACGGCGCTGTCCCTGCTTTTGGGCCACCGGGAATCGGAGGATTTGGATTGGTTTAACCAACAAGGCTTTGATCCGGTTAAACTCCAGCCAAAACTGGAAATGATTGGCAGATTATCCCGGGTCGAGCTGGATGGGAAGTTAAAACAAAAATTTAGTTTATTTTGCTAATGCCGACGGCCAGCCAATGCCGCGGCTGCACCAAGAAGCCAGTTGGGAAGGAATTAAACAGCAGTTGGTGGAAAAAGTTAAGGCGATTAAGTTTTAACCTTGAATTGAGTCTTGACTCCACTCAAACTTAATGATAATATTTTTTGAGTACAGTCAAATATATGCAAACCTTAATTGAAACTTATCAGCGCCTATTGGCAGAAATCAGGCCGTCCTACCGGCGGCGGTTCTATGACGAGTTTACCCTGGACAGCCGTTTAACGGGAATCGTCGGTGCCAGAGGCGTTGGTAAAACCACCTTTTTAATCAATTACCTGCGGGAGCATTACAGTGGTTCCGATCAGGCGCTTTATTTCTCGGCTGATAATCTTTATTTTTTCGAACACACGCTTTTGGAAACGGCGGACCGGCTGGTTAAAGAGTTTGACACTAAACTGCTATGTATCGACGAAATTCACCGCTATAAAAACTGGAATCAGGAACTGAAAAATATCTACGATTCTTACCCCAAGCTGGCAGTAATCTTTTCCGGCAGTTCCAGCCTCGATTTAATCAAAGGCAGATACGATCTTTCCCGCCGGGCCAACTTAAAAACCATGCACGGATTTTCTTTCCGGGAATTTTTGGAGATTAAAACAACCGCAAAATATCCGGCCTTAACCCTAAAAGAGATCCTTGCCAATCATCAGGAATATGCCCAAAAATTAATGAAAACCCCCAAATTATTGGGCTATCTTAAGGAGTATTTCAAAACCGGCTATTACCCGACTTTTTTGGAACTGGCCGGCGACCAGGCTTATCAAAACAGTTTGCGGGGGATTATCGACAAAATTATTTTTGAAGACATTAGCAGTTTATATTCCTTGAAAACTTCTAATCTGGCCGCCTTGAAGAAAATTGTTTATTTTTTTGCCACCGTCCAGCCCGGCAGCGTTAACATTAACCGTCTGGCCAACAGTTTAAAAAAAGACCACACCACGATTGCCGAGTATGTCCAAATTCTTAAAGACGCCGGCCTACTGCGGTTTCTGCTTAAAAACAAACAGGGACATGCTTTGGTGCGGAATGCGGCCAAGATCTATTTGGATAATTCTAACTTGCTTTATGCTGTAAATGCGGAGATAGGCAAAGAGCCGCTGACGGGAGCGGTACGGGAGCTGTTTGTGCTGGGCAATTTGCAAAATGCCGGTTATCACGCGTTTTATTCGGAGGTGGGCGACATTGAATGCAATGGTTCTGTATTGGAAATCGGCGGCAAAAATAAAGACTTTTCCCAGTTGAAAAACACGGCCTTGGGATATCTGGTCAAAGACGACATTTTAATCGGCGGGCCAAAAACCATACCGCTTTATTTGTTCGGATTTTTGTCCTGATAAGAAAATTTTCCCAAAAATTGCTTCCCCCGGGAAAAATGTCTGGAATGGAAAAAAGAGGTTAATGCTTGACAAGCCGTTTCTTAAATAGTAGTATATTACTACCAATATAGAAACAATTATATGAATCGTAAAAACCTTAATTTTCTTTCCCCGCTGGATTTTTTTACCAAGGAAACATTGCGGCAAATGGAGCCGGATGAAGACGCGCTGGATTTTAATATTAAGTCGTGGATAAAATCCGGAAAAATAATTTCTTTGAAAAAAGGAATGTATCTGTTGCGCGAACGCTGGGAAAAACAAACAAACAAACAGGGTTTCCTGGAGTATCTCGCCAATAAAATTTATCAACCCTCATACTTATCCGGAGAATATGTCATGGCTAAATACGGGCTTTTAACCGAAGCGGTTTACGGCCTCAGCAGCGTGACTACGGCTAAAACCAAGGCTTGGCGTAATCAATTAGGGGTTTTTAGTTATTATTCAATTGCCCCGGAACTTTATCGTGATTATGAGGTGATTAAGTTTTATTCGGCGCCGGTTTTAATAGCCTCGAAACCAAAGGCAATTTTTGACTTTCTTTACTTTCGATTTTTAAGAAATAGTCCGGTTAATATTCTGGAAGCCAGGGAATTGCGGATTAACTGGGAGGGGGTTAGTAAAAAAGAATTGGTGAAGATTGAAGAATATGCCGGTATTTCCAAAAGCGAGAAAACCCGGCAATTAATTAAACTGATAAAATCCGAATACTATGCTTAACGATGTTTTAAAAACAATAATCGCGGAACAAAGACAACAAAATGTTCCCAAACAAGTGATTATTAATTCCCTGCGGGAATATATTCAATACGTGATTTTGAGTGAAATTTATAACAGCCGGGATTTCAAGAAAATGATTTTTAAAGGCGGTTCCTGCATGAGGATAGGCTATGACTTGCCCCGCCTGTCAGAGGACTTGGATTTTGATTATTTGCCAAAGTCGCTGGTTAAGAAGCCATTAACCAGTTTGGCCGAATATCTTCTCGGGCAGATTAAAAATAAGCAATTTAACCTGATAGAAACAAAAATTCAGTCAGATAACCGGCTTTATTTAAAATTTCCCATTTTATACGGTTTGGGGTTAAACCAAAAACCGGAAATAGACAAACTTTACGTTAAAATTGAGGCGGAAGACGAAATTTTGCCTTACGCGGGGATTATTTTTAAGCCGGTGGCTAAATTCGGTTTTAATTTTCTCGCCCGGACTTATGATTTGCCGACGCTGATGGCGGGTAAAATTCACGCTTTTTTAAACAGAATTTGGTTTAAGGGGAAAAAACAAGAAATCAACATAAAGGGGCGCGACTTTTATGATTTATGGTGGTTTTTTGACAAAAAGGTAACGCCTAACTGGAAAACTTTAAAAAAAACCACAGAAGTTAAAGATGAAAAATCGTTAAAACGATTATTGAGTGAAAGGATAAAAAAAGTGGTTACTCCCGGAAAACTGTCTTTTGATTTACAGAACTTTATTAGCGATCAGGAATTTGTGTTTGATTTTGCCAAAAACTATTGGAAGATAATCAACCGGTATTTATAAAAAAATTGCTTCCCCCGGGAAAAATGTCCGGAATGAATAAGTATTGACAATATAACTTTGGTTGAACTAAAATAATAGCATGATTTATAGGCGGGAACTGCTGGATCAAATTTGGCCGCTTTTAGACACGGCCCAGGCGATCGTGGTCACCGGCATGCGCCGCTGCGGCAAAACGTTTTTACTCCGGGATATTTATGCTAAAATCGAATCAGGCAATAAACTGTTTCTTGATCTGGAAAATCCACTGCTGCAGCGTTTATTCGAAGAGGAAAATTACGAAACTATCAGGACTAATTTTGCCGGCCAGGGGCTGGATTTAACCCGGCAGGCCTGGATTTTTTTAGACGAGGTCCAATTGGTAAAAAACCTGCCCTCGGTGGTTAAATACTTATCCGATCATTATCAATTTAAGTTTTTTTTGAGCGGGTCGGCCAGTTTTTATTTAAAAAACCTGTTTTCCGAGTCATTGTCCGGCCGGAAGTTCATTTTCGAATTGTTTCCGCTCTCGTTTGCGGAGTTTTTAATCTTTAAAAATTCGCCTCTGGTTTTGCCAAAACCAGCCGAATTAACCACGGTAATGTTCGAAACAATTAAACCCTTATGGCGGGAATACCTGGAGTTTGGCGGTTTTCCCGGCGTGGTCCTGGCCAATAATAAACCGGAAAAAGAACGGCTATTGAGCGAGGTTTTTACCGCTTATTTCCAGCACGAGGTAGAACAGTTGGCCGATTTTCGCAAAACCGGCTTGGTGCGCGACCTGATTTTACTGCTGGCGGAAAACGCGGGAAACCTGGTCAATGTCGAGAGGCTGGCGGGAGAATTAAAAGTTTCCCGGCTGACGGTTGAGGCGTGGCTGGCGTTTTTGGAAAAGACTTATTTGATTTCCTTAGTTGAGCCCTACAGTAAAAAACTGCGGGTGGCGATTAGAAAAGCCAAAAAGGTTTATTTTGTTGATTGGGGCCTGGCCCGGCAGATTGCCGGAATTTCTCCCGGTCAAAGACTGGAGAACTGTGTTTTTCACCTGCTGCGGCTCAAGGGCAAGGTGAATTATTTTAGGAAAAAATCCGGGGCGGAGATAGATTTTATTCTGGATAAAAAACTGGCGGTGGAGGTTAAAAGAACCGGCGCGGGCAGTGATTTAAACAAGGCCGGCAGTTTGGCCCGGGAACTGGGCTTAAAACAGTCGCTGGTGGCCACAGAAAACCTGACACGAGCCAAGGGTTTTTACCCGGCGTTTATTTTATAGCCCCAAAAAATTGCTTCCCCCGGGAAAAATGGCTAAAATATAGTTATGCCGCCAATTCTTCCTGAATTTCTCCATCAATTTTTCTGGGGCGATCAGTTAGACAAATTAAATTTCAATACTCACCGGCAGTACATTATCAAGACTATTTTGGAAAAAGGCGACCGTTCGGCTTCAGCCTGGCTGATAAAAACCGTCGGCCGGAAAAACCTGAAACAATCTTTGGCCAAGCTGTCTTTATCCCCCAAGTCAGCTAATTTCTGGTGGCTGTATCTGTCATGAAAACCGGCTTTTTTATTAATGCCCTGCCGGCTAAAACCGCCGAATTACTGTCATTGTTTCAAAAAACCCAGCCGGAATTTTTAAATAACTTTTATTTATCCGGCGGAACGGCGCTGTCCCTGCTTTTGGGCCACCGGGAATCGGAGGATTTGGATTGGTTTAACCAACAAGGTTTTGATCCGGTTAAACTCCAGCCAAAACTGGAAATGATTGGCAGATTATCCCGGGTCGAGCTGGAAGAAAATACCTTAAATGCTTATATAAACGGAGTTAAAATTCAGTTTTTAGGCTATCCGTATCCATTGTTGGAACCAACGACTAAATTGCAGAACCTTAACATCAGTTCTTTAATCGATATTGCCTGCACTAAACTGCAAACCATTGGTATGCGGGGGAGCAAGAAAGATTTTATTGATTTGTTTTGGCTGTTACAGCAGTTTGATTTAGAAGAATTACTGGGGAAGTTAAAACAAAAATATTTAGGGACGGATTATAACCAGCCGCACATATTAAAATCCCTGGTATATTTTGCCAACGCCGACGGCCAGCCAATGCCGCGGCTGCACCAGCCGGCTAGCTGGGAAGAAATTAAGCAACAGCTGATTAATTCAGTTAAAACAATAAGGCTTTAACCACATCGATTGGATCAAGTGAAAATTGATAAGCCAAGGAAAAGTAGCTAGAATGAAATCATATGGCAACAGACACTGCTCCAGAAATTAATCCACGAATATTGATTAGGGGAGAGGGAAAAAATACGGTCATTGTTGTGGGCGAAAATGAAGTTTTAAAGGTTGGCCAGCGAGGAAATCGAGATATTAGAACCGGGGGGACAATTCTTGAAGAAGCTCACTCTTATATTCGAGCCACTGCCGAGAAAGCAAAAACAGGAGAAGCTTTAGTAGATGGTGAAGTAGGGGGATTTACCGCAATTACCGACAAATTAACTCAAAGGAATAAAGACGGCGGCCGGGCATTAAGAAAAGACATGGCTGGAATGATTGTTCACGTTAACGAAGTAAATGGTCAAAACGCTGCCCAAAACTGGCAAGAATTAAACGATCCCAAAAAAGCCAAAGCGGTTAGAGAGAAAAACTGGGAAATGGGTTTGTTGCATCAATACATTAAAGAGTCCGGCGGCGATCCGGCAAAGCTGGATTGGATAGCGGTTTCGGCCTACGGACAAGCACTGGTGGAGAGCTATAAACGGGGGCAACAGATTAAAAAGGAAACATTAGAAAAGTTGGTAAAGACAAGCACCTTGCCCAATAATAAAGCAAAGCAAAAGATGTTAACCCAATTATTAACGCGGGAAGGTCATAGCACGGCCGGGATTGGCGGAGAATGGAAAGGCGATCAGCAAAGAGAGATTGCTTTTGACCGACTTTTAGGGTTAAGGCAATCGGAGGTAACGGTAGATTTAGCTGGCTATCTTAATAGACAGTTTTATGAACAAGCCGTAAAAAAAAGACTGGGAGCCGAGCGTTCACAGACAGTGACCCGGCTGTCTAAAGACGGTAAGAAGATGGAGGTTGTTCAGCCTTTTTGGGAAAAAGTTAAAGGCCGGGCGCGTCTTTCCTCCAGGTTGTCATTTGAAAGCTTGGATCCAAATTCCGAACTGGGAAAATTTCTTAATAACTTGGGGGAACTGGATTATTGGCGGGGAAAGGCGGCCATTGACAGGCAATGGAGTTTATACACCGGCGTTCCCATTGAATCTGGAGAGATTAGATCGGCCCGGGCTGCCGGAGAGGGGTTGTTTAGTGTTTTAAATAAAGACAATGTTAATGCGGCGGAAGTTAACGAATGTTGTGGACCGGAGGCAGAATTGCAAATTTCTAAAGATGACAAGGTTTGTGATGCGCTGAACATTTTATATCATCTTGCCGAGGGAAAAACATACCAGGAGTCTCTAGAGGAGCTAAAAGTATTCTTTAAGGAAAAATATAATGAAGACATTGATTTTAATCGTTTACCTGTGGAAATTACCGATGCAGTGAGAATTGCTTATTTTTATGCCTTCGACATTAGAGCTAATGGTAATAAAGATGCCCGGTATAAGAGTTGGCTAGTGGGTGAATTTGAAAACTTAGCCTGGGTGACGGATGTCAATGGAACGAGGGTAAATTTATTGGGCGACGCTTTTGCTCTAAAACCAGATGATATGGTGGAACGGGGTTGGTGGTCGGGAAGAAACGCTTCTTTGGCCCATAACGCAATTTCCGGTGATCCGACAGAATATAATCCCAAAAAATATGATTACCAGAATACCGCTAAATGGCAGTATGGTTTTTTCTATACTCAAGGGTTAGATCGGGACAATAAACGAGTCCGCCATTATGATGTTGACCCCAATGTTGAGGGAGACAATATATTACCCGGTACTATGGGTAAGTTTGAACATTTTGATAACTCCAATCGTGATCACCGGCGGGCAGTATTTGATAGACTGCAAAAAGTCGCCAGAGAAGACTTCTTAAATAAGAAACCATATTGGAATGAAGAGTTGAGGGTTAGGGTAGCCAAGGTCATGAAATTTTATACAGACGGCAAGGGAAATGGATTAAATACCAACAATGAAATTTGGTTTAATCCGGCTACCATGGATCAACTGCCTATTTGGAACGATATAAATCTAGTTCTTGAAGATCCTCGGGCATGGGGAATCGTGCCGGATTTCCGGGAAGAAGAGATGCAGCATCGGACTCAAACAACTAGGTACACGATGCACAATAGCTTGATGTATGACTGTGCGGCAGTAGAGTCGGCGGTAAAGATTAAAGAATTGCTAAGAAAAATTCCAAACACCCTAGTAGAAGAGTTTGATACCTTTCCGGCACAAATATCTCAAGCGGCGTTGGAAATGAAGCATCGTTATAATTCAGAGCTGACGTTCAGAAATTTAAACACACTTTTTGAGGCCGCGTCGAGACTGGCAATCGAGAGATTTTTACAAGTGCAGATTCCTAATCGGGAGCTTATCCAAAAAATGTTGAGTGAGTATAAGTTATTTGAGTGGCGGCGGATATTTGAAGGAATAAAGGGATTACCCATCAATGGGACAATACAACGATCGGCGGGGATAGAGTTTTTCTTGAGGCAGATTGATGAAGAACTTGATGTAACCGAAGTGGGGTTGTCTTCTAGATTTGATGAAGCCATGGCAATGACGGTAGAAATATTGAAAGTTACCGAAGCATTCGGTTGGGATCAAGAAAGAGATTTTTTTATGAATAAACGCGCTTTTGTTTATCAGTATTTAGCCTCTTGGTTAAACCCGGGCCGGCCGGTAGAAGGCCATAAGGTTCCAGTAGCAATCAGAATGAAAGACGGCTCAATCAAAAAAAGACAACTTTGTGTTTCGGACCTCACCTACCGAGAGGCATTTGGGTTTCATCATGACGATGAAACCTATTTGGCATACATGCGTAAATTAAAGAAAGATAAGAAATATGATGTCCCCGACGGCCAAGATATTGAAGGGTTTTTTACCCCCATGGTTCCAGAATCGATTGGCGAAGCCTTTGGCGGTAGTTTCTTTGCCTCAATTACCAAAATTACCAATCCGAATACAGGCTTTTCTCAGGGGAACTTAGTTTACATTTTAAGTCAGGAGGGGGGAAAGGTCGAGGTTGTTGGAAAAAATACAAGCGGGGACATAATTAGAGAAACAGTTGATGCCAACAATTTACAAATTATCAATCATGACATTGACGGCTGGCAGCGGCCTGGGGAGTCAATGTTAGAAGGAATGAGGCCGTGTTTTATTAATAGCAATTGGGTAATAAAAACCGGCACTTGGAAATTTGAAAGAGAGGCGGGCTCGAGATTTAGGTTTGTTGAGGGAGCGGGCGGCTCCAGTCGAGTTTGGGATCATATGAAGGCTAATTTAAGCAATCATGAAGCCTGGATAACAAAAGCAGTAGTAAAGAAGAAATTTAGTCTTACAGAAAAACAATTAATCAAGGCTGGAGTAAAAACCGAGGACGAAGTGGGTGCTTTAGTCAAACGCGTTAACCTTCCTTGTTTAGAAATGACCGAAGAACAGGCACAGAGGTTTTTCCTCCATAGGTATCAAATACTCTTTGAGTTATTAACCGGGCGGGCCCATGGAGGCCATAAACTCGGCCAGGCCATAATAGACTTGGACGAATATTATGAGGCTGATAGTGCTTTTATTTCCCAGTTAATCCGGCCAATCAAAGACTTGGAGCTTGGGGTTAATTTGGTTCAGCAGAAACAGGCCTTAAGGGCCACGGTAATGAAGGGCGAAGTTTTAAGTTACGAATTTATTTTGGAGAGCCGTTGGGCAAGAGAAGGCTATGAAATTGCCAAAGGGAAAGAGGTTGAAGGGAACATTGAGCACGGACATTTACTGCAAATTATCGATGCGGCCGACGCTATTAGGGAAGAGGAAATAAAAACACTGGATGTGGCTTGGTGGAGGAAGGCGGCAATTTGGCTTAATAAAGTAGCGGTTTATAAAGCCATAAATATTCCATCAGCATTAATGGCTTGGGGGGCAGTTTCCGGAATTAATTTTTTAGCGTCAGCTAATTACGGAACAACGTTTTTAGGGCTGCTAAAAGATACGATGGTTAATTTGGGAGTCGGTAATATTTGGGGAACGGTTTTGCCGTGGGTAATTGTGCTTCCAATTACCTATGGGCTAAGCATGCTTACTTGGGATAAAGGGGTGATGTTGCCGATTATTAGAGCGATCGTCAAGAAAAAAGCGCCAGATTTTGGACACTTCTTTAGAGAGTATTTTGATCCCAAAAAGAATATTGAAGATGCTTACTTTCCGGCACAATGATGGAACCAGTTTTTGACGCCCCACCTAGAAAAATTACCCCACATTTATGGGAGCGCGGGGGTGGAATTACAATTAGAATCCGTGCCAAAGAGAAAAATGAAGCCAGTGAGCAAAAAGTAAAAAAAACCATCAAAACTTTAAGCAAAACAGCCCTAGCTTTGTTAGGAATAAATGGAGCTTTATGGTTACTAGATAAAGCTCGGGGGGATGTCAGGGGGTCGGACGAGACTACGGTTTTAAACCGAGACCCATATGAAAAACAAGTGGCAGATTTTAACGCTAACACGAAAAGTCTTTACAGTGCCGAAGGGATGGAGTCGAATCAGTTGGGGATTGCCGGAATTAATAGTCTTAACCATCTTAATGAGGCTTCATATAGCTTATACGGTACTCCAGTTTTTAATTTAACTGCCGAAACCGGCGGGCCATCATGGCTATTTGCTTATGCCGAAAATGAAAATGGGGAGGTTATTATCCAAAACGAACAGCCGGTAATTAGTCAGGCGGCTTTTAGGAATTTAGTTGATCAGCTGGGACTACAAAATAATCCGCAAGGCCAACAAACCCTAAGAGAAAATTGGTTGGCGGCCCACGATGATCCCCAAGTGGCATTTAATATTATTAATGGTAGTTTAATTCCGGGAGCCTCGGCTCATCCCCAAGTGACTAGTTTTTATCAGTGCTCGGTTGATGTTTTCGATAAGGACGCGGATAAAGGTACTTGGCAGGATCGTTTGCCAGGGGTTGAAGCCTGCGCGGTTAAGGCAAAAAATGTTCCTACCCCTACTCCAGAACACTTACCTATGAACAACGAGGGTAAAAATGGTTTGGCGGCTCCGGTTGAGCAAGGCGGCGACAAAGGCAGCTTAGATATAGCCGCGAACATTGCCAAAGACGGGATTCATGCCGGCAGGGAAGTGGTTGACACGTTAGTTAATCCGATTATGCAAATTGCTAAAGAGCTAGTCGTCAATCATCAACTACCGTGCCCTGATGATATTCAGGGATATTGGAATGCGGCGATTGAAGGTGGAGATCAGCTTTTGGGATATATTAAGCAGTTACCGGGAGAAACAAGAGAAGCGGTTATGCAGCAAATCCACCAATGGAGAGCAGAAAGGGAACAACAACCCGCCGTGCTCCCAGCAGATCATATTTATGACTCGCCGGTCGATGCTATTAATCATTTAACCGGCGGTGGTGGCTGGCCGATGTTGGTAATTCTGGGGATTGAGTGCGGTTTGGTGGCGATCAGCTGCGGTCGTTACCTTAAGCGGGCTAAAGAAATGAGAAATATTCCTTTGCCTTCACCTGAAGAAATGAGAAATAGTGCTATAGATTTTTGGCTGAAAGAAAAATCTGGCAGAGGGAAAGCTTTGCGTCGCGGTTTGTCTGGAAGTCATCTTCGGGTCGGTATGTTAAGATCCTCGGGGCTATTTGAAATCGGCAGCGAAGAAGTACTAGCCGAAGTTTTTATGGATGCGGATTTAGTCAGAACAGAATCTGGGCTATATCAAGATTTGGCCTCTGTATTAAAACATGGGGTAAATCAATCAGTTATTGATGTTTTAGACAACAGAAATCTGTTGATTACCCATTCCACAAAAGGAAAAACCTTAAAAGTTACTGCGATTCGCGCTTCAGATTTAGTTAATGTTGCCAATGAGTTAGCAAGACAAAAGCAATTAAACGGCCGTACTTTAAAAGGCGAAGTTATTTGGTATGGAGGGGAGCAGGCGGATTACCGGGTAAGAAAGCCGGCGGTAATCAAAATGCAGACTGGTGTGATGGTTGGAACCCCAAGGACTAGCGAAGCAACCCCCCAATAATCGGAATTTTGCTTAAGGCACTGCTGACATCGGGTGTAGCCGCTCCGGCAATACCTGGTTTTGCCCCCAAGGCCTGATCAATTGCCTGGGAAACTTGGGTGGCGGCCATCAAAATGCCAATGGCAATTAATGGTTCAAGAATCTGGCCGCTGGCGAGGCCGGTGGTTGCCGTACCCGGCTCGAATATACCGGTTTTGTTTAATGGCGGTAATGGATTAAGGTCTAAAACGATTTTTCCTGATACAAAGAAGGCAGACAGAAAGAACATAAAAGCGGTAGCTGGAAAAGTTAGTGCGGCAGAAAGCACGGTGCGGATAAAAGTACCAATGCCCTCAGTTTTTCCCGGAAAAGCGCTCATTAAAAATATAAAAGGTGAAAAAATTGTAGAAAGGATAATGGTGACGTATTTGGTGATTAAAGCGAAAAAGATTTTTATACCGACGCCTAAAATTGTAAAAGCAAAAATCAGGGGAATGAAGTTGGAAAAGAAATTTGTGTCACCAGCGCCTAAAAGAGTTTTTATGCTTTTACCAATGCCATTTGTTAAAAAATCGCCAAGTTGACTGAAGACATTTAAGCCTTCCCAGGGGGAGGGAAGACCGCCAACGGCATCGCCAGGCAATAATAAAGCGGAAATTATATCCATTTTTTCAACGACTTCAGAGTAGGGTACTTTTCCAACAGCTGCATCAGGGAGAAGATTATAAAAGGGTTTAGTATTGGTTGAAAAATAAACGGCATCGATCAGTTTATGACTAAGAAAAACCGTATCAATAATCAAACCACAGATTGCATAACTAAAAGTAACTAAAATTAAACTAACGATAATGTTTGGGAGGGCCAACTGAACATTGACAACGGTTTGTGGATTAAGTTTGGAGCGAAACATAATCATAAAACCGATGGCCACAAAAATTACCACAAAAAACAGATAAACAATATCGCGGCTCATTTTCCACAAGATTAAAATCGGTTGAGTTTCAACTCCGGAACCATTGGGGGGGGCTTGGCCACCAGTTCTGGTTTTGGTTAAGAAGTCCCAACCAGAACCTTGGGCATAAGCCGATTTAGCTAGGCCGGAATTATTCATCAGATAGGCAACGTAATCAACAGATGAGGCAGGTTTGTTGTATAGTTTGGCCATCATAACCGAAGTTGTCTGCATTGCCCCGGCTTGAATTAATTTACCTTGCTCATCGTAAGCCCCCATAATGCCAACAAATAATGAGTCAGCGGTAGTACTCATCATACCTTGAGCACCTCCAAGATACCATTGCAGGTTATTGCCTTCCTGGACGGCTTTGACGAATTCTTGAGGCGTGGCCGCGGCGGAACGGGGAGTAAACAGCGCCGCCAAAGAAAAAACTGCCAGGAGGAAGAAAATTTTGAGCAGGCGGGACATAAGTTGAATATAGCGTAGCATAAATATTACTCCGGCGTAAAGGTGGTGCAGGCTTTGGCAAAACTGGTGGCTGGCGACCAAAAACTAGGGGTGTAGCTGATAGTGGAG
>Ga0210057_1001623_pt1 | contig 33708 bp, 36 predicted proteins | sample CryGeyCG2114_010_2_FD_183968 | JGI IMG/M metagenome (GOLD analysis project Ga0210057, IMG submission 183968) | Groundwater microbial communities from aquifer - Crystal Geyser CG10_big_fil_rev_8/21/14_0.10 (SPAdes) (version 2) | ecosystem: Environmental > Aquatic > Deep subsurface > Groundwater ... | reverse complement strand
ATTAAAAGAGCAACAGGAATGAGTAAAAAGTTAATTGAAAAGTATGATGAACTTTACAAAACATACGAAGGAGGAAGAAATGATGAAAATAACTAAAAACAGAGTAGGTGCGAAACTGCACTATTTTATATTTTATCTTCTAACATTTTATTCTCTAACTCTTCAAAACAATTTATTTTCTGAACGGTGTTTTTCTTGTTAACATTTGTATAATACTAATATAACTCAAAAACTTTACAAATTACACAAAGAAAAAGCTTTCAGTAACCTTTATAAACCCTCTGAGGAAGTTCTAAATATTCATACAAGAATTAAAAAATAGATAAACAAAATTATAAAAGGTAAAAAGTGAAGAGAAGTTCAAGACGTTGGAAAAAGAAACGACAAATGCGTTGGAAGTGGCAACGTAAGAAGATGAAGAAGGAAAAAAGAAAGAGAAAGAGGAAGTAATTATAATTTATTAAAACTAAAGTAAAGCTTTTTAAACTCAAAATTAAAAATTCAATTTTACTTTCATAAAATCGCCACCTTTTTGACTAAAAATATCGACAAGATAAATAAGCCAACTAAAAATGAGTGCTAAAAATTATGTTTTAGTATGAGGTAGGACAAAAAAAGATTAAATGGGAATTAGTATAATACATTTGTATTATGTAGAAACCCTAACCAATTTTCTTTGCGACCAACAGTAATACCCGTTGATCCTGCGGGAGATTGCTGCTATTTGGATTCCACTTAGCCATGCAAGTCGGGTGCTCTTCGGAGAGACCGGCGAAATGCTCAGTAACACGTCGATAATCTGCCCTATGGTCAAGGATAGCCTTGGGAAACTGAGGGTAATACTTGATAGGAGATTGATGCTGGAATGCACTTTCTTTGAAACTCGAGCCATAGGATGAGTCGGCGGCTGATTAGCTTGTTGGTGAGGTAATGGCTCACCAAGGCCATGATCAGTAGGGGCCTTGAGAGAGGGAGCCCCGAGAAGGGTACTGAGAAAAGGACCCTAGCCCTACGGGGTGCAGCAGGCGGGGAACCTTTACAATGCACGAAAGTGCGATAAGGGGATCCAGAGTGCTTATGCATTGCATAAGCTTTTGCTAAGAGTAAATATCTTAGCGAATAAGTGATGGGCAAGACCGGTGCCAGCCGCCGCGGTAACACCGGCGTCACAAGTGGCAATCACAATTATTGGGCCTAAAGCGTTCGTAGCCGGTTTGATAAGTTCTTTGTGAAATCGTACAGCTTAACTGTACGGCATGTGAGGAATACTGTCTGACTAGGGACTGGGAGAAGTAAGAGGTATTTCTAGGTAAGCGGTTAAATGTTATAACCCTAGAAAGACCATCAATGGCGAAGGCATCTTACTAGAACAGGTTCGACGGTGAGGAACGAAAGCCAGGGGAGCGATCCGGATTAGATACCCGAGTAGTCCTGGCCGTAAACGCTGTGTGTTAGGCGTTGCTTGTTCTACGGGAATAGGCAGCTCCGTAGCGAAGGCGTTAAACACACCGCCTGGGAAGTACGGTCGCAAGGCTGAAACTTAAAGGAATTGGCGGGGGCTCACTACAAGGGGTGCATCGTGCGGTTTAATTCAAATCGACACGGAAAATCTCACTAGGAGCCACGGCAGGATGAAGGCCAGCTTGAAGAGTTTGCCTGACGAGCCGGGAGGTACTGCATGCCCATCGTCAGCTCGTGCCGTGAGGTGTTCGGTTAAGTCCGACAACGAGCGAGACCCATGCTTACAATTGCTAACAGGTTCTCCGGAACGACTGAGCTCATTGTAGGGACTGCCTTGGAAACGAGGAGGAAGGTGTGGGCAACGATAGGTCAGCATGGTCCTAATCTCCTAGGCCACACGCGCGATGCAATGGTAGAGACAATGGGATACAACTCCGAAAGGAGAAGTTAAGCCTCGAAACTCTATCTTAGTTTAGATTGTGGGCTGTAATTCGTCCTCATGACACTGGAATCCCTAGTAACCGGACTTTATCAGAGTCCGATGAATATGTCCCTGAGCCTTGCACACACTGCCCGTCAAGCCACCCGAGCAGGCTTTTGATGAGGTTCATCCTATTAGATAAATCGAATCAGAGGTCAGTAAGGTGGGCTAAGTCGTCACAAGGTATCCGTAGGGGAACCTGCGGATGGATCACCTCCTTTCTTTTTTTGTCCTACTTTTTATTTTCATCTATTATTTTTGTTGTAAACAATTTAATTTTTGTTTTCAATGAAGAGAATAAAATCACACAAACAAAAAATGTATAGGCAAAAAAGAATATGGGCAAAATACATAGATAAAAATTGTATAATGCAATAAGAAGATAATGGCTCAAAACAGGTTAAGATAATGCGGGCCAGTAGCTCAGTCTGGTAGAGCGCCGGCCTTGCAAGTCGGAGGCCTCGGGTTCGAATCCCGACTGGTCCATTTTGTTGCAATATGTAATTAAATAAAATTTATTACATACCAAAAAAAGAAAATGTGATAAAGAAATATATCAATAAATATAATTAAAAAATATATCCAATATATCACATCCAAACTTTACATTCAAACCTTTAATTTAATTGTTTGAAAAAACAAAATAACAAAGCAATAAAACAAAAAATGACATCTTCTCTTCATAAAGAAGATGTTTGGAAGAGACGTGAATTACAAACACAAGTAAACAATGATTTTGTTTGATATTGTGGTTGTTTAATCGACCTAAAATTAATTTCATGTTAATGAGACCATCATAAATTTCACTTGAGTAGATCTTACTTTACGCTGCAAGGTGGATGACTTGGCTCGGACGCCGATGAAGGACGCGACAAGCTGCGAAAAGTCTTGGGGAGCTGCATGTAGGCATTGAACCAAGAATTTCCGAATATGACTTCATTTTAATGCACTTTTGTGTAGGGGAACGCGGAGAATTGAAACGTCTTAGTATCCGCAGGAAGAGAAATCAATAGAGATGCCGTTAGTAGGGGCGACCCAAAGCGGTGAAGAGCAAACTGAATCCATCACAGAAATGTGATTGGAGATGTGGTGTTTGGACTACCATTTAGCTGTCGTTATTGACCCGAACTTTTCTGGAACGTTGGACCGAAGAGGGTGATAGTCCCGTAGGGGAAAATAACATGGTGAGGTAGTATCCAGAGTAGTGCGCATTGAGTTTTGCGTACGAATGTGGGAGTCATTAACTTCCAACTCTAAATACGTTCCGAGTCCGATAGAGTATAGTACCGTGAGGGAATGTTGAAAAGGACCCTTAACAGGGAGTCAAAAGCTCCTGAAACCTTGTAGCTATAGAATGGTACGGCTCTTAGGAGTTGTACCGTCCGTTTTGAATAACGGGCCAGGGAGTTTGTATGTAAGGCGAGAATAATTCTTATGGAAGAATTCGAAGGGAAACCGAAAGCTTGCAGTTTACGAGAAGCGAGGTGTGAAAGTGCCTTTAGTCATATGTGCATGACCCGAAACCGCTCGATCTATGCCTGGGCAAGATGAAGCGGAACTTTTAGTTTCGTGGAGGTCTGAAGAGTTACTGTGTGCAAGCGTTCTTCTGACCTGGGTATAGGGGTAAAAAGCCAATCGAGAGTGGTGATAGCTGGTTCCTGCCAAAGTTGGCTTTAGTCAAGCCCGAGGGGAGATTGTTGAGAGGGTAGAGATACTGATTTGGGATTTTGGGGGAGAAATCCTTCGGTTCCTTGTCAAACTCCGAATCTTTTAACTTCGTAGATCCTTGGAGACGGGGTGCCGTGGTAAGCGTGGTATCCGAAAGGGGAACAACCCAGACTGTAGTTAAGGTCCTTAAATATCAACTAAGTGTTAACGGGTGAAAGGTGTCTCTGGTCTGAGACAGCTGGGAGGTTGGCTTAGAAGCAGCCATCCTTTAAAAAGTGCGTAACAGCTTACCAGTTGAGGCTAGAGGCCCTGAAAATGGACGGGGCTAAAGTTGATTACCGATACTACAGATAACTGTAAAGTTTATGGTAGGCAGGCGTACTGCTAGGGCAGAAGCATTTCTGAGAGGAGATGTGGACCTTGCAGTAATGAAAATCCTGGCGAAAGTAGGATCTTAGTAATGCGAGAATCATTACCGCCGAAAGGGCAAGGGTTCCTTTGACAATGTAAATCAGTCAAGGGTTAGTCGATCCTAACTGTTGCTCGTAATGGAGTAACAGGAAAGGGAAACAGGTTAATATTCCTGTACTTATTTTGTATGTGTGGCGACGCAAATCCTTCTTTTGACGTTTTGGACTAGACGAACACATTATATCTGATGTGTTAATTTGAACAAATCTGGGGAGAATTATAATGATGTGAACCAGATTAATTCTTAGAACAGCTCTTCTTTGGAGAGTTTCGTTGATGCCTAGAACCCGTGAAAAGAGAGAAGAAATAAATCAAAATAATTCGTACCGAGAACCAACACTGGTGCCCCTAGGTGAGAAACCTCAGGTGTGCGGGTAATAATCCAGTTAAGGGAATTCGGCAAATTAGCCCCGTAACTTCGGGATAAGGGGTCCCTGAAGCTGTGTCTTTATAGATGCGGTTCTAGGGTGCAATAACTAGGGAGGCCCGACTGTTTATCAAAAACAAAGGTTTCTGCAAGTCCGTGAGGATGTGTACAGAAACCGATGCCTGCCCAGTGCCAGTACTTGAAAACCAGGTTCAACAGGAAGAAGAGCTGGTAAACGGCGGAGGTAACCATGACCTTCTTAAGGTAGCGTAATACCTTGTCGATTGATTGTCGACTTGCATGAATGGCATAACGAGGTCTCCACTGTCCCTAACTGGAAGCCCCTGAACACTCGTTCTAGTGCAAAAGCTAGAGATTCCTAGCGGGTCGCGAAGACCCCGTGAAACTTCACTGTAGCTTGTAGCTGTTGTACCGGTTGAATTATTGAGAGTAGCAAGGAGTTGTTTGAGGTCTATGACGCTAGTTGTAGATTTAGACGAAGATGAAACACTTGCTTTTTTGATTTGTACAACTAACTTCTTATAGAAGGACACCTGCTTGTGGGCAGTTTGGCTGGGGTGGCACGCCGCTGAAAGTATATCAGTGGCGCCCTAAGGTTGGCTCAGGCCGGTCAGAAATCGGCTGTAGAGAGTAAGAGCAAAAGTCAGCCTGATTGGGTTTCTAATAGTAAGAAACTCAAAGACGAAAGTCTGGTCTAGCGATCTTCTGTGCCTCTTTAATGGGGGCCAGAAATGACAGAAAAGTTACTCCGGGGATAACAGAGTTGTCGCGCCCGAGAGTTCATATCGACGGCGCGGCTTGCTACATCGATGTCGGCTCTTCCTATCCTGGTGGTGCAGCAGCTACCAAGGGTGGGGGTGTTCACCCATTAAAAGGGATCGTGAGCTGGGTTCAATACGTTGCGAGACAGTATGTTTGATAACTACTAGGAATGTGTGATGTCTGAGAGGAAGGATCTTTTAGTACGAAAGGAACGGAGATTCGAGGCCTCTGGTCTACCTGTTGTCTGATAAGGCAAGCAGGGCAGCTACGCCTTAAGCGATAAGCACTGAAAGCATCTAAGTGCGAAGCGTCCCCCGAAAAGAGACATCTAGAGCTCTCTTAAAACAGGAGTTTGATGGGACTGACGTGTAAGTACCAAGCTTCGGCGAGGTATTCAGCGTGCAGTTTCCAACCGCTCATATATTTGTATTTACTCAAGTGAAATTTATGATGGTTTTCTTTTCTTTTTTTTTTTTTTCATTATTTATTTTTTGATTTAGTGTTAACTTTTTATTTCTAATTTTAGAGAAAATATTTAGAAATAGATTTATACATTATATTTACTGAAGTGCTAAACTGCACTATTTATCAAGTATGTAAGTATAACTTCTTTCCTAGCGTGCCTTAGAATTTTTTTAATTTTGTTTTCTCATTCTCTCCAATTCTTCCAAAGCTTTCTTCTGTTCTTCTGGAACGGGATAATCTGTTTTATCAACTTCTATATTTTTTTCTTCTTCATCAAATTTTATCTCTAAAGTTTCCCAACCAATCTCTGGATATTTTTCAGAATCCAATTTAGCAACATGGAAATGTAAATGAGGTGTTGTTGAAAATCCTGTGTTTCCATTTAATGCAATCAATTGTCCTTTCTTAACTTTATCTCCAACTTTTACTTTTGCACTATTGTGTTGAAGATGCATATATTCTGAAATTTCTCCATTTTTATGTTCTATGCTTATATAATTAAAATATTTATCATCATTATATTTCGGATCTATTCCTCCTTCGTTAGAATCCTCTTTAACTAAAACAACTTTTCCGTTTTGTGACGCATAAATATTAGCACCTTCTGGTAGAGCAAAGTCTATTGCATTTTTCAAATGTCCTTGATGAGCTCCTCTTGGATGAGAAATCGCTTTGATTAAATCTTTTTTGTTAAATGGTAATGAGTATGTATTTTTTGTGTATGGCATTTTTGTAGATATTATTTTATATCTCTCTTATTTTATTTCATTATCTCCTACCCAAAAACTCTCTCAAAAAACCCTTTCTTTTCCATTTTGATATTTTTCCCGAGTTCTATAACCAAATCTTTCTGTTTCTTTGTTAGATTTTTAGGAGTTTCAACAATAACTTTGACATACTCATCTCCCTTTCTTGCAGAATGTAAATCTGGTAAACCTTTTCCTTTCATCTTGAACAATGTGTGTGATTGTGTACCTTTAGGAATATCTAAATCAACTTTTCCTCCAATAGTTGGCACTTCTATCTCTGCTCCAAGAATAGCTTGTGTTATAGATATGGGAACAGAACATAATATATTATTACCTTTTCTTTCAAATATCTCATGTTCTTTTATTCTTATGACAATATATAAATCTCCAGGAGATGCTCCCTGATATCCTGCTTCTCCTTTCCCAGATAATCTTAGTTGTGTGCCGTCATGTACCCCTTGAGGGATATTTACTTCTATCCTAGAATTTTTATTTTCTCTTCCTTCTCCATCACAGACAGGACATGGATTCTTTATTTCTTTACCTTCTCCACCACAATCTCTACAAATTACAGTCTGCTGGAACATCCCAAATGGAGTTCTTGATGTTTTTGTAACTCTCCCAGCACCTCTACAAGAAGAACAGGTATGAATATCTGATTCTGATTCAGCACCTCTACCTTGACACTTAGTACATACAACAGATGTTGGGATAACTATATTTTTCTTTGCACCAAGTGCAGTATCTTCTAAACTTATTTCTATCTCGTATTGTAAATCAGATCCTCTTGATTGTTTTCTTCTTCCTCTTCCTCCAAATCCAGAAAATCCACCTCCAAACATATCAAAAATATTATCAAAATCAAATCCAGAAAAATCAAATCCTCCTTGTTGTCCACTAAATCCTTGGAAATCCGCAGTGCCGAATCTATCGTACTGTTCTCTTTTTTTATCATCTCCTAGTACTGCTGTAGCTTCGTTTATTTCTTTGAACTTCTGTTCAGCATCTTTATCTTTATTTATATCTGGATGATATTGTTTTGCTAATTTCTTGTAAGCTTTTTTAATCTCTTCTTTAGATGCATTCTTGTTTACTCCTAATGTCGCATAATAATCTTTTGCCACTCTACATCACTTCCATAATAATTCTTTTCTTAAACTCTTGATAATCTTCTTTTGAAACATTCCCCCCAGCAGCAGGAATATGTCCTCCTCCGTTACCGTCTAATCCTTCAAGACATTTCTTTATAATTTTATTACAGTCCCAAGAACTATCTTGACATCTTGCACTTAATCTTAATCTTCCGTCTTCTCTTTCTCCCACAATAAGAACAAATTTATCTTTAAAAAAATCCTCTCCTGTAGATATCCCTGTAGAAATTGCACCATTCATACTAAGAGGTTCATTCACTTCTAGAATCCATAATTTATTATCATTATAACTCTTAGCGAGATTTTTAAAATTTTGAATGTAATAATCTGTTTTCTCAATAACAAATTTAAATCTTGAAAGATTATTAATTGCTTCTTCAATATCATTTGAGTTATAAATACGTTCTTTAGCAAATCCAACACAATCTTCTTTCATAATTGAATTTGCTCCTTCTATTAATTTGCAGAGATATCCAAACTTGGTATTGTATAAATAATCATCCCATTCTAAATTATATTTCTTGAAACATTTTTTCACAAATTCTTCCCAGATCTGCCATGAAAAATCTCCTACTATCCCAGTTATTGCCAACCATTCAAGATCATCTATCTTTATTAATCTAGACATTAAATCATAGACTAATTTTACAGTGCAATACTTTTCATATCTCTCTATATCTGTAAATAATTGAGGTTTGATTACTAGAATTCCTATTGTGTTAAAATCTCCATTTTGATGATGGTCTATAATAACTGATTTGAATTTGCATAAGTTTTGTATACTCTTTTTATCCATATCAAGAGCTATATCCAATACAAAAACATGAGTTACTTTATTATCAATCAATTTATCAAATAATTGTTGTTCCAATTTGCGTTTATTAACAACTTCGTATGAAGTGAATACAATATTTTTATTCATACGTTCGAGTGCCTTTTCTAAAATGATTGTAGAAGTCAATCCATCAGCATCAGAATCATGTAATACTGCAACTCTATTTTCATTAGAAATCCCATTAACAAAATCTATGAATTTGTCTATTAAAGATTGATTTGTGATATGCATAGTTCAAGTTTGAGTTACAAATTTAAGTTATAAAAATGAATAAAGATAAAATCAAAAGAAAGGTTTTAAGCCTTTCCTTTACTCTCATCCTTCTCAGATTTTTCTTTGAACTCAGCATCAACTACTTTTTCTCCATCTTTGGTAGCTTCCGAATTAGAGTTTTCATTCACAGAATCAGCTGTTTGAGAAGCTTGTTGTTGTTGTGCTTCATAAATCTCTTTACCAATCTCCTGCATTACAGTATTGATCTCTTCAAGTTTCTTCTTCAGAGTTTCATAATCTTTTTTCTCTTTAGCTTCTTCAATAACTTTCAGTTCAGCTTCAACTTTCTCTTTGGTTTCCTGCTTAATTTTGTCACCAAACTCTTTCAATTGTTTTCTCCCTTGATAAACAATAGTATCTGCTTGATTATCTAACTCTATTTGTTCTTTCTTTTTCTTATCTTCTTCTGCATGAGCTTCTGCATCTTTCTTCATTTTCTCTAGCTCTGCATCGGATAAGTTAGAACTTCCAGTAATCTGTATCTTCTGTTCTTTTCCTGTACCTTTATCTTGTGCCGAGACATTCATTATTCCATTAGCATCAATATCAAAAATTACTTCTATCTGAGGAACTCCTCTAGGTGCTGACGGAATACCTATTAGATCAAACTGACCAAGGAATTTGTTATCATTAGCCATTGATCTTTCTCCTTGAAATACTCTTATAGTTACTGCTGTCTGATTATCTGCTGCTGTTGAGTAAATCTGTGACTTTTTTGTTGGGATAGTGGTGTTACGTTCTATCATCTTAGTAAAAACTCCTCCTAAAGTTTCTATTCCTAGAGCCAATGGAGTTACATCTAATAGTAAAACATCTTTTACATCTCCTGCAAGTACTCCTGCTTGTATCGCAGCACCAAGCGCCACAGCTTCATCAGGATTCACAGATTTGTCTCCGTCTTTGCCAGTTATCTTTTTAACTATTTGTTGGACTATTGGGATTCTTGTACTCCCACCAACGAAGATAACTTTGTCTACAGTCTCTAAATTAGCATCTTTCAATGCCTGTTTTGTAGGTCCTTCCAATCTCTCTAATACTTTTTCTATCAATTCTTCAAACTTAGCTCTGCTTATTTCAGTGTTAATATGTTTAGGACCTGTTTGATCTGCAGTTATGTATGGTATGTTGATAGTTACTTTTTGTTTTGTAGATAATTCTATTTTGGTTTTCTCTGCAGATTCTTTTAATCTCTGTGTGGCGGTTGGATCTTGTCTTAAATCAATATTGTTAGATTTTTTGAAATCTTCTGCTAACCAATCTATTAATATTTGATCAATGTCATCCCCACCAAGATGATTGTCTCCAGATGTTGATTTAACTTCAAAAACTCCGTCTCCTAATTCTAATACAGATACATCAAATGTACCCCCTCCGAAATCAAATACTAAAATATTATGTTCATTACTTTTATCTAAACCATATGCCAATGCTGCTGAAGTAGGTTCGTTTATAATTCTTAATACATTTAATCCTGCAATTTTTCCTGCATCTTTTGTTGCTTGTCTTTGTGCATCATTGAAATATGCAGGAACGGTGATTACTGCGTTCGTAACTTTAGATCCAAGATAAGCTTCTGCATCAGCCTTTAGCTTTTGCAGTACTCTTGCGCTTATCTCTTGAGGTGTGTATGATTTATCATCAAGTTCAATTTTATAATTATGATCTCCCATATGTCTTTTTATACTTCTAACAGTATGTAAAGGATCAGTTATTGCCTGATTTCTTGCAATCTGCCCCACTAATACTTCCCCATCTTTGATATGTACTACGCTTGGAGTTGTTCTTGTCCCTTCTACATTTGGAATAATGGTAGGTTTACCTGCTTCCATCACTGCGACCGCAGAAAATGTAGTACCTAAATCTATTCCTATTGTTTTTCCTGGTTGTGCTTTTGTTTCATTTGTCATTTTTATTCCTCTGAAGAACTTATTTTTTGTTCTTCGTTTTGTTTTTTATTATCTTTATTTTCATCTATCTCTTCTTTGTTATTATCTACTATTACTTTTTTATCTTGAATTTTATTTTTATTATCTAATCTATTCACTTTAACTTTAGCATGTCTAATAACTCTCTCACCTAAAGTATAACCTTTCTGGAATACTTCGAGGATTATATTATCTTCTTTGTTTTCATCTTTCGCTGTCATCATAGCTTCATGTAATTGAGGATTGTATCCCCCATTAGTTGGTATTTCAGTTACTCCATGATTTGTTAATATCTCTCTCATTTGAACAAATATTAATTCTATTCCTTTTTTGAAATCTTCATAGGATTGTTTGTTTGAGAATGCAAGTTCAAAATTGTCTATGATTGGAAGTGTTAGTTTTATGAATTCTTTTGTTGCGAATTGCATAAATTCTTGCTTTTCTTTATCTACTCTTTTTTTGTAATTCTCAAAGTCTGCTTGTAATCTTTGTAATGTGTCTGTGAGCTCTCTTATTCTTTGATCTTTGTCATCTACTTTTTGTTCAAATTGTGTTTGCTGATCTTCTTTTGTTTGCGTTCCATTAACTTCTTCTTTGAGCTCTTGTTTTTGCTCTTCTTTTGGTTCGTATTTGTCTTTGTTCATTTTATTTGTGTTGATTTGAACTCAACAAATAGATAGTTAAAGTGTCTAGTATTTAAATATTTCGTATTTGGGATATTATTTTCTATATAGAAATTTATTGAGATGGTTGTTTCTAAGCTCATAAGAATTAAAAAAACAACTTGTTTTTATTATTTATTTAAAGTAGTTAGTTATTAGGTTTTTAAAATCAAATTAATTTTATAATCTATAATATATGTTATCTAAGAATATATAAAATAGTTTATGTTAAATATTGTGTTTATCATTTTTAGTACAACATTATTATATTTACACATTATTATGCAAATATATCCCCATCCTCCTATCTTTAAAATTCCGCACCAAAACTCTTATAAACGCGTGAAATAAGATTCACCTATGGGAACTAATATTAAAACATCAGATAATCAGAATAACTCAAATAGCACCCCTTATCATTTATGTTTTGAGACTCTGAGTAATGAGTTAAGAATGAACATTCTAAATTCTCTCAAGTCTAGTCCCAGATCAGTTAATGAACTTGCATCTGAACTAAACATAGAAAGAAGCACAGTTTCTCACGCATTAAGTATGTTAAAGTTATGCAGTATTGTTGATATGAAAAAAAGTGGTAAGAATAATGTTTATTCCCTTCACGATAAAAGTATGTTAAATATGAAGGGAGATGTTTTGGAAGTTTTAGACAAACATATGGAAGAATTTTGTGGTAGTTGTAAAAAGATAGAAAATAAGATTAAAATTGATAATTGGAGTGGATAATGGAATTAGAAATCAAACCAGAAACATTCAATCATAAGAACAAAGAAGATTTTGATTTCAAAGTAGAACAAGGTCTAAGTAAAGAAGTAGTGGAAATTATCTCAAAATATAAAAATGAACCAGAATGGATGTTAAATAAAAGATTGAAATGTTTAGAATTGTTCAATAGTATGTCAATGCCAAATTGGGGACCTTCTCTTAGTGGATTAGATATTAACAAAATAACATTCTTCGCAGATCCGAGTTCAAAAAAGAATGCAAAATCTTGGGAAGATCTTCCTGAAGATATTAAGAAAACTTTTGATAAGCTTGGAATTCCTAAAGCAGAGAGAGAATCTTTGGCAGGTGCAGGATCACAATATGAAAGTATGTCTGTGTATCACAATCTAAAAAAAGAATGGGCTGAGAAAGGAGTTATTTTTGAAGACTTTGATATTGCAGTCAAAGAATACCCAGAACTAGTGCAGAAGTATTTTATGACGAAATGTGTTTCTCCAGCATTACATAAATTTGCAGCATTGCACGGCGCAGTGTTCTCTGGAGGAACTTTTATTTATATTCCAAAAGGAGTTAAAGTAACTATCCCTCTACAAGCATACTTCAGGATGAACTCTGAGAAGATGGGTCAGTTTGAACATACATTAATCATCGTTGATGAAGGTGCGGAGATACATTATATAGAAGGTTGTTCTTCCCCATTATACACAACAAATTCTTTACATGCAGGATGTGTGGAAATTATTGTGATGAAGAATGCAAAAGCTCGTTATACAAGCATAGAAAATTGGAGCAAGAACACATTTAATCTTAACACCAAAAGGGCGGTTGTTGAAGAGGATGGAACTATAGAATGGATTAATGCGAATATGGGTTGTCTAACAGAAGACACTAAGGTATTTACAAATCCAAAAGGTCCAGTAAATATAGATTCAATAAACAAAGGAGATAAAGTTTATGTTTGGGATGAAAAAACAAATAGTATAAAAAAATCAAAAGTTAAAACAAAAATTATCAGTGGAGAGAAGGAAGTTTATAGATTAGAAGCAGGAGGAAGAGAAATAAATGCATCAGCAAATCACCCATTTTTGACATTAGTTAGAAAAAAGAATAAAAGTTCTCATAAAAAAGGTTTCTTTCACTATTTATGGAAATCTCTTGATGAATTAAAAGTTAATGATCTCATTTGTATAAGCAAAAAACTTCCAATTGATGGAAAATCTTTCAGTTTACCAAGAATTAATACTGATGAAATAGTCAAGAGTAAAAATCAATACGCTGAATTTAAAATGAATATATCTCATTTATACAACAAAATAACAATCCCGAAAGAAACTAATGAAGATTTTATGTGGTTAATGGGAATTTTATTAGGAGATGGATATATCTACATTAAAAATAATAACATTAATATCGCAACACACATAACAGAAGACTATAGAGAGAATTTATGTGAACTTTTACATAAATTATTTAATTATAATGTAACAGAAAAAAAAGAAAGATATATAATGATTAATTCAAAAGTATTATGTAATTTATTTTCTAAAATAGGGTTTTCAGGTACTGCTAGCACAAAAATAATCCCAAGTTGGGTTTTTACTCTGCCTGAAAATCAAATATTAGCTTTTTTATCAGGATACTTTGATTCTGATGGACATTTTGCTAATGGGTCATTAGCATTCACTAGTGTGAATAAAAATATTTTAGAAAATGTCAGAAATTTAGCTATGATGGTAGGATTTGGTACTTCAAGAATATTTTCCCATAGAAAAGCAGGAAAAAAAATAGTTGTAGGACATTTGTGTAATACAAAAGACTCTTGGAGAATTCATTTAACTGGAAAGAAAATAAAAGAACTTCCAGTAAGATGTTTAAGAAAAAAATTAAAAATTGAAAAGAGTAATCCTCGAAGAAATTATGTTTCAGCAAAAGGTTTTAATATCAAAAGTAAAACTAATGATGAAATTGGATTTGCTAAGATCAATAAAATAATTTCTCTTGGGATTAAACCAACTTATGATATAGAAGTTGAAGATTATCATAATTTTATTGCCAATGGAATTGTTGTTCATAATTCAAATGTAACTATGCTCTATCCTTGTTCGGTTTTAGTTGGAACAAATGCAAAATCAGAATATCTTGGAATGGCTTTTGCTGGGAAAGATCAAATACAAGACACTGGTGCAAAAATATATCACTTAGCTCCGAATACTAACTCTATAATTAAATCTAAATCTATCTCAACAGAAGGAGGTACTACTACATATCGAGGTATTGTGAAAATAGGTAAGAATGCAAAGAATTCTAAAGTATCAGTTGAATGCGATGCACTGATGACCGATTCATTAAGCACATCAAATACTATCCCCTATATTGATGTTAATAATAAAGATGTTAATCTTGCACACGAAGCTACTGTTGGAAGCATAAGCGACGAAGCTGTTTTTTATCTAATGTCTCGTGGATTAAGTGAAGATGAAGCTAAGAAAATGATAGTGCATGGTTTTTTAGAAGAGGTTTCTAAACAATTGCCTATTGAATACGCGGTAGAATTCAATAAACTAATAGAATTAGAGATGGAGGGTAGTTTAGGATGAACATTGTTATTCCTAGTGGACAAAAATTAGAATTTTCTAAATTTATTTCAGAGGATGATTTTATAGATGGAAAAGAACTTAATATTATTGTTGAAGATAATTCTAGTGCTATTTTTGTGGATAAAATTAATTTTTATAATCTCAACTCAAATATTAACTCTGATCCTAAACTTAATTCTAATCCTAATCTTATCTTTAATATTAATCTTAGTATTGGTAAAAATTCCATAGTTAAATGGATAAACCTAAGTTTTGAATCTATCCAATCTAAACTAATCTTTTCATTAGATGGAGAGGGATGTGATTTCGCATACAAATCTATCCTATTCGCGAACCATAAACAGAATTTTGATGTTAATGTAAGAGCTATCCATAACGCACCTCATACAAAATCTGATATTTTAATAAGAGGAGTGGTTGATGATGAAGCTAAAATTAACTGTAAAGGTTTAGTGAGAGTAGAATCTAATGCTCCTCATTCTGAAGGTTATCAAAAAACAAACATATTAACTCTGAGTGATGATGCAGTTGCAAAATCTCTACCAGAGTTAGAAATAGAAAATAATGATGTGAAATGTTCTCATGGTGCTACTGTTGGGAAAGTTAGCGAAGAAAATTTATTCTATTTAATGTCAAGAGGTTTGAGTAAAGAAGAAGCTAAGAGACAAATAGTTGAAGGGTTTATGTTTGAGGTTGTAGATTATATTGATATCAAAGAGGTGACTGATGAAGTGAAGAAAATAATCTATGAAAAATATAATGGAAAGAACAAATAAAATAGATAAATTAAATATGATAAATCAAATTACTCATTTAGATATTGAGAATGTAAGAAAACATTTCCCAATACTGAATAGATTAGTTCATGGGAAACAATTAGTTTATCTTGATAATGGAGCAACTACACAAAAACCTAGTGTAGTTATTGAAAGTTTGATTAAACATTATTCTGAAAATAATGCGAATATCCATAGAGGAGTTCACAAACTAAGCGAAGAATCTACTCTTGCGTATGAGGATGCACGTTCTAAGGTTGCCAGATTTATTAATGCAGAAGATTGTGAGATCGTGTTTACAAAGAATGCAACAGAATCGCTCAATCTTTTGGCGTATTCTCTTGGAGAAACTTTGAGGGAAGGCGATGAGATTATATTGTCTGTTATGGAACATCATGCAAATTTGGTGCCATGGCAACAGTTAGCTAAACGTAAAAAAATTGTTTTGAAATTTGTTGGGCTTGAGAAAAATGGTTCTAATAAATTAGATTTAGAAGAATTAAGAAATCTTTTGAACGAGAGGACTAGGATAGTTTCTCTAACTCATCTATCAAATGTTCTCGGTACTGTTAATGATGTTCATACTATAAGCAAAATGGTGCATTCAGTAGGTGCAAGATTTATTGTTGATGCTTCTCAATCGGTTTCCAGAATGAAAATTGATGTAAATGAAATAGATTGTGATTTTTTAGTGTTCACTGGTCATAAATTGTACGGTCCTACTGGAGTTGGAGTATTATATGGAAAAAAAGATTTACTTAAATTTATGCCTCCATTCTTGACAGGAGGTGATATGATAAAATCTGTTTCTCTTGAATCAAGTTCATGGAATGATGTCCCATGGAAGTTTGAAGCAGGAACTCCTCCTATTGCAGAAGCTATTGCTCTTGGGAGATCTATTGAGTATGTTATTAAAATTGGGATAGATAATATTAATTTACATGAAAAAGAACTTATTGCTTATGCACGTCAAAAATTTGAAGATTTGGATTATGTTACGGTATATTCTCCTTCTCTTGAATCACATATAGGAGTTATTTCTTTTAATGTTGAGAGGGTACATTCTCATGATGTTGCATCTCTCTTAGATAATGAAGGAATTGCGATACGTTCAGGACATCATTGTGCGCAACCTTTGGTTAACTATCTTGGAATAAAAGATTGTGCTAGAATTAGTTTTGGGTTATATAACACAAAAGAAGAGGTTGATAAGTTTATCATTGGATTAAAAAAAGTTAAGACATTTTTTGGAGAGAAAATTAAGGTAAAAAATGAATAAGACAGAGCTAATGTATAGGGAGATTGTACTTGAGCATTACAAGAATCCACAAAATTATGGTACCTTATTAGATTATGATTTATCTAATAAAGAAGATAATCCGTTATGTGGGGATGAGATTGGGATTACTATTAAGCTTAATAATAACACTATATTTGAAATTAAATTTGATGGACACGGATGTGCTATTTCTCAAGCAGCAGCTTCTATATTAATATCCCATGTCAAAGGGAAAACTTTGGATGAAGTTAAAAATTTATCAAGAGAGGATATGTTGAAATTTTTTGGAGTGGAGATAACTCCAATGAGATTAAAATGTGTATTACTAGCATGGAATGTTTTACAAAACGCAATTAATAATTATGGAGAAAAAAATGAATGAAAAAACAAATAATACAAAAAATGAATTAAGAATAATTGATTTACATGCGAATGTTGAAGGTAAAGAGATACTCAGAGGGATTACATTAAATGTGAAAGAAGGAGAAGTTGTTGCTTTAATGGGACCAAATGGTTCTGGGAAGAGTACATTAGCTAACATTATAATGGGACATCCGGGATATGAAGTAACTTCTGGGAAAATCTATTTTGTTAATAGAGATGGTGGCGAAAGCAATGAAATGGATATCACAGAAATGGAAGCTAATGAAAGAGCTAAATTAGGATTATTTTTATCATTCCAATATCCTTCTTCTGTTTCTGGAGTTCCTATCAATTCTTTTCTTCGTACTGCACGCAATTCTGTTAAAACAGATGGATCTGGTAAAGGAAATATGAGTGTTCTTGAGTTTCAAGATTTCTTAAAATCTAAGATGGAATTTTTAAACATTGATGAATCTTTTGTGAATCGTTATCTTAATGAAGGATTTTCTGGAGGGGAGAAGAAAAAGAATGAGATCTTACAAATGGCTGTTCTTGAGCCAAAGATTGCAATTTTGGATGAAACTGATTCTGGACTTGATGTTGATGCTATGAAGATAGTTGCAAAAGGAGTTAATGCTGTTTGTTCTTCTTGTGGAACTGGTGTTCTTATCATAACACATTATCAGAGAATACTAGATTACATAAAACCAAATAGGGTTTACATTATGCAATCAGGAAAGATTGTGAAAGAAGGTGGGAAAGAACTTGTTTTTGAGATTGAAGAGAGTGGATATGAATCTTTTGGTGGGAAGAGTAAGTTAATTGTTGAGTAGGTTTTGTTTATTCTCACCAAATCCAAAAATAACTAAACACAACCAAAAGAATGTTGATAATGTATATTGCATTGCATATCATACAGAAATTCTTCAGCTTGAAATAAGATGCATATGCTAAATAGGTAGAACCAATCATAGATATAATTGTTAGATAAAAGATGCTATTTATTATAATGCTTGATAGATTATATATGTTATATATTGACAATATAACTAATATTAGAATAAGAAAATAAAAAAAAATCCCTCCTATAGAATTAGAAACTCCAAAAGTATGTCCATATTTGCTAGAGAAAGCTTTTGTACATGATACTGTATTATTAAAATCGCAAACTGCGTGATAATGTTTGTTTTTCCTTGTCTTGCGTTCTATATAATACGCATAAATAGATAATAAGATTCCAATGATTGCTAATATGATTATTGTTAATTGCATTTTCATATGTTAAATTTAGTTAAAACCCAAAATCTCTTTTTTCAAAATCTTTTTTAAAACTCGAACCTGCAAAAATATCTCCATCAATATATTCTGATTGTTCTTTTGTTTTGTTTTTTATATTTATGTCCTCATCAAGATGTTTGGGTTTGATAAAGAAAATAGTAACTAAATAAAAGATTACAAACAATAAGAAAGGCAATAGTGAATGATAGAACCATGATGATGTCATTGTCTGTAATGGAAGTTCGAGCATCAAAAACGGTGTTGCAAAAAATCCTGCTTTATAGACTGGTTTTGCATGGATATCTCCTTTACTTGTTCTTATCAAAATTACTATTATTGTTCCAAGAATTAAAACTATCAATGTGTATTTTAATAAATGGTATGTGTAAAGCAGAATTAATAGATATGGGGCAAGGAATATTGTGATTAATGAAAGGAGAGAGATTTGCGATTTTGGATTCTTAATGAACTCATGCACTTCTCCATCTTTCATCACAGTAGATGCTCCGAATGGCAACAATTTGTACTCTACTCTTTTTTTTGTTATTAATACTCCCCTCTCTTCCAGACTTTTGTTTGAGTCTAAATCTATTGTTATTGGTCCGAAACGTGCCGCATCAGATGAGGTTGCATCTATAATAAAATTAATATCTTGTATCTTTGTAAACTCCTCTTGTATCTCTTGAGGTTTGTCAGCAAACGAGGGAAGATATAATATCCCTGAGATTATTGTGACTATCACAAGCAGATATAGAAAATGAAGATAACTTCTTCTTAAAGAATATTGTTTGATTAAACTAGGATAAGATTTTGGATTGAAACTTTTTCCAAATGTGGTTAGGAATTTTTTATTCATCTATATCTCTCCTTTTATTTATTATCTTTTTATTCTTTTAATACGGGAGAGGTCGTATATTTAAAAAGATAACTTTTATAATCGCATTTATCCAAAGATTTGATGATATGGAGATAATCATAGATACTAATTTTTTATTAATCCCTTTCACTCTAAATGTAGATATATTTTCTCAATTCAGAGAGATGAATATTAAGCTAAATATAATTGATAGACAGATAGATGAACTGAATAAATTGAAAGAGAAAGGCTCAGGAAGTGAAAAACTGGCTTCTAAGCTTGTTATTGAGGCAATCTCAAGATTTAAGATAAATATCGTAGATCCTAGCTCTTTAAATATTCATTCTTCTTCCTCAGAGGAAAGCTTTAAAAAGGTTGATACTGTGATTCTTGAAACAGCGAAGAGTCTCAAATTTGGAGTTGCTACTCAGGACAAAGAGCTGAAGAAAAGATTAAGAGAAGAGAAAATTCCAGTTTATTATCTCCGACAAAAAAAATACATAACGAGGGACTAATGTTTTATAGAACACAATTAAAATCTCATGTTCGCGTAGATCCTACTCTTTTAGGAGAGGATGTTAAGACTGCGATTACAAAAGAGTTGAAGAAAAAATATGAGGGTTATATTTCTAAAGATGTTGGGAGTGTTATTGATGTTGGAGAAATCCAAGAGGTTGGACAAGGTGTTTTAATCCCAGGTGATGGAGGACCTTACTATCAAACTACATTCGAGATTTTAACTTTCAAACCTGAAGTTAATGAAGTTGTAAAAGGAAAAGTTAAAGATATCACTGAGTTTGGGGTTTTCTTGAGTCTTGGACCAATGGAAGGGATGATTCATGTATCACAAACAATGGATGATTTCGTTTCTTTCAGTAAAGAAAAAACACTTACTGGGAGAGATTCTAAGAGAGTATTAAAAGTTGGTGATGAATGTATTGGAAGGATTATCGCAGTGTCGTTCAAAGATATTTCTAATCCTAAAATCGGAGTTACAATGAGACAACCTGGTCTTGGGAAGATGGAATGGTTAGAGGAGGAGTATAACAAATCTAATAAAACTATAGCTGTTGAAGAAAACCCTTCGACAAAATCTAAGGTAAAGCCTAAGACAAAATGAGGGAAATATGGCAAAGAAATTAGCATCAAAAATTACTAAGGAAATCTTTAATGAGAATGAAATTAAAGAGAAAAAATTGAACAAAGGAGAATTTACTCCTTCATGGAAAGGTAGAGTTTATATCTTAGATCCTGAGAAAGCACAGATTGCTAAAAAGATGGGGATTACAAAAGCTGGAGAATATGCTATTAAGGTGAGATAAAATGAAATTAGAAGTAATTGAGAAAAAAGAAGAACCTCTTTTCAATAGAGAGAATATTAAAGTGAATCTAAATTTTGAAGGGAAGACTCCCTCAAGACAATCTCTTAAAGATAAGTTGAGCACTCAGCTAAAAGCAAACTCTGAATTGGTTATTATTCGTAAAATAGGCCAAAAGTTTGGTTCTACTTCTGCTAGTTGTGAGGCTAGAATCTATAAAGATGTTGAAAGTCTGAAAAAGTTAGAATCTCAGAAGTATATAAAAAACAATACTAAAGAATCTAAAGAAGAAGCTAAAGAAGGTGAACAATAATGGCAACCAAAAAAGGTGGAGCTAAGAAAGTAGATAAGACAAAAAAGGAAGCTAAAAAGAGACCTGCTAGAAAAGTTCATACTCAATACAAAGTTCAAGGAGATTTATTAACAAGAAATAACACTTCATGTCCTAAATGTGGTCCTGGAGTATTCATGGGTAAACATAGTAATAGAGTTTCGTGTGGAGCATGTGGGTATACTGAGTTTAAGAGATCATAATTCTTATAGCATACTCAATAATATTGAAAGAGATAACTGGTCCATGACTCATGATATTGGAATAATTGTCACGAAATAAAGAATTATCCTAACAATGGAATGGGGATTGGAGATTTAACTAGAAGTTCTAATTTTGGGATTATATCTAATATTATTTGAACTAATGTTTTCTCTGTCTTATCTGGAGGAGTTATTTTTTCTCTCAAACTTACAACAGCTAAATTTCCTTGAGGTTCTATTTTTGGAACTAAATAGAATAATCTTGTATCTCCAAAGTGTGCAACCTCTTCTTTTCTTAAAGCAGTCATTACTATTTTATATTGTTCAAAATCTTCTGGCAGATATGGCATTACTCTTTTTGCACTATAATCTTTCATTTCAAGCCAAACTAATTTTTTTGCTTTTTTTTCAAAATCTTTTCTGCTCCTAAAAATATGATTTTTATAAGAAGAATATTCTGATGGATTTACAATACTAACTCTGCATCTTGGAATCATTACATAAGCTCCTCCTATACCAAAACAAGGATGAACTTTATCTGGAGGGCTTTTTCTAAAATAGTCTTCCATCTCTGCTATTGATCCTGCAGTATAATTGTCAACAGAACAAGAATTATTTATATTAATTGATTGGATTTTTGTGACTGTCATTTTTGTGAGCTTCTTCTGTCTTATTTTCTTCGTTACTTTCCTTTTCTTCTCTTTCAATCTTAGCTCTTAAAGCTAATAAATCATCCATTGTGAGAGTTCCGCCTTTCTTCATTTTTTCTTCTGCTATTTCTCCTTTTTTCTCTACTTGTTCCTCTATTTTTTCATAATGTTTTTTCTTATTTTCATTTCTTTTGTGTGTATTCACTCTCCCAATCTCAACAGCAGTTCCTAATTTTTCTTTTAGTTTTTTACCAAGTTCAAGACATTCTTTTTTCTTAACTTTAAATTCATCTGCAACTTTATCTTCTTCCTCTTTCAATAAATCTACTTTCTTAGCTAATGTAAGAACTTCATGATGATGTCTTTCGCTCTCTTTAGCTAATTCTTGTATTGAGAGATGTAAAGATTGAGCTTCTCTTTTTAATTTGAGAATATCATGACTTTTTTCTTTTGATGCGGATAATTTATCTTCTTCTTTTTTGAGCTTTTTATATTCTTTTTCTGTATCTTTTATCTGTTTTGATAATAATTTTTCTTTATTAAAAGGAAGTGCTTCCGTTTCTAATTTTATTTTCATCTCTTCTATTTTTTTCTTTAATGATCCAAGAGTTGGTTTTTTATCTTTATTGTTTCTATTTCCCCTCTTCCAGTTTTGATTCTGGAATAGATCCTTAACTTCACCACCGAGCTCTTTTATTTGGTTATGTTTAGAATCTCTCTGTTCTTTAATAATTTTAATTTTTTCATTAGCTTCCGAACGCAATCTCTTATGTTCTTTAACCGTAGAAATAGTTTGTTTTATCTGTTCTCCAATCTTTACTTTTTTAGAAGCTAAATCTTCTTTTTCCTTAAACTTTTCATTATATTCTGAACGCAATTGATTGACTTCAGAACTGATATCATTTTTCATTTTGAGTCATGTCCACCTTTGTTTATTGAATATAATTAAATAAAAAATAAATAAAAAAGAGCTTAACCAAATAAAGCTCCTAATCCTGCAGCTGCACTCTCTTCACCTTTCTTCTCTTCTTCAGCGGATTTCTCTGTTTTCTTTTCTTCTGCAGGAGCTCCTCCTCCAGTGACAGGTGCCACAGCTACAGGCGTAGTTACGGCAGCCTTAGAGATTGCTTCTTCGATATTTACTCCATCGAGAGCAGCCACGGTTGCCTTAACGCGTGTATCATCAACTTGCACTCCGGCAGCTTCTAATACTTTCTTAAGATTTGATTCGTCTACTTTGTTTCCAGCTTTGTGGATCAACATTGATGCATATATGTATTCCATTTTGTTCCTCCTCGAGTGTTATTCTCTTGTGTTTTATGTTTAATTGTTGTATCTTTTCTAATTTTACAACTTTGAAGTATTCTTTAATGATGTTGCTTCTGAATTTGCTTTAGCTAATATTACATCAATAGTCTCTGAAGTTAATATATTTTGTGATATTGCTAATGTTTTTGCATCATTGAATGCCTTCTGTATCATAAGTTCTCTTGTCTCAGGTGTTAGTATCCCTGCATTCATCGCGAGATTAAATGCCCACATATTTGCCTGTTCAAGATTACTTATGAATTCTTTTTCATCTATCGCGAGTATCTTTTTGGTAAATACAAAACCTTTTTCGTATACTGAAACTAAATTTAGTCCTATCTCCATAGGTTTGATGTTTAGTCTTGTCAAGATACTTGCTAACTTCTCACTTATCACATCTCCTTCTTTCGCTACCAATGAATCTTTTTTTATAGCAATTTTTCCAGATTCTATACCTGCTTTAACTCCCACTTCTCCAAGTTCAGCAATTATTGGTCCGGGTGCAAAACTTGTAGGACCAGCAGGCACAATGATATCTTTAGGAGCTTTCTGTCCAGCTTTTGCAGGAGCCGGTGCTCTGCTCTTAGCCAGAGTTTTATATAATAGGAATGGATTGTCTTTTGCGAATAACATCCCTGGTTGTTCACATTCCAGTGTTTCTTTTAATTTATCAATATCTTTATTTTCTTTTGATAATTGATCTATTACTATTGAGAATAATCTTTTTCTCCCTCCTTTTATAACAACTTTACCTCTTAGCTTAGATCTTATATCTTGGAGTTGTTGCAGAGGCATATTAGATAAATCAACAATCCCAATTATAGGATATTCTTTAGCATTATTCTTCAGTTCCTCTACTAATTGTTCTTTCCACTTAGCCGGCATCTTATTGTACCTCTACTGGTTTTCCCATTGTTAATTTTAATTCTATTCTTTTAATATTATTTTCTCTTTGTGGGAGATGACTTAATAATGAATTGTATAAGTTTATTATATTATCAGCAACTTCTTCCTTTGGTTGCGATTCGTTTCCAATAGCTAATTGTACTGTTGGAGACTTTGTAGCCGAAACTCTTATCCTTCTTTGTAATCTCTCCTTTAGTTGTTGTAGATTTGTGTTTGAAGGAACTACACATCCCGCTTTAGGATTTGGCATCTTACCTCTTGCACCTAATATCTTTCCAAATGCTTGTGCAACCTTAGGCATTATGTTAGCTTGTGCTATGAAATAATCGTAATTTTCTGCAAGAACTCTTGTTCCTCTTTTTTCTTTAGCTATTATTTGAAACTCATCAACATGAATTGTTCTATCACATATTTGTTTAGCTTGTTCTAATAATTCTCCTGCCACTAAACCACATATCTTCTTCTGTTTCCCTATTGAATGAGTCAAGTCCAAAAAATAATCTAACTTTTCTTTCTTTAAATCAAAGTTTTTTAGAGTAACTATTATATCATAAGTTTGTGAGAACTTTCTCTCTTTAGAACTTTCCTTTGCTTTTTCTATAGATTTTAGTGCCGAATTCTTATCCATTTCTCCCTCCTACCTAAGTAGTACAATTGGGTAATCTATTTCTTTTTTTTGGGTTTATAAATCTATGTGCAGTCAAAAATATGTGATTTTAGATGATAAAATACAGCATACATTATTTTATCAGATATCCCTTTCACATCCTAAATATAAATATATTAACTGAGAATTAGAAACTCTTCTTTGCTATCCTTTCTATTCTTATCTCATCATTGTTTATTTCTTTATTATTCCATTTACTATCCTCTTTACTCTCCATACCCTCAGAAGCAGATCTGACTAAACCATAGAATAAAGGATTAGGTTTGGTAAATCTTGAAGTAAACTCGGGATGTGCCTGTGTTGCAATAAAGAATTTATGAGAGGACAATTCAATAAATTCCATCAGTTCAGTTCCATCCTCCCGAGTATGTTTACCAGGGAAAGATAGTCCATGTTCTTCTAATATTTTAACATATTCATTATTAACCTCATATCTGTGTCTATGTATTTCTAAAACAGTATTATCTCCAACAGTACCACCAATTCTAAACTTTTGTGATTGGTTTTGTTTCAAATTAATTATTCTTTCTCCATCTAATCTAACTTTATCTAACTCTTGATACAATCTTAATATTTTTGATTGAGATAATGAAGCCGCATACGCACCTAATCTCATAGTGCCTCCTTTTTGAGAAACTCTTCTTTGTTCAGGTAATAAATCAATAACAGGATATTTAGTTTCTCCATTTATTTCTGTAGAATGTGCACTTTCCAACCCGCAAACATTTCGTGCGAATTCTACCACAGCTAATTGCATTCCATAACATAATCCTAAGAAAGGAATATTATTCATACGTGCAAATCTAATAGCATTTATTTTCCCTTCCACTCCAGAACTTCCAAAACCTCCAGGGATAATCAATCCTTGATAATTCTTAAGAATCTTTACCGAATCTAGATTTTCTTCAAATTTTTTTGAATCTATCCATACTATCTCAACTCCAACATCAAGTTCTGCTCCTGCGTGTTTGAGAGATTCATTTATGGAGATATAAGAATCCATTAAATTGTAATCTCCTACATCTACATATTTCCCAACTATCGCTACCTTAATATTTTTCTTTGGATTTGCTAATCTGTTTACTAATTCTTTCCATCTGAACCAATCAGGAGTTGTTTTTGGATTTAGATTTAATTTTTTTAACAATTTAATTCCAAGATTTTCTTTCTCAAAATTCAATGGAATAACATATAATGATCCTTCAACATCTGGTGCGGAGATAACATAATCCGCCTCAATGTTTGCATAAGTTTCTATTTTCTTTTTTCTCACTGAATCTAATGGTTTGAAAGCTCTACATAATATGAAGTCAGGAAATATCCCATTCTCTGTTAGCAATTTGGTGGCTATTTGTGTTGGTTTAGTTTTCATCTCCTCCAAATTGTAAGGAACTGGTAAATAACTTACTAATCCATAAATTATATTCTCTCTCCCAATTTCTCTCTCCATACTCTTCATAGCAAAAAGGAAAGGGATATTTTCATAATCTCCTATAGTTCCTCCGATTTCGATTATTGTGATATCATATCCTTCGGAAACTTCTCTTATTCTTCTTTTGATTTCGTCAGGGATATGCGGAATAAATTGTACTGTCTCTCCTAAGAACTCTCCTCTTCTTTCTTTTTCTATTACTTCTTTGTATATCTGCCCAGTTGTGATATTGTTTCTCTTTGAAATATCAATGTCTAAGAATCTTTCATAATTCCCCAAGTCTTGATCTATCTCTCCTCCATCATAAGTAACCCATACCTCCCCATGTTCAGTAGGTCTTAATGTTCCAGCGTCACAGTTAATGTATGGATCTATCTTTATTATAGTAACATTATATCCATATCCTTTGAGAATTCTCCCTATAGATGCAGAAGCAACACCTTTTCCTACTCCTGAAATAACTCCTCCACACATTACAATATATTTTTGCATGATTGTTAGAAATTTATGTATTATATAAACTTTGATTACAATGTTTGAGTTGTGAAATTGATGATTGTATGGTAATATACAATTCAAAAGATGAGTGATTTTGGAAAGTTAGTGAATAAGATATGATAATTGTAATGATAAACATAACTTATTTTCTTAGATTGTTATTTCAGATTGTGTTCTCACATCTTATATTAGAAATAAAGTGTGTGGATAGTACTCTCAATATCTAATACTAAAACTGTCAAATTCACCACTAGGCTCTTCTTTAGAAACCTCAACGTTAAGAATCTGTGCACCTTTTGGACCCTCTTTACAGTATTGATATAATTTATCTAAGAATATCTTTTCACCTTCTGCAATAACTTCAACCATATCTATTCCTTTGTTTTTCACCCATCCTCTAAGTCCAAGTTCTTCCGCTCTCTGCTTTACATTTTCTCTAAAGAAAACTCCTTGTACTCTCCCTTTGATTGTTATCCTATATCTTACTATGTTTCCCATTTGATTATTCACGTATTGTTAGATTCTTCAATAATCTCTTCTATCTCCTCATCTTTCTTTGGTTGAACATTAGATTCTATCCCCACACTATTTGAGTATAATCTTTGTATCTTATCTCCTTTCTGTAATACTAATATGGTGGTGGGAAGACTTACTCTCCCAAGAACATTGTACCTTGATTTGATATAATAACTTATTATTCTTTCTTCTCCATGAACCATCTCAGAGATATGCCATACCAATCTTGAGGTATGATCTAAATGTTGTACTTGTGGTTTCATACTCCCATGTGCTTCTTTATGACTTAAGTCTATAAACTCAGGTAGAGTTTCTGTAACAATTATCCCTTTTATTGACGATTTGGTTTTATTCTTTAATGTAACAACAACTCTCCCTTCAAAGAAATTTCCATTATCATCAAATATAACATTCAATAATTGTTTATTGATAAAAACATCGGGTTTTAGATACTGGAAAAGCATTATTAATAGGATAATTATAACGATAATGATAGCTAACCATCTATAATTATAATTAATAACTAACTCTTTACTCTCTCCTGCACCCAATTCTAAATTCCATGTATAAGCTCCATCCTTATAATCTCCATCAGAAGAAGTGAATATCTTAAGTAATGGATTTATTCTAACGCTATACGTTTCACTTAATAGAAGATTTCCTTTATTCTGTGTTTTGTGTGTTACTATCCTTTTCAAAAAACTCCCTTCAGTAACTTCTTCAAAATCTAATTTTGGATTGATTGTTAAAATCTCTAATTTGTATACTTTCTGCGATAAGATGTTATTATTCATTGAAATTAATATTTGTAAATCCACACTATTAGGCTCCGCAGTTAATGGAACTGGTAATTCTAAGTTTAGAACTTTTCTTTCATAATTTGTAAAACTCACTTTTTGGTCATGTCCAAGAACATCTTTGATTAATACTTTAACATTGACATCCTCAAGTTCTGTGTTCTTCTCATTGATTAAGACTAAACTTAAGATTAAACTTTCATCTGGCTTAACTTTATTTGGGATATTAGATTCGTGCGATATGGTTATTACTGATTTAGGAAGAGATTTTAAATATGTTATTTTTAATATCTCTGTCTTTGCTTCTTTATTTTCTGCAACTATCAGCCCAAGATTATAAGTTCCGAAATTAATCTTTTCTTTTGGGGATAATGTTAACTCTATTGTTTTATTTTCATCTTTTACTAAACTAAATGAGTCAATATTGTTTGAGAAAGAATGAACCCATTCATCGCTATTAATGTCTAGTTTTAGATTAGTTCCTTTTTCTGTGGTAAATGTTAGCCTAAATACTCCTTCTTCTCCTTCGCTAATTGTACTTTTTATATCTTCTATTTCCAATCCATAATCTGCATTAACCAGAGGGATGATTAATAGAATCATGCAAATCATAAAAAGTAGTATTGATTTCTTCATTTATCTCCTCATTTAATAATATGAATGAATTATCTATATATTATAAACTTTACTCCAAAAATGAGAAATCCCCAATTAACTTTATAAACAATCTTCAATAAAATTGATATGCAGGCTAGACTGGGTGGGTAGCCTCCACTTGTTACCGTAAGCAGGCTGTATGGCGGAGTCGAAGTTCGCTTTGAGGTGTGCTTTTATTGAATTGGTCTCCTCTCGGACGTTGAGGTCTTGTCCGGATTGACTTTTATGTTGAGGAATCGAGTCAGGCCTTGATCGGAGCAGCTCTAACTTAATGTAAGGGTGCTTTTCGGGTCGCAGGACTGAGGAAGAGAGGTAGGGTGCTGATTCAATAAAGGTGCATCAATAAGCGGACGTGCCTGCACTTTTCATTTTGGATTAATTATGTTGTATCTCTCTTTGATCATACATTATTCCACCTTTCGTCTAGTTTATTATCCCATTCTTTTTTAAGAACTCTTTCACTTGCTAACATTGTAAGAATACTTTCCTTTTTTGGGTTTTTTCTAGAGAATCTAATTCATCAAGTCTTTTTTTTATCATTTTTCTTATGTATTCATTCCACTTGATTTCTGAATATTCTTTCATTCTTTTGTAAACTATTTCTTCCATAGATAGAGTTACATTTGTCATTTCATATAATAAGTGAACTCACTTATTTAGATCTTCTTGTTTTAAGAATCAATCTCAATAATCTTTCCTTTTCTTCCAACATTAATAACTCTTGTTTTTCCAACAAGCTCTTCTATCCCTTCTGCTTCATGGACATGCCCGCATAATAATAAATCCGGTTGGAATTCTTCAATAGCTTTTCTTACTGCAGAATTTCCCGGAAAGAATTTAGTAAACGTTCCCATTTTTACTCCGTCTGGATGTACGTGTGTCACCATTATTTTTTTTGATTTATCCTTAACTTTTTCAAAACCTTGTTTTAACATTGAAAATGTTTCATTATCATTCATCTGAAAAATTCCTAAGTTACAAGCACTACATCCGAATATCCCAATATCATATTTTATGTGAACATCTTCGTGAAGATTTGTTGCGTCATAAATTTTAGATAAGAAATCAGCAGTTGCTGGGCTCTCATGATTCCCAGGGATTAGAAGTACTTTTTTTCCTCTCTTCACAAAAGGACCTATAAGATTGTCAGTTGAGAGTTCGGATTGTGTAATATCTCCACATATAATCACAAGATCTACCTTCTCGTTTTCTGCCTTCTGAGCTAGTTTCTCAGCTAATCTTGTATCTCCATGGAAGTCACTCGTAGCTAAAATCTTCATTTTGATTAATATAAATTCTAGAGTATATAAATGTTAAGGTTTAATTACTTGAAAGTGGTATTAATAGGAAGGTTTATAAACTGTTCTGATTAATATTAAAAATATGGATTTAAGAACTTCAGTTATTATTATTGATGACGAAATAGTTCGGGGAGAGCTATGTAAGAGAGTATTATCTAGAGAAAATAGAATGTCTCCTCATAATTTTGAAGCTTACCATTATACTGACACTCAACTTGGTTATGGTGCATTGATGGAAATTATTAATGCAAATGGTTTTGCTGTATTGCTCACAGATAATGATGTTGAAAAAGGAAATGCTGGTTTAGATCTTATTAAAAAGATAAGAGAAGAAAGAATAAGAATTCCTATTGTACAGATGTCTGGTTTGGGTATTGAACATGAATCAATAACATGTGGTGCAGATTATTTTGTTATGAAGAGTGCAGGTTTAGATAGTCTTCTAAACGCAGTAAGAAATGCACTTAATATTTATGCAATGAGAAATATTATTGAAGGGTTATGTCCTCCTTTCAGAGGAATCCCTTTAGATTATACTACAAGAGATAGATTTGATATTGTTTGTTATAATCTAAACCAATTTGAAAAACAAGGTTTGGTTGTTGTTAATAATGGAAAGTTAAGTGTTCTTAAAGAAAAAATTTCTCAGTTTGAAGATGGTGTTGATGTTGCAATTAATTTGACTAATGGTGCTTCTGGATTAGAAGGAATTGCTGGACAGTTAGCAGAACCAGTACCTGATGGGGTTGTGAAGATTGCATACAGAGAAGGTGTTGCAAGAAGAGTTATTTAATATTTTATTTCTTATTGAATAATCTATAAACTCCTAAACCTATAATTGCACCCAATCCTCCACCAAGAAAAGCTCCCAAATATCCCCAAAAAGATTGTAATGTATATCCTAAAATCAATGCAGGAATCACAAAATAAAGTGCTTGCTTCAATTGTTCTTTTTGGTCTGTTTTTTGCATTTTTAATAAGGAGATTTAACTTTCAGTTCTTTTATTTTCTTAAAATGTTTTATATTCTTGGTCAATAGTGTTAAATTATTCATCATTGCTGTTGCGGCTATAATCGCATCTGGAACATCTACATCATATTCTCTGCTTATGTCTCCTGCTAAAATTACCATTGGATTATCAGCAGGAATTTTTCTCCATTGATTCAAAAATAACATTAATTTTCTTTTTTTTGTTGAGTCATTATTTGATTTCCCTGCCAACAACTCCGTTTCTGTAATGGCAGAGAAATATATATTACTGCTAACTTCTAGAGATTCAAAGAAATCTACAGCTTTTGAATTGTTCCTAAAATGTTCTATGAATATATTTGTATCTATTAATATGTCCTCTTTTTCCATTTTTTCCTTAATCTTCTTTCGTATTCAATCCCTGTTTCTTTCATATCATCCCAAAGTCCTGCTACATCTGAGATTATTTTCTTATTAATTTTAGCAAGTTCTACGTGACCATCATCTACGATGAAAACGATTTTATCTCCGATTTTAAAATTCTTTAATTCTCTAACATCTTTTGGTAAAGTCACTTGATAATTTCGAGATATTTTTGAGATTCCCATAATAATTATTACTATTGTATCCTAGTATTTAAATTTTTCTATACTCTCTGTTAATTTAAACAAATCTTACAGAAAGTTTTTAAATATCTCATACAAAATAAGTAAAATGATAGATGAAGTCCCTTCTTTGAGTTATCTAACTAGAAGTTTTAATGAATTTGATAAAGAAGTCTTAGAATTACTAGAAAGAGAGATTCTCAAAGATGATGAAACTTATGGAAAAGTCTCTTTTGTGAAAAAGTTATTAGATAGTGTTTTGTTATATAAAAGAAAATTTCACAATTCTTCACAATTTGTAGATTCAATAATAATCAAATTAGGAGCATTTGTTTCAGTAATAGGAGAAAAACCTCCAGTTAGAGAAGAACTTATAGGGGAGGTTAGAGAATTGGCTTCCAAATACCGACCGGAAAATCAAAATAAGTTAGAGCAAAACAGAATGGCACATAAATTATTAGAACAACCTTTAGGAATTGGAGAGGCTCTGGTTTTATCTTATCTAATAAGTAAAGATGAGAGATTGAGTAAGAGTTATTCCAAATTGGTAAGTTTCTATAAAGGATTGAACGGGAGTAATGGAGATGATCTAACTTCATTGTTCAAATTAATCCCTGCATCTATTGATGAAGAAAGTATAGAATATCTCAAAGATGTTGTTGAAGAGGTATCAATAATTCCAAAAGGTGAGAATCATATAAACACTCCAGAGAGAGTATTGGAAGAGATTAATATTGGGAAATTTACATTCAGACCGAGCAAAAATTCAGGATGGTTAAGTTATAGAAATTATGCACTGCAATCATTATTGGGTTCTTCTGGATTAAACAAATTAAATAATGAAGATAAACTAACTTTGAAAGTTATTTTTTTAGGGGCATTGGGTAATAGTTTAGAATTGCAACAGAGAGATTCTTTCATTCATCCAAAATATTATGAGAGATTGGCTTATTCATATTCATTTTTATTGGATCTAATCATGGAGAACTTTTCTAATTTCAGATTTTTGAGCAGAGAGGGGAAACATAAACATCTAGTTACAGAACTAAAACAAATAATAAGAGTATGTTATGGATTATATTTAGAAGGGAGAGAGGATGAAGAACAAAATGATAATAAAAACAAAATCAATGAGATTAATATTAATGCGGAAATAATCAATTCATTGAAATCACAATATGATATACAAAAAGGTTCATTTATTACATTATGTGAATCTAATGAAGAAAGATGTTTACAAATAGCTTCAGAATGGAGGAGTTATTTGGTTTGAGAAAGGGTAAAATTCCGAAACTGTGGAAAAGACTGTGGAAAAGATTATCTTTCTTATCAAAGAAAATCCCACAATTACCCAAAGTGAATTATCAAAAAAGATAGAGCTTACAAGAAGAGGTGTTGAGTGGAACTTAAAACAACTAAAAGAGAGAAAAATTATCCGTCGTGTTGGTGGTAGAAAAGAAGGTCATTGGGAGATTATAAAAAATGAAAGATGAAAACATACAAAAGAATGAAATCAAACACAAAAAATATCATATCTGAAGAAACCGAAATAATTGAGTTTAAAAGATCAACTTCTGAGTTAAAAGAAGCAGTAATCTCAATAGTTGCTATTCTGAATAAGCACCAGAAAGGAAAATTATATTTTGGGATTAAGAATGATGGGACAATTGTTGGTCAAGATGTTACAGAGAACACATTGCGTGAAATTTCTAAGGCAATAAGTGATCATATTGAACCTAAAATCTATCCTAAAATAAACAAAATTGAACTAGATAACAAGTCATGTGTTATAGTTGAATTTGAAGGGTCGGAAAATCCTTATTTTGCTTATGGTAGAGCTCACATTAGAGTGAGTGATGAAGATAGGAAATTAAGTGCTAAAGAATTAGAAAAATTGATTCTTAAAAAGAATAGATATTTACTGCGTTGGGATAATGAGATTTGTGAAGGAGCTTCATTAAATGATATTGATAATTCTACAATTACTGGTTTTGTTAAATTAGTTAAAAAGTCTAAAAGAATAAGCATTAAAAATGAAAGTAAAGAGCTAATATTGAGAAAATTAGGTTTGCTTACAGATAAAGGTTTAACTAATGCAGCAATACTACTTTTTGGAAATAATCCAAACCAATATTTTCATAATCTTACTTTGAAATGTGGAAGATTCAAGACAGAATCAACATTTATAGATATAAAAGATTCTAATGAAAACTTATTCCAACAATTGAATACTGCACTAGTACTTTGACAATTTAATTTTTCAGTAAAGTTAATAAATCAGTCCACATTCTTATATACTTAAAAATAAAAGAGGTATACAAAATGAGAAAGCTAAAACTTAAACAAGAGGAGGTTGTATTTCTGAAA
>Ga0210057_1001622_pt1 | contig 33727 bp, 52 predicted proteins | sample CryGeyCG2114_010_2_FD_183968 | JGI IMG/M metagenome (GOLD analysis project Ga0210057, IMG submission 183968) | Groundwater microbial communities from aquifer - Crystal Geyser CG10_big_fil_rev_8/21/14_0.10 (SPAdes) (version 2) | ecosystem: Environmental > Aquatic > Deep subsurface > Groundwater ... | reverse complement strand
GGGAGCATTTCTATGGTTTTCTAAAGACTTCTTCGAATTTAAACCGGAACCTAAGCACTTTGGTTTTGGAGCTCTGTTAAACCAGCCCATGGAGAGGTACTTCATGAAAGAAATACCTCCCCATAAACAAATGGTTTACATCGGCAGTGTTTCATAAACACGTACGGCCCCCTCACTGTCATCTTGAAGCGCAGGGCACCCTTGAGCAATTTTTGTTGCTTCATCTATGTCTTTTGCGTTGATGATTGTATAGTCTTTTGCTGGCCACATATCATCAGGAATTGTTTCAGTGCCTTTTGCCGTGACAGATTTAGCGCCCGCAGCAAATGGATTTCCTCCATCGACCAATTGGTCTTTAAAGGTCCCAAACCATGCCATCCATTTGTCCATTGTGTTTTTCATTTCTTACTTATATCCTCGGGCCCAACTCCACCATAAAAAACGAGTACAAATTTTTTCATTTTCTACCATCTCCTTTCAAGTGTTTATAATAATTCGTTAACGTTTCTTTATCGTTACCTCAGTATGGATGGTATTGCATAAGCCAATCTTGAAGTTCGCGCAATGATTGTCGGTTGAGCGTAAGAAAATTTGTTTGACCTGTTTTTTTACGAATTATCAAGCCTGCGTTTTCAAGTAATTTTATGTGTTTATGAATTGCCGGAAGCGATAAGTGTCTCATGTAGGCCAATTGACTTATTGAGTAAGGTTGCAAACCTAAAAGGTAAACAATCTCTCGCCTATGTTTATTGGCGAGAGCTTCAAAAACTTTGTCTAATTTTTGAGAGACGTGATCGTTCGTCATTATGGTTAACTTAAAGGTTAAGTATAGTAAGAAAATGGAGTCTTGTCAACCTGTTTATTGACACAAGTGTATACCGAGTATATACATATCAGTATGAATACTGCAGTTGTAAATGTAAAAATTGACCCTGAAACTAAAAAGGCAGCACGGGATGTGGCCGAAAGGATGGGCGTTTCCTTGAGCAGTCTTATCAAAAGTTATCTTAGGGAAGTGGTAAAGACAAAAAAGACCGTGCTTTCCGCCTCTCCTGAGCCTAGTGCTTATTTTGTCAAGATGCTTAAAAAAGCAGAGGAAGAAGTAAAAAAGGGCGATGTTGTCTCCTTTGATAATACAAAAGACGCAATCGCTTATTTGGATGACATGATAGAGAATGAAAAGGACAGTAACAACTCAAGAGAGCTCCTCTTAAGATTAAAATTGCCTTCAGAAAACGTCTAAAACTTTTTCTCCGCGATCCATTTTCCCTACAGCTTAGGAATCATGCGTTGATTGGTAAATATTCTGGCCCAAGAAGCATTAATGTTACAGGGGATTGGAGAGCTATCTTTAAGGAAAATAATGAAATTATAATCTTCCTATTTCTCGGCACCAACAGCCAGCTTTACAAGTAAAAGAAATACCTTGAGGTTGTTAAGTTAGAGCTTGAGAAATATAATTCAAACAGACCTGCTTGCGCAGGTAAGTTGGCATGAATAAAATTGAAAAGAAAACCTGGCCTGAAATGTTCCAGTTTGTTCTTGATGGAAAGAAGAAATTTGACGCGAGGATTGCAGATTTTGAAATAGACCAAGAATTTTCCACCTACGTTGAAACGACGGTGGGCAAGCCAGGTACCAGACGGTAACCTGGCAAGCAGGACCGTGGAGCACGAGACTTGAACTCGCAAAAGCGAGATGCAAATGATACAATAGAGTATATGCAACAGGACGGCGACAATAAAGATGACTTGAGAGACGAAGGAGATACCTACCAGAAGGACAAAAACGAAGACATAGAAGATTGGCGAAATGAGCATGGCAATCCCAGCAACAAATATCTTCAAGCCCTTGCAAAGGATGACAATATGGAAAAACTAAGAGCGATTGCTGAAGATTTGGACGTAGAATTTGGCCCAAATGACTCAGCCGAGCAGTTAATTGGTGCAATAAGAAACTCAACGGGAAGCAACTCCAACACTACAACTTGATTGCAATGAGCTTAATATTCTCTATCAGTCTTTGATGAAAATATTTCTGGCTGAAAGAGTAGAAAGAGAACTACGGGCAAAAACCGCTTCAAAATAGAGCTTGGGGGTTGTTAAAATAAAGCCTGAGAAATGCAATCAAGTCCGACTTGGTATAACTGTCCCTTCGTTTATTAAGAACCTCAAAGTATTGACATACTCTCAAAACAATTTGTATAATCCAGTATATACATGAAGATTTTTAAGGAGCCGATAGAGTTTCAGTGGGATAAAGGGAATATCGACAAGAACTTAAAACATAAAATTGAGGACAAAGAAGCTGAAGAGCCATTTTTTGACAAGGAACATAAAAAATTTAAAGATAAGTTGCATTCTAGGGGAGAAGAAAGGTTCAGGATTATTGGAAAAACAAAGAAGGGAAGATTGCTTTTTATCGCTTTTACAGTGAGAGCTAAGAAAATTAGAATCATATCTGCTCGAGATATAAATAAAAAGGAGGTGTACCTCTATGAAGAAAAAACTTAAATTACCAGAATTTAAAAACGAAGATGAAGAAAGGGCTTTCTGGGCAAAGCTCGATTTGTCTGAATATTACAATGCAAGCGACATGGAGCCTGTGAGTTTTCCCAATCTAAAGCCGACAACCAAGCCGGTTTCTATAAGAATCCCTGAATATTTGCTTAACAGAGTGAAAGAAGAAGCAAATGAGCTTAATATTCCTTACCAAAGCCTTATCAAGCAATATATTCAAAAAGGTGTATTTTCTTCAAAATAGAGTTTGGGGGTTGTTAAATTAAAGCCTGAGAAATGCAACCAAGTCCGACTTGGCACAATCGAGTCAGACTCGATATAATTCAAGCTGATGATTAGAACAAAACCCCTTAACAAAGAAATGTCTGCACTGGTTTCAAGTTGGTATAAAGGCGATAAGGAGGGCAAAAAAAGGATTGGTGTCTATCAAGATATTGAAAAGTGGTTGTCACTACTTAATAACAAGAATCGCTGGTCGTGGGTAGTTTTTGATGAGAAAACGCCAGATAGATGAATTAGTAAAAATTGCAAAGAAAAAACAAATTAGTTCTCTTTACGCAGGAATTGAGAAAGATAATATCGTGAGCATAAAATCTCTAAATAAAGTTGGTTTTATCGAAACTGGAAAAGATAAAGACGGGCTGTTGGAGTTTTGAGTTAAATCTCACTTAAATTTGAATGGGTTAACCTTAAGAAGGCTAAGAAATATGACTTGATCGATGGCATATACGATGAGTTGGTTATGGCGGAAAATTTACTCAAAGGAAAGAAAGCAGAATGGAAACGATTTAAGTAATGGCAAAAACATATGCCAAAAAATAAAATTAAGCAAAATTTGGCTGAATTTTCTTTTCCTGTTGTAGTAAAATAAGCTCTTGCGATGAGATTTCCACTGCGAAAGGTTATTAACTTTGCGATGAAAATCCTCGGGAGGTTGACAAGGCATATAAAAAGTTTTTTGGATTTCTGCCTTTTGATGAACTAAAGGCAGAATGGGAAGAGTTGTTTTTGGAGTGGCTCGTTTTTGATTATAAACAAAAAAGCGGCACTTCATTTTTAGTGGAATATACACTCAAAAATCCTGACAGACTCGATGGCTCGAGAATCAGTCAGTTTACGCAAATTGTGAAAACTCAGGTTTACAGTCAGTTTGAGATCTTGGAAATTAATAAGGGAAGGTGGTTTGTCTTGGAAAATCTTCATACAGGTAAAACTTATAAGGTCTATGAGAAGAAAGGCACGACCGCAATTAAATATCCGGGGACGATTCCGGGGAGGATTGCAAAAGTTGACAATCGTTGGTATCTGGTTGGGGCCAACACGGTATATTTTCCGATTACCTACACTCAAAGACATAAAAGATACATGAGGGACTTAAAAATAACCGATTATTTCCCAAAACACACCGTCGAGCTCTTGATGAATCAAGACAACCATAAGGAGAACGTAAAACTGTAAACGCACTCGACTTTTACAAGATATCTGGAATTATTTTCTTCACAAATGCCTTAAATGATTGAAAGTTGAACATAGCAAAAATTGAAAAGAAAACCTGGCCTGAGATGTTCCCCTCTCCAACCATTGACAAGACGTATATTACCGTAATATACTTTGTCGGTTATGAAATTGTCTGCTCCTATATCTTTTGATTGGGATGAAGGCAATATTGAAAAGAATTGGAGGAAACATAAAGTTCATTTTAAAGAAGCGGAAGAAATATTTCTTAATAAACCATTAAGAATCTTTCCCGATCCAAAGCACTCGAAAAAAGAGGAACGATATGTAACTTTTGGAATTACTGATGAACGAAAAAAGTTAACAGTAGTTTTTACTTTGAGAAACGAAAAAATTAGAGTGATCTCAGCTCGTGATCAGAGTAAAAAAGAAAGGAGGCAGTATGCCAAAAAGAAAAATTAGATCAATACCAAAGTTCAAAAACGAAGACGAGGAGAGGGATTTTTGGGCGACTCACGACGCAACTGATTATTTCGATATGGACAATGAGGTTGAGCTCGACTTGTCTAAACTAAAACCCACAACGGAGACAATTTCTCTTCGGCTTCCTGCTTATTTACTTGGGAGAATTAAAGAAATTGCCAACTCCCGGGATGTGCCATATCAGTCTTTGATGAAGATATTTTTGGCTGAAAGAGTAGAAAGAGAACTTCGGACAAAAACTGCTTCAAAATAGGCCTTGAAGGCCTTTTACACTAAAAACCATCACACAAATAATTTTCTTGCACTGAATTTTTACATTTTAACTTTGGGTTGGTTTTATAGCCCTGGAAAACAGTTTCTCCGGCAGGGGTTCTTATTTCAAATAGTTTCGTTAAATAATGATCTCTCGCTTGCACATTAGAAACTTAAAACTCGTCTCCCACAAGAATCTGCTCTTTGTAAATATCCCTTTCTCAGATGATGCTTCTTGTTTCAATATTTGAAAAATTATAGTCCGGGCTAAACTTGGTCAAATGATAGTAATTATTTCTAACGCTCCCGCCAACTTTCTGATGAAATTTTTGGGCAGGATAGCACATAAAAACAAGCAATTCTTTATAGCCATAGTCCCAAATTTTGGCCCACTCATGCGGCAGTAAAATGAAATACGATCGCCAAAGGAAAAAAAGAGAAACAAACAATAAAAGGGCGGTAAAAAAGGGCAAATATTTTTGCCTGAGAATAATTATGAATTTGTCAATTCCCAAGCCAATGACAATCATCATCGGCAACAGAAGGGGTAGCGCCCTCTGCGTTGAAAAGGGATGGGAAGTGAGACTCGCTGGAACTGAAGTAATGGCCAAAAGCGGGAATATAAACTTTCCTTCCGGGGTTTTAAAGTTTTGAAACAACACATATAGGCCCAAAAGATATGGAGCCACCATCCAATTATAAAAGACAGAAAGCTCGGGAATGGAGCGCTGAAGATCCGGATCCGGCGGGAAAAATAATGACCTGGGGGAGTAATATGCTGTCCATCGCGCAAAAAATTCTCGAATAAAAGCCAATGGAATGGCGACAAGCTTTGGGAAAAGGAAAATTTTTTCTGCTTGTTCAAAGACTAGCTGAGAATAAAAAAAGACCTTTTTTATTAAGAAAAGCGGGGGGGGCTTATGTACCCTAAATTGGGAATTTGGACAACTCCAGCCATAATAAGCCCAACAATGGTGTGACTGCGGAGTTCATTTGAGAAATATCTGTTTCGAAATATTACTAAAAACAGAGAAATAAACAGCGGTGCAAGGATGATTTCCGCGTGTGCTCCATAAACGGAAAACGACAGAGTTATAAACCCCAAGCTTATATATTTTGAATTTTTTTGGCCGAGCCAAAGAAGAACAGCACCCAAACTAAAAATCACAAATCCCAAACTCATCCCATAACCGGCTCTGCTGAAAAAACCGCCCATGGAACAATGGCCAGAAGCAATGTGGTCAAAGGAGGAGTGCACTTTAGCTTTATAAGTTCTAAATTTTTCAATAACAAAAAAACGCTGGCAGAATAATCACTCCGAAGAGCGCAGAGATAAATCTTATTGAAAATATATTTAAGCCAAATATGGCAACGGCCGGAGCGGTCAAATAAACATATAAAGGCGGTGAATATGACCCAAAAAATCTAAACACAACGGGAAGTACTTTTCCGTACTCATCTTTTCCGCTCAGTAAAATTGAGAAGGCATTATAGCCGCTTAACGCCTCATCGACACATAGGCCATTAGGAATGCTACCCAATTTATAGAAACACAGCAAGGCTCCCAGTATAATTGCCATTATTAGTATATAAATCTCCAGGCTCTTTAATTTAATTCGCATTTTCATAAAAATATATTTGAGTGAGGGTAAGAATATAAAAAATTAAAAATAAAACTAAATACTTTCTATCTAATTTTTCCAGACCTCTTGCTGTTGGCGCCGCTATAAAGGGAAAGACACTAAACGGCCCTAAATCATTGACATTTCCTATAAAGGCCAGAGCAAATAAAGGAATTAGTACTGATAAATAAATTTTCCCTCCAGCCTTTGCTGTCAGGCAGGCTCCGGTTAAAAAGAACGGAAGGAGAATGTGTGGAAATTTTTCAAACTCATCGATGCCGACTCGAGGCTTGGAGCTATTTGCAAAGAAATATAAATTTGGAGAAAGATTCTCAAAAAAATTCTTGCTCAGTCTGTTAAGGAGCAAAATCCCCTCCGTGCCTTCTAGCCAATATCCAATTCCGGATATAGCAGCCGGATACGACGATAATCTGATTTGCTGAACCCTTTGTTCGTCATTTGATATTTCAAGCAAGTTTTTACTTGCACTGGTTCTCAATTGAACCAATAACAATACAGAAAGGAGTACAAGAAATATTTTTTTATTTTAAAGTTAACATTTCTAATTCTAATGTATGCACGTTTTTGGGAAAGGAGTTGTTGGAAAGTTAATCGAAAGACATCCCGGTGTGGCACTTGAAGACTTTATGTGTTATACTTTTACTGTCAGGAAATACTTGCAGAGCATTTCTTCAAGATATCTCCGAAAAAAAAGGTGGTGAGACAATTTGAATAATAAACTTTACGTAGGCAACCTTGATTATTCTGTGACAACGGATGATTTGAGGAAGGTTTTTTCCGAGGCCGGCGAGATAGCTGACGCAACAGTGATTACCGACCGGGCCACCGGAAGAAGCAAAGGATTCGGGTTTGTGGAATTTGCGGACGGCGACGTGGCTCAAAAAGCCATAGATATGTTTAACGAGAAAGACATGAACGGCAGGAAGATGGTTGTGAACGTTGCTAGACCCAGAGAAGAGTGAGGGTGGCTGATGCTATTTCAGCCATTTCGTCCGTGGGAAACACAGAGACGTTTTTGATATTGAGAAACTTAAGTTTCTTGGTTATTTTCTCCCGTACCGCGGGGGATCGCTCGGCTACCGTTCCGGTGAACACAAGCCGATCAATCCCCCCGAGGGAGGTTGCGTATGCGCCAACAAACTGGCTTACCCTTTGTTTATAAACCTCGTCTCCGGATCCCTCCACGATGTGCGGCTCAGTCTAGCACTTTAAAAGTGAGTGCCATAGCGTTGACGGAGGCAAGTCTCGCGGCATCGGAATTAACCACTCCCATAATCCCATAAACACGGTCCCCCGCCATGAGCGAGTAAAACAGCCCACTGAACCCCCTCTCGTTTGCTGTGAAATTAAACACAAAACCCAGGGACTGCCTCCCGTTTATGTTAAGGCTCTCGGGAGGGGGGATGGCGGTGTTAAATTGCTCCTCAAACTGTGCTCTTGAGAGGGCGGCAATCCCGGCAAGGGTCGCGCCCTCCGGAGCGGGGTTTACAATTACCGTAACTGCCCCGGACCCGCTCTCGTCTGTTAAAGAGACCGCTTGCTCGAATTCGTCAACGGACCAAGCCGGGGGGTGGTTTATTTCAAAACCCAGTCCCTCATTGATGTATAGCTCTGAGAGAGAGGTTTCCTCTTCTGTTTCTTCGGGGGCAGAGGATTGACCGGGCGGGACTTCCGGAGGAACAGTGTCGGCCTGCCTCTCGATGTTGAGGTCTATGGAGCCTGTGAGGAAAAGTAAAATAAGAAAAAGAGCGGAACCACCCAGTAGTGTTAAAAAGAGACGCATCAAACGATAATACCACACAGGGGTTATGGCACGCCCCTTGACAACATGTTGCACAACATGTCAAACTATACTTGTTATGCTGAGAACTTATCTTTATATTCCGGATGAACTGGGGAGTGAAATAGAGAATCTTGCAAAAAGAAGAAATGAAAGTAAAGCAGAAGTTATTAGGTCTGCTTTGAGAAGAGGCATTGTCTTTGTAAAAGCCGAGAGCGTTGGCTCCGCCGAGCTGCTGTTGAAAGTTGGCAGGCTGGGGAAGAAAAATAAGGTTCATGGCCCCAAAGACGTTTCCTTAAAGATAGATGAGTATTTGTGGGAAAATGAGTGAATATTTGGTAGTTGGCGATGCTGACTCGATAATTGCACAGGTAAACGCCAATGATCTCAATCATGCGAAATCTTCTTCTACAAGTAGAAGGCTTATTGAGCTTAAAGCCCGGCTTTTATATCCGACAACGGCCGTAGCCGAGGCGGTCACTGTTATCCAAAGGCCCCTGAACAGCCTGCCCACGGCACATGAGGCAGCTGCTGAGTTTGCTAATTCCACTCAGCTTATCCCCGTGGATCACGACATATTCTCTCTTGCGGTGAACAAATACTACACAACTCGCTCAAGCAAGAGGGACACCCTTTTTGATGCGATAGTGGCCGCGTGCGCTCAAAGCTATAACGCAGACGCAATATTCAGCTTTGATAAATATTACAAAAAGCTTGGTTATAAGCTTGCTTCCGAATTGTGATGAAGTTATCTGCGGTTGCGGTCACCATTTGACAGGCTCTTTTCCGGCCATTATCAGATAGTAATTGGCGAGGCTAAAATGGCGACAGCCGAAAAAGCCCCGCTCCGCGCTAAACGGTGACGGATGAGCCGCCTCAAGCACAAAATGCTTGTTTCTATCCAGCACCGCCCCTTTTTTTTGAGCGTAACTTCCCCAGAGAAGAAACGCTAAAGCATCTTTTTTATCGTTTAAAAGCTTGACTGTCGCATCGGTGAAGCTTTCCCAGCCTTTTCCTTGATGGCTGGCCGGGCTTCCCGCCCTCACGGTGAGTGTGGCATTAAGAAGCAGTACCCCCTGCCGGGCCCATCGCTCAAGACTGCCGTGCCGAGGCATCTTTTGTCCCGTGTCCTCCTCAATTTCTTTATAAATATTTTTCAAAGACGGCGGAATGGCGACGCTTTCGCGGACAGAAAAGCAGAGTCCGTTTGCCTGTTCCGGCCCGTGATATGGATCCTGCCCCAAAATGACCACTTTTACTTTATCGAAGGAGCACATGTCGTATGCCCTGAAAATTTCCTTTGGAGGAGGGTAAACCGTGCCCCGCGCGTATTCTTCTTTTACAAAGTGCGCCAAAGCCTTGAAATAGTCCCGCTGAAATTCGCCGGCAAGCTCCCGCTTCCAGCTCTCCTCAATCCTCACGTTCATTGGTGGTATTATACAATTATGCTTAAGCTCACGACCCTTGGGGACAGGGAGAAGTTAAAAAGAGCGGCCGGGCTAAAGTTGTCCGAGCTTTTTGCAAACTCTAAAAATGACGGCGTCCCCACTCTTTTTCTGGGCTCCGGGGGCTCGGCCTTGTCTATTTTGGAATATGTTGACGAGCAGACCTTGAGTGGGAATCTGACGATGGGGGTGCTTGACGAAAGGCTTGGGGCAGGGCCCCATGACCGCAATTTTTGGAACTTGGCGCAGACTAACTTTTATAAAAAGGCAAAAAGCGCCGGAGTCAAATTTCGGGAAAGAGTAAGCGAGGATACAAACGGATTTGAGAAAGTCTATGTCACCCAAGGGATTGGCGCAGACGGGCACACGGCCGGACTTTTTCCGGAAAAATATCCGGACAGGAAGTTTCCTCGGAGGGAGAGCGTAAGCTTTGAATTTTTGAGGAGAGTTGACGTGTCGGTGGTCTATGCTGTGGGTGAGGATAAAAAAGATGCTTTGGAAAGGGTGTTTACAAAAGAGGGAAGCCTTGATGAAACCCCGGCAAGAGTCATTCACGAAATGGCTCTTGTTTATGTGTATACTGACCTAAAGGAGGTGAGAGGGTTATGAAGATAAAGCAGAAGGATTGGAGGCAGTTGTCACAGCTTTTTATGGGAGCCTCTTTGGTTGCCGTTGTGATTTCAGCATTCGGTTATGCCGGCCAGGACATTCTCTTTGCATCAACCCAGTGGCTTTTAGTGGCTGTGGCACTTGCCATATTTGGGGTGTACGCGCGGATGAATTCCTGACTTGACTATATAGTAATTTGTTGGTAGGCTAAGAGCCAATGAAACGGAGAGATATAGTTGTGGCGGCGGTCATTCTTGCGGTTGCTGCTTTTGTTGTCTTCAGGGTTACTCGCGATGAGCCGGACTTAACACTCGGCCCTACTTCGAGCCCCTCACTGGAGGAAGATATTGAAGGGATTTTCAACACCGATATTCCGGACGGTGCTCAAAAGGCGGAGCTAGTGGCCACCGGAGACATTGAAGGAAGCGCCATAGCAACACTCGAAGAGGATAAAGGCAGAAATCTGGTGACGATACTTGCGGATTTGCCGGATCCCGAAAGCGGCACTTATCAGGCTTGGCTCGTAAAGGGGGAGAGGGATGGCTTTTCCGACACGATACCTCTGGGTAGCATGAGGCCTGCAAAAGGCGGATGGATACTTGACCCCACTCCCGTCGGCGAGGTGGAGGGCTTTGATAAAGTGATAGTAAGCCTCGAGCGGGACATAGACTCAAGCCTTGAAACAGTTGTCCTTGAAGGCTCCTTCTAAAAAGTCCCGTGGTATATTAGTATTAAGCCAATGAAGTGCCTTTTTGCCGTCTTTTTGTTTTTCTTTTTTATTTTCGCCGCCCGCGCTCAAGCCGCCCTCGTCAATCTGACGGAAGAGAGGCAAGTTGTTTGGAATGTCCTCTCGGCTGAGGATGCCTCAGGAGAGTTTGTGGTCAAAAAAACACTCACCGGACAGGAGGCATCAAAAATATCTTTGGTTAAAGAGGGAGAGCAGGTACTGCTTTTTGCAAGCTCCGGAGGAGCCGAGCGCGTAGCTGATGTCACAGGATACACAAGGGAGATAGTAGAAGTGGAACATAAAGAAGCCCCTTCCGTCATCAAAATTTATGCCAATGAGGACTCTTTTCAAATTGACCAAGGGGGCGTGGTGGCGGTCACTCGCTTTCCCATTTATATTGATACCGACTCCAGAGAATTTTCTATTCGCACAAACTCCGGCGAGCATTTTTTGTCTGTTCTGCCGCGAGAAGTTTTTAATTCGCTTATTCGTCTCAAGGTGATAACCTCTCTTGGAGGGGACGGCAGTTTTGAGATAACGGAAGGGGGGCTGGGAGAGCTGTCATATGTGGTCAAGGGAAAAAGGAAAATTGAGGTCCTAAATATTGCGGAATTTGATGTCCCGGTTACTGCCTCCGTTTCGGCGGCTACAGGCCAGCTTATAAAAATTAATCAGCCCGTGTGGCTAAGTGTGCTCGGATTTATGTTTGGCTGAAATGATAGAAAGCTCTATTTTGACACTGCTTTTACTGGCTTTTTTGGGGAGCGTGGCGGGGCTTGTGGGCTCTGTCATTTACTTTGTGCACATTCCCTTTTCCAGGAGGTTTTGCGGGCTTGCCGTCCCCTTTGCCGCCGGAGTTCTTCTTACCGTCTCTTTCCTTGATTTATTGCCCGAGGCAGTAGAGCTTGTTGGTGAGCGGGCCTTCATTGTGGCACTAATTGCGTTTCTTGCAGCGTTTCTTTTTGAAGAGTTTTTTGCCGGGCTTCATCATCACGAGCACAGAGGGCACACAATGACCAAAACCGCCGTCCCCTTGGTGCTTGCGGGGGACACAATTCACAATTTTATAGACGGAGTCGCCATTGCCTCGGCATTTGTAGTGGACCCTTCATTTGGGCTGGTTGTTTCCTTTGCCACGTTTCTTCACGAGACTCCGCACGAGATTGGAGACTTTGGGATTTTGATAAACGCCGGGTGGAGCCGTAGCAGGGCATTACTTGCAAATTTATTCTCTGCCTCAGCCACATTCCCCGGGGCACTCATGGTTTATTTTTTTGCGACAGAATCTCCAAGTCTTGAGGGCACTTTTCTTGCCATATCCGCGGGACTGTTTCTTTATCTTGGAGCAACCGATTTCCTGCCGAGCATCCATGACAATTACGCGGGTCAGGGGACAAAAATAAAAGTGCTGGTTCTTCTCCTTGGAGTGGCGATAATGAGCGCCGTCATCTTCGGAGTCCCCCACGGACACATGTGACCAAAGCATAACACTCATAGTATTATACTTTGGTTTTAGGTGTGAGTTTTTATCTTCTGTCGGGCGGGCGACTATCGCCGGGCGAAATTAAGCTTTAAAATAGCCTAATGACGGAACTTTCCTTCCCCATAGCGTTTCTTGCCGGAATTATTTCTTTTCTGGCCCCATGTGTCGTGCCCTTGCTTCCCGCATATGTTGGCTATGTGACGGGAGTTTCCCTTGAGGAGCTGAAAAAACACGGCTACGCGCGCTACAGAAAACAAATGATTGCCTCAAGCGTGCTTTATATTTTAGGGTTTGCCACGGTATTTACTATTTTGGGGACCGCGGCCGCCGGCCTCGGAGGCACCATACGCGGCAATGGAGGTGCCATCCAAGTTGTGGGCGGGGCGGTAATGGTTGTATTGGGATTGCAGTTTGCCGGCATTTTTCACATCAAGGCTCTTTCCATGGAGAAGAAGTTTGCTCTACCCGCTTGGGCGGACAAACTGGGGCACGCGCGCTCGTTTTTTATTGGGATAATTTTTGCGATTGCCTGGTCTCCCTGTGTAGGGGCGGTTCTTGGCTCTATCCTTGCTCTTGCGGCGGCCTCCGGCACGGCGGCTACCGGGGCCTCGCTTTTGTTTGTTTATTCTCTTGGAATTTCCCTTCCTTTCCTCCTCATCTCAATGACGCTCGCGCAAGCCCCGAAATATCTTAAAACTTTTAACCGCTACGCGGGGGGTTTGTCAAAAGCGGCAGGGGCGATTATAGCCGTTCTTGGAGTTCTTTTGATAACTGGTTCCTACGGCCATGTTAACGCTTTTTTCTATAGTTTATTTGGGTGGGGGGACACGCTGACAAATTTGTTGTAATATAAAAGCGTGATATTTGTGAATTTTAAGTCCTACGAGGAGGGGACGGGAGAGAGGGCGCTTTCACTTATCGCGCTTTTTGAGGAAGTGGCGCGCGAGAAACAGATAAAAATTATAGTTGCACTTCAAGCGTCCGACATTAGGGAAGCCGTAGCAGTCAGCAGTCTTGAGGTTTGGGCACAGCACGTCAGTTCAAATAAACCCGGGGCGTACACCGGCGCGGTAACGGTGGAGGCAGTGAAAGAAGACGGGGCCATGGGTACATTTTTAAACCACTCTGAACGGAGGTTTGGAGATTTTGAGGAACTTGCCGCAGCCAACGGCCGCGCGCTGGACCTTGGATTAAAAACGCTTATTTTTGCGGGAAGTACCAAAGAGCTCGGGCAAGCGGCAGGGCTTTCTCCCACTTATTTAGCCTATGAGCCGCCGGAGCTTGTTGGGTCCAAGGAGACTTCGGTTGCAGAGGCCGTGCCCGAGATAATCAAGGAAGCGCAGGAAATTGCCCAGAAGGCACGTATTCCTCTTGTTGTTGGAGCGGGTATCAAGACTGCGGAGGACGTGAGAACAAGTCTCAGGCTAGGCGCGGTTGGGGTGGCGGTTGCAAGCGATGTGGTTATATCAGATGATCCAAAAGGAGAACTGGAAGACTTGGCGGAGGGATTCAGATGATTTATCTGGGCACCGACCACCGCGGCTTTAAGCTAAAGGAAAGGCTAAAAATTTGGCTTGACGAGGAAGGCCATGATTTTGAGGATCTTGGGGCGCACGCGCTTGACTCGGCCGATGATTACACAACTTACGCCGCGCGCGCGGCGGCGGCAGTTGGCAGAGAAAACTCAAATCGAGGAATAGTTTTATGCGGAAGCGGGGTGGGCGCTGACGTCACTGTAAATAAATTTGACGGGGTGCGGGGAGCCATTGGAATGGAGCCTGCTCAGGTAGAGGCGGGGCGCCGCGACGATGACATGAACGTGCTTGTAATTGCGGCGGATTTTACAGGCGAGACTGAGGCGCGCGAGATGGTGGAGAAATTTTTGAGTACAAGCTATGATCACCTCCCGCGCCACCAACGAAGACTTGATGATATCAAAAAAATTGAAGAAGATAACTGAGCTACAGCGTCAGACTAATTTTTCCGTCGTTATATCTGTTGACCAAAAGATTGATTAAGCGCTGATAGGGAATATTGTTCTCTTTTGCTCTGGCCTTGAGGCGCAACAGATCTTTTTTCTTCATTCTCAAGGTAACACTTTTGCTTTCTTCAAGCTCAAGATGACGCTTTGCGGCCTCTTCAAACATCTTTTTGCTCTCCTTAAAATTTGGGTCACTTACAAATTCTCCCCTGTCCAGAAATTCCTTTAATTCTCTTTCGTACTCATCTAAAGGGAACTCCTCGGGATATCTTTTGTTTGAGTTGTCATTCATTGTCGTACATTTTCTTTAATTTTCTACTCGGATATATTGTTTTTAGAAACTCCCTTTTTTTCTTATTGTCTATTACGTACGGCACCGCATATATTTTTTTCTCAACCTTTATTATTAGTATTTTCTGATTAGGGTATTTCTTCTTGTTAAAATGTTCGATATCGTCTAACAGTTTGCCCTTTTTTGTCGCTTCTATTACATCACTAAACCCAATCCCTCTTGTTTGTTTTAAGAGCGCATCTTTCTCTCTCGAAAAATCGTACTTAAACTTCACTGAATAGACTATACTATCAGTACGTACTTTGTCAATACGCAAGCAACCATGATAAACTTACTTTATGCGACATTTTCCTGTTTTAGATGACAATCTTGACCTCTCGGGCAAAAGGGTGCTTGTGCGGGCAGACCTTGACATTAAGAGTCCGAGGAGGGGCGACTTGAGGCTCAAGGCGCTTGTTCCGACTCTTCAAAAACTTCTTGAAGTGCGGGCAGTGCCCATTTTAATAGGCCACAGGGGGAGGCCGGACGGGAAAGAAGCGCCCGAGCTTTCACTCGCGCCGGTTGTTGACATAGTAAAGGAATTACTTGAAGCTGATTTAGAGTTTTTGGAAAACCTCAGGTTTGACCCGGGAGAAGAGGGTAATAGTGAAGAGTTTGCAAAGGCCTTGGCGGCAAAAGGGGATTTTTTTGTGAATGAAGCCTTTGCGGCAAGCCACCGTGAGCACGCGTCAATTGTGTCTCTACCAAAGTTTCTCCCGCATGCGGCGGGCCTGAGATTTCAAAAGGAAGTAGGGAATTTGAGCAGGCTTTTTTCCCCGAAAAGGCCTTTTGTTGTGATATTAAGCGGCGCCAAAGAAGACAAGCTTGGATATTTGGACAAGCTTGCCCAAATGGCCGACAGGGTGCTTGTGGCGGGCAGGCTTCCGCTTTTTTTGGGCGAGTACACCGGCCCAAAAGTGAAAAAGGCAGACCTTATCCAAGACAGGGAAGATATCACCCTAAAGACAATTGAGAAGTTCAAAAGTGAAATTGCGACAGCAAGAACAATTCTTATTAGCGGGCCCCTTGGGCGCTTTGAAGAGGAAGGGCACCTGCAGGGAACTCGCGAAGTTTTTAGCGCCGCAGGCAAGGCGGATGCTTTCAAGGTGGCGGGCGGAGGAGATACCGAGGCGGCCATAAGAAAACTTGGGATTGGCACTAGATTTGACTGGATATCGGTTGGCGGCGGCGCGATGCTTGAATTTGTGACAAAAAGGACACTCCCGGGAATAGAGGCTGTATTATAATTGTTCATATGGGAATGTTTAATATTATTGACCTTAAAAAGAAGTGTCCCAATTGCTCTGCTGAGGTTGAATGGCAGAGTAAGAGCTTGGTTGTTGACGGTATGTATCCAGTTGAGAATGTATTGGGAGCTTTCGCGGTGAATGAAAGACTAAGCGGTGAGGCCCACACAACTTGCGGTGCATGTAGGTCTTGGACCAATTTGAAAATAAAAGATGGGAAGATTATTGATGTAAAAACGACCCTTCAAAATTCTTAGACTTGGGATGTATACTGAAAAGATGGTCAAGGTAGGCATTAATGGCTTTGGGAGAATAGGCAGGCTCGCCTTCAGGGTGATTGTGTCAAAACATCGCGGCGATCTTGAGCTTGTTGCGATAAACACCTCGGGCTCTCTTGGCGCCGAGGGATGGGCTCACCTTGCGCGATACGACACGATGTACGGTAAATTTGAAGAGGAGATAAAAGTAAACGGGGCGCGCGACCCGAAAGAGGCCACCGACGACAACCCGTTTATAGGAAATCTAATGGTTCGGGGGAAGGACATCCCCCTCTATGCCCAGCGGGACCCCTCAAAAATCCCGTGGGGGAAACATGATACGGACGTGGTAATTGAGTCAACCGGTGTTTTCAGGACAGAGGAAGATGCCAAAAAGCATGCCGTGGCGGGAGCAAAGAGAGTTGTGATTTCAGCTTCCTCAAGAGGAGGGAATGTGGGCACTTACGTGCTTGGGGTAAACGAGTATAAAGGCGAGGGACAGGTGATAAGTAACGCAACCTGCACTACAAATTGTATAGCTCCCGTCGCCGCGATTGTTCACGCAAAATTCGGGATTGAAAAGGCAATGATGACCACAATTCACGGTTATACAGACGACCAGCGTCTTCAGGACAATTCTCACAAAGACTTGAGGCGCGCTCGCGCAGCCGCGGCAAATATCGTCCCGACCTCAACGGGGGCGGCTGTCGCGACAACAGAGACAATACCGGAGCTCAAGGGTCTTTTTGACGGCGTGGCACTTCGGGTTCCCATTCTGACGGGTTCCATCACCGATTTTACTCTCCTTCTCAAGAGAGAGGTGACGACAGAGGAGGTAAACAGGGCGTTTATAGAGGCAAGCGGCAATCCAATTTATAAAGGCATTCTTACAACCACGGACGAGCCTCTCGTGAGCTCGGACATCGTGGGCAGGAGTGAAAGCTCTATCGTGGACCTGTCTCTCACACAGGTGGTTGCCGGCAATTTGGTGAAGATTTTTGCTTGGTATGACAACGAATGGGGCTACACCAACAGGCTTGTAGAGCAGGTTATGCGGGTGGGGCAAAGACTTGACGACAACAGTGCCCCGACAGACCCGATAACACTCACGCACGCGGGCTGAACGGGAACTCAGATGGCAATAAAGATAATTCCGGCGATACTGACCGCAAACTCGGGTGAGGCGCTTTCTCTTCTGGCAAAAACGGAGGGCGCGGTTGAGAGAGTGCAGATAGATATAATTGACGGAGAGTTCGCAGGAAATACAACGGTTACACCATCCGTTTTTGAGACAATAAAGACGCGACTAAAGTTTGATTACCACCTGATGGTGAGGGAGCCTGTAAACTGGGTGAAAGAGGCGGTTCAGGCTCAAGGGGATAGAATAGTTGGCCAAATTGAAATGATGAGTTCACAGGTGGAATTTGTATCTCGAGTACAGGAGTTTGAAGCAAACCCGGGGCTTGCTCTGGACATTGAAACTCCGGTAAGCAAAATTAAACCCGAGGTTTTTAGCAGACTTGGAGTAATAATTGCCCTGTCCGTAAAGGCCGGTTTTGGGGGGCAAAAGTTTGACAAAGCGGCGCTTGATAAAGTTCACGAACTCTCCCTGTTGCGAGAACGGGAAGGTTTTGGTTATGCTATTTGTGATGACGGAGGGGTTAGTTTAGATTGGATTGGCCCTCTCCGGGCCCAAGGGGCGGATGAAGCGTCCGTTGGCAGGAGGATCTTTGAAGGGGATATTGCAGAAAACATTAGAAAATTTCAAATGGCAGCACATGAATGATCCGGAGCAGGAAAAGAAGATAATAAGGCGCACAGTCATTAAAAACATCGCCTTTTTTGGCGATGCGGAAACACCCGAGAACCACCCGGACTATAAGGACGCTTTTGAAGTGGCCAAACTTGTGGCGGCGGAAGGCTATACCATTGTCAATGGAGGCGGGCCCGGGATAATGAATGCTTCCACCCAAGGCGCGGATGAGGCCGGAGGCGAGACGCTTTCCATTACTTTTTCACCGAAAGAGACAACAGAGTTTGAAGGAAAATATCTGAAAAACGTGACGGACGAGGAAATAGCGACGACAAACTATATCGAGCGCATGTTCAAATTAATGGAGCACTCGGATATATTTATAATTTTCAGAGGCGGCACAGGGACCATAAGTGAACTGGGAACGGCTTGGGTTTTGGCCAAGCTTTACTATGGGCACCACAAACCTTTTATTTTGTTTGGAGACTTTTGGAAGACTGTGATAGGGGCCATCCATGATAATCTAAACATAGACGAGCATGAGATGGATGTTTTTGAGATTGTAAGAAGCCGCGAAATGATTATTCCGACCATTGATCACTTTAAGCACAAAATTAATCAAGTGGAGCATGACAAGCATTGCAGGGTTTGTGAAGAAGGATCATTTCTAAAATGAATAAAATTGAGAACATAGACGAGCTTGCCAAAATTGCGAATAAAATAAGAAAAGACCTCATCAGAATGCTCGTGGCCTCAGGCAGCGGCCACTCGGCGGGACCACTTGGCATGGCGGATATCTTTACAGCGCTCTATTTTAATATCATGAATCATGATCCGGAAGACCCCCTGTGGGAAGACCGTGACCGGCTTTTTTTATCTAATGGCCATATCGTGCCAATTCGCTATGCAGTGATGGCCCACGCCGACTATTTTCCGGCCAGTAAGCTGAAAACATTAAGAAAGTTTGGAAGTGACCTGCAGGGGCATCCGGAACGTGTACGAATGCCGGCGCTTGAGAGCACCTCCGGGCCCCTTGGTTCCGGCTTGGCCCAAGCCGCCGGCTATGCTTACGCGGCGCGAATGGACGAAAGGAGGTTTCGCGTATTTGCGGCCCTGTCTGATGGTGAGCTTAACGCGGGGAACTCATGGGAGGCGTTCCTTTTTGCCGGCAAAAACAAGCTTTCCAATCTGACCGCTTTCATAGATAGAAACAACATCCAAATAGACGGATTTACGGAGAGCGTCATGCCCCTTGAGCCGTTGGAGGAAAAGTTCAAAAGTTTTAACTGGCATGTGTTACATATCGACGGACACAACTTCCGTGAGATTATTGACTCGGTCGGGCACGCCAGGGCGGTTTATGAGAAGCCGTCGGTGATTATTGCTCACACCATCCCCGGCAAAGGAGTGGACTTTATGGAGAATCGCTTTGAGTGGCACGGCAAATCCCCAAACGCGGAGGAGGCCAAAGAAGCCTTGCACGACCTAAGAACTCTTGGTGGAAAAATTAAAGGAGAACATGAGTGATTTTTAATTTTAAATTTTTAATTTTCATTGAATTTTTAATGACTCAATGTTTGAAAATTTTGTAATTGCAAATTGATTGAAAATTGAGAATTGGTAATTGAAAATTTATTATGTTGAATCCAAAGGTTTACTTATCAGACAAATTATTTAAAAAGACTGTCGAGCAGGCACCCACAAGGGATGGCTACGGGAATGGCCTTGTGGATGCCGGGGAAAAAGATGAAAGAGTGGTGGCCCTTTGCGCGGACCTGACAGACTCGACGCGCACCGCGTGGTTCAAGGACCGCTTTCCGGAGCGTTTTATAGAAATAGGGGTGGCCGAACAACTTTTGGCAACCGTTGCAAGCGGTATGGCCAATTACGGCAAAGTTCCCTTTATCGCAAGCTACGCCGCCTTCTCTCCGGGCCGTAACTGGGAACAAATTAGGACAACCATTGCCCTAAATGATGTCCCTGTAAAAATTGCGGGTTGTCACGCGGGAGTGAGTGTGGGCCCGGACGGCGCCACTCATCAGGCGCTTGAAGACATTGCTACCATGCGCGCCATGCCCAACATGATGGTGGTTTATCCCTGCGACGCCGTTGAGGCAAAAAAAGCCACCTTTGAGGCGGCCTTTAATGGCAAACCCACTTATCTTCGCTTTGCCCGCGAAAAAACTCCCATTTTAACAACCGAAAAAACTCCCTTTAAAATTGGGAGAGCGGAAGTCTTCTGGGAGGAGAGCGACCCTCAAGTGGCAATAGTCGCTGCGGGCCCCCTTGTGTATGAGGCCCTCACCGCTGCAAAAAAACTTTCAGAAAAGAAAATTTCCGTTATTGTCATAAATATGCACACAATAAAGCCGCTGGACGAGCAGGCGGTCCTAAGAGCCGCCAAAATTGCGGGGGCCGTCGTCACCGTTGAGGAAGCTCAGGTCACAGGAGGACTTGGCGGGGCCGTAGCCGAGGTTTTGGCCAAAAACTTTCCGGCGCCGATGGAATTTGTGGGCGTGCAAGACCGCTTTGGGGAGTCCGGCGAACCCGACGAGCTTTTGGTCGCTTTCGGCCTGAAATCAAAAAATATCATCGAGGCGGCAAAGAAAGTCATTGCCAGAAAAATGCAATAGGTTTCACCTCTTGTGCCTGGCCACTCCAATCAGAAACCAGAAAACCGAATCACACCCGCCGGGTGTGGTTGGGGGTGTGGTTGGCTCGGTGTGTTGTGTGTTGGGTTGACCTCACACCAGAGAACTACCTCTTATGGTAATTGGCGAACCATAAACCATTTATGGATCGTTTGCCCGTTCACAATCTCTATATCATACGAAGATCTACTCGTGCTTTTCCAATTTTCCGGCAAAATAAGCAACAGTTTATATCGGCCGGGGGAGATATTTCCCGTGCTGTAATAAGGCCCTCCAAAATTGCAAAAATCTGGATCAATACTTTGAGATGAAGAGGCGTTAACCAAGAACTCATTTGAGCAAACCAGAGGTGCTAAGGGAGATTTAATAAATTTCTCACCTATGTCATATCTCCCATTTTCATTTTCATCATTGACTATTCTGCCAATAATACGAGTAGGATCATCGGCCAAACGCGTCCTTACTCCTCTGATAGATTTATGGCCCCCATCTCCGGCTTCGGTAATGCTATAAACATTGAAATCATATCTCCTCCCCTTTTCAAGTCCGTCAATTGTTACATTGTGATCTGTGGCCATCTTGAAATCATTTGAAAGTTCCCAAGTACAATTTATACAACCCGACTTACGATATTCAATTTCTGTAGTGGCAGGCATGGAAGTTCCCCATTTCAGTGTCACGCTACCCAAACCTGTTTCAATTTCCAGAGAATTTAACTCTATTCGTCTCGGATCATTTGTGGCGGTCTGCCATTGGGCCATTGCTCGACGCAGGCCTTCAAGAGCCCTGCCATGGGGAGGAGTTTTGATGCCTCTCGTCAAGGGACTGTCTTCCGTGTCTTCTCTGGCGAGGAGATTATTTATTTCTTCCGGATCGTTTTTCAAGTCATAGAGCTCAAAAAATTTATCATCGTATGCTGAAGCCAAATCCGTCAGATCAGAATGGATGAGCTTCATACCACCGTTGTTTATAACCCTGATAGTAAACCGTCTTTTTGGATCCATATAATATGTATAAACAGAAGACCTGTGTGAACTTTTTTCACCTTTTACAACGGGCCAGAAACTCTTCCCGTCAATATCATCCGGGGCCCGAAGACCCGCCGCTTCAAGGAGAGTTGGCATTATGTCAATGCTCGAAACAAGAGCATCACTTTCATTTTTACCAGAGGTGATCTTTGGGTAGGAGATTATCAGCGGCGTTCGAATTTGCTCGTTATAAACCATTGGGCCTTTCCTCAAAAGCTGATGCTCCCCAAAGTAAGCTCCGTTATCGCTAAGAAAAACGATTATCGTGTTGTCTCTAATTCCCCGCTCATCTATGGCTTTCAGAACTTTCCCGACATTGTCATCCACATTGCTCATAACCTCATAAAGATCTTCTATCTTCTCCTGAAGACCCCTTGTTCCGGAACTTTCTAATAGATCAAGATATTCTTGGTGCAGTGCGGTGTTTTTTAAGTATGGAGTCTTGGTTGAAAGGTCATCGCTCATGCTCTTTGGAAGCGGCATGTCCTCTGGCTTATGCCTATCCTGCCCTGTAGGTGGGGTTGTGGGAAAATGTGGAGCTGCCGTGGCAAGCCAAAGAAAAAATGGCTCGCTTTTTGAACTCGCGTCATTGATGAATTTAACCGCCTCATCGCCCAAAAAATCAGTCAGATATTGTGTCTGTATTTCCGTCTTTTCCCCGTTTCTGTAAACATCATATTTGTACCAATTAAGAAATTGTCCTCCGTTGAGGGTCACCGAATAATCAAATCCTCGACTATATTTTCCCGGCTCATAAAAAGGATTTAAATGACATTTTCCGACCATGCCGGTGTAGTACCCGTTATCTCTTAGGACTTCTGTGACTGTCTTTTGGTCAGGAGAAAGGTGGAGTTCCGGTTCGGCTCTGTTTGGATTTACGATTAAGCCATGATTATACGGCATTTTCCCGGTTAAAATCGAGGCCCTTGATGGTCCGCATATGCCGATAGCCAAATAGAGTTTGTTGAAGAGTATTCCGTTATCGCCTATTGAATCGATATTGGGAGTTTTGGCAACACTGTTTCCCTCAATTCCCAATACGCCCGGCGGCTGATCATCGGTAATGATAACAACAATATTCGGCCTTGAGTCGGCGCGCAGTTCGTTTGAAGAAGTTAAAAACAAGAAAGCGCCAATTCCAAATGCAAGTGTGAGTATAGCCAGCGATAAGACGGACCGACTTTTTGGAAGAGGATATGAAAACATGTTTACACCTTGTTATTGAACAATTATCCTGCCTGTATCACTCGGAGAAAGGTGGTTGTGATACCCCCATTCTCCTACTTTTCCAAAAAGAAAAGAATAGCTCTCACCCGGAATAAGACCTCGGCATGAGTCAAAGATGAAGTCTTCCTCATCCGTCCCGCACCTGTCTATTCCAGACCCCGGATATGCTGTGTGGGTGGGGTGGGCCGCGCTTGCCGGCCACACCGGACTGTCCGACAGGTTCTCAAAAGTAACAACTGTCCCCGTAGCAACAATAGCAGTATCGGGATTAAAACCCTCAGTGCCATAAGTGACAACCACCTCTGTAGTCTCAGGTGAAGGGGACGAAGCAACAGGCTCTACTGCGGGCTCGTTTGTCTCAGTAGACGACCCGCGAACGACAAAAAGCGCGGCCGCAACGGCCGCAAGGACCAAGACAACGATTGCCGCAAGATACAGATATGGCTTTTTTGTATTAGCCTCTTCCATCTACGGCAATTATACTCTCAGACGGGCTGTCTTCGTCAAGTCTTGCGCCCGGCCACCCCAATCAGAAACCAGAAAACGGCCTCCTCGGCAAAATGGGTAACATTTGTCTGAGAGTGAAAAATGAACATAACAAATGAGAGAAAATAGGGCACAAAGCCCTTTTTCAGCTTCACAAAAGCCGCGGCAATTATCGAAATATAAATGACAAAGCCTGCGGCACCGGTTGTCACTAAAACCTCCAACAGGTTTGAATGCGCCTTGTCAACGTAGGCATCGTCATTGAATTTCAAAGGCCAGTCAATGGCGTCAAATGCAAAGTCAAAATTTGCCCACCCCCAGCCCAAAACAGGCCGCTTGGTGAATGCCAAAATTCCTTTGGTGACTATCCTTTCGCGGCTTTCGGCAATTACAAACTCACTTTCTTTCTTGACCCGCAGTTCACTCTGCGCCACTGCTGCAACTGAAATTAGGAAAACTAGAGCGGCCACGGCAAGCGCTTTTACCGAATATTGCCTTTTGCCTACTAAATAAATTAAAAAGTAAAAGGTAAGCCCCACAATTCCGGCTCTTGCGCCCGTGCCCAAAATTGCCAGAGCTTGGATGATGAATCCAGCAAAATAGTATCCCCCAAATTTTTTTGCAGCAAAGTGGGAAAAGGGGAACGTGACTAAAAGAAAGCCTGCCAAAAAGTTCGGATTTCCAAGGCCTCCGGCCAAGCTCAGCTTGGTTATAGACAAAACGGACATGAGAATGCTTAGGACAAAAATCGTCCTTACAAGGGGGGCTTTGTATCCGTCTTTGTAAATAAGGCCTGTCGCAAGGGCAATTCCGACGAGCCATGAAAGGGCGAGGATGCCGTCGGTTCTGTAGGGGTTTCCCCAGAAACTTTTGTCAAAGTTTACTCCCAAAACTGAGGAAACTAAGGCTGTTGTGAAGAAAAAAACAACTAATACTTGCATTATGATATAAGTATAGAGCACAATAAGGGTGTTATATGAATGAAGCGCACGTAATTGCCGGGCGGGAGGAGAAAAAAGGCAAGTCCGTCTTTGCAAAATGGGGCAAGTCTTGGAGTGCCATGGACAAGGCACAGAAATTTTCTTTCGTGTCTTTGTTTGTTATCGTTGCCGCAGTGCCCGTGGGTGTGCTTGCCGTGCTCCAGCCAACAAAGTTTTTTTCAGACGCGGCACCCGTCACGCCGCCGGTTCTTCCCACCCCGACTCCCACGCCGCAAGAGAATATTCTCGGAAATTCCTCTTTTGAAGAGTTTGACGAGGGGGGCGAGAGTAAGTTTTGGAAAAACAGGGTTCGGTTGGCAGATAGAGATCGCGCGGTGCAGGAAAACGCGGCAAGGGGCTCATATTCATTCAGAATAAGAGGGGAGCTTGGCACAACCAAGTTTGTGAGCCAATCTCGTAGAGTTTCAATTCCTGCAGGAAGCACAATGATACTTGAAGGTTATGCCGTGTCATCTGCTGAAAGCAGGGCAAATGCCGTTGCGATTGTTGATTTTGTGGTTTCGTATGAAAATGGGGAAATAGAAACATTTGGCATGGAAATTCCCGTGGGTGCGGTACTGGGTCAAGGGCCGGCTCCCATGGGCTTGAGTAAAAGCCAAGATTTTGTGATGCCTCAAGACGTGGAAAGGGTGATAGTGCGGGCGCGCGTTACAAATTTTGACGGGGATGTCTATTTTGACGACATTACTCTAAGGAGATCGGTGTCGGCGGCACCAGAGCCCGGAGTCCCCTTGGGGCCAGTCAGCCCAGACGGCACCGGGAGCATTCCTTCACCCACACCCACACCCACACCCACACCTTCATCCGGCGCAGGGCCAACAATAGAAATAATCCCTGAGGGTGGGGTGAATTGAGCCAGGCTTCAAATTGAAAACATCCCTGTTATAATATAGTTGTAACATGCAAGTAACAGTTGCTCAGATTGGAAATTCTCAAGGAATAATTATCCCAAAGAACGTTCTTAAAGAAATTGGGCCCAAAGAGCGCTGATGGAAAAGCTTTTATAGTTAGTAAAAATGCCCTTCGTGCTTCTTCTGTCACTCCTGAGTTTGTTAGGGTCTTAAACGAAGTTAACAAAAGATACGGAGCTGCTCTTTCCATGCTGGCCAAACTCTAGGTTTCCACATTGATATTTCTGGAACTAAACGGCTACAGGTTACGAGTGGAACAGAATGAGTTGATCAAAGCAGTGGTCAAGGCCAAAAAGAAAGAGTGGGACACAGAAAAGCTCGTCACTTGGCTCAAAAAGAGTTCAGGGAAAATTTAACTAACCCCACCTTCGGGAATTATCTCCGGCGTGGCATTGGGGTCATTAGTCTAACTTTATTTTCGCCTCCTGCAAAATGCTCATAAGCGTACCTCTTTTCAGTTCCTTGTTGTGCATTGGCACCGACACTCTTATCTTTTTCTCTGGATGATACAAGTGCAGATGGCTTCCAGCTTGCCGCTTTTTAACAAAGCCGTCTTTCTTGAGTATTTTTACCAGTTTTTGGGGCTTTAGACTTGGAGCTCTGGACATTAAATAGTGGCTGGAAATTGTATGTCAATGGGGGTTGTAAAACTTTTCTCATCCGGTTCCGGAATAGACTCGCCGTCCTCTATTAACACTGCCAGATAACCCTCTATGGCATCTTTTGCCATCTTGACTGCTTCCTCAAAAGTGTCCCCCTCGGTAACCACTCCGGGGAGCTTTGGCACGGTTACCACAAACCCGCCTTCCTCGGCAGGATCAAAAACGGCGTTGTACCTCAAGACCTTTTTGGAAATTTTCTTTGCCATGGAAGCATTATATAAAACAACACCAAAGTTGACAACCACTCTAACCCACTCCACCCTCGGGAATTATCTCCGGCGTGGCATTGGGGTCAAGAAAGAAAACCACCTCTAAAATTAAAATGGGTTAGCAAAACCTTTGCTATTCATCAGCCACTCTGAGTGTTGAAACAATTGTGTCTTTTATTGAATATCTGCCAATTCTATCTTCACTGGGAAAATACTGAACGCTACTAGACGTGACCAGCTTATTTCCCACTACTGCTACAATCAAACCTCCACCTCCTTGGCATTCTCCAAAATCTATTGCGTATTGAAGGGCTCGCACATTGCCAAACATTGCATCTTGAATGACAGCATTACATTCTCCGCCCGGCTTAAGACTTAGTTGTTGTCTGCGAGAACCGCCGTCATATGGCCTCACGTTAATTACCGTGCTTGGTCCACCAACAGCCGCCTCACCTACATACAGCAAACATGCCGGTAAAATACCCACGTCGTATCTAACTTCGTCAATGTCGCAGCGTGAATTAGGAGGTATTTTGAAAGAAACCCCTGCAAGAGTGATTTCTTTCCACCCCTCTGTGGAAACAACAGGAATTGACGGAAGCTGTTTGCTTACGGGGGTTGGAGTACTTTCAGAAACAGAAGTTGGAGTCGGTGTTGGAGAGGACTTTGTAACTTGAGACGGCTCTATTGTCTGGGCTTTTTGAGCCTGCTGAACATTACTACTACTCCTGCCCAACAAAAACGCTCCTGCCACCAGCAAAATGACCAGTACAACGGCGACGACCGCAAGCACTTTGGAGCGTGGCATACGCGGAGAGGGAGCTGGAGGCTGTGGGTTGACGGCAACAGTGTCCGGCACATGCTCGCTTGCCTCCGGTGAACCGGCTTGGTTATCCGTTTGAGGTATTTCTGCCATAACATACACAGTATAGCTTAATAGCCTTTTATTGACAACTGTATTTACAAGGTATATACTTGATGAGTGTTTGATATCATCCCTGAACCATTAGCTTTTGAATGGGATACAGGCAATATTGACAAAAGCCTGAAAAAACACGAGGTCAAAAACGAGGAAGCAGAGCAGGTGTTTGCCAATGAACCTCTAATAGTTGAAGACACTAAACATTCAACGGCAAGCGAGCAGAGATTTCACTGCTTGGGGCAAACCGACAAAGGCAAAGAGCTTTTCATTAGTTTCACCGTTCGTAAAAACAAAGTCAGAATTATATCGGCTCGTAGGCAGAGCCGCCGGGAAAGAAAAATATATGGCAAAGAAGCTTAAACAGATACCAACATTTAAAAGCGAGGATGAGGAGAGAGATTTCTGGGGCTCTCATGACTCAACTGATTATATTGATTGGTCCACGGCTAGAAGAGTGGTGTTTCCAAATCTGAAACTCACCAAAAAACCAATCTCGCTCCGCGTCCAGCAAGGGCTTTTGAGTCAAGTCAAGGCCGTGGCAAACAAAAAAGACATGCCATATCAGACGCTTATCAAACAATACATTGCCAAAGGCCTGGAGCAGGACCTGAAGTCGACAAAAACTTAATTAACCCCACCCTCGGGAATTATCTCTGGCGTGGCGTTGGGGTCAGGGGGCGGCAAACAAAAAAGACATGCCATATCAGACGCTTATCAAACAATACATTGCCAAAGGCCTGGAGCAGGACCTGAAGTCGACAAAAACTTAATTAACCCCACCCTCGGGAACTATCTCCGGCGTGGCATGCGCGAAGAGGGTGGTGTCGGAGACTGTGGGCCGGCAGCAGCAGCGTCCAGCACTTGGTCACCTGTCAGCTGTGGACCAGCTGAATTATCCATTTGGGTTACTCCCTCCATGGCCTAAGTGTACTTTTTCATATATTTTGGCAAGCAACCGATGCATTGCTTCAAAATCCACATCTGATGTGGATTTTGCCAGACAGCAAACACTCAAGGAAGTATTCTGTCAAACAGCAACTTTTGTTCGAGCTTTAGATTAGGACAGGTTATTTCTGCTTGGTACACCCCTGGGTGGGTAGCACAAATGTATCGTGACCTAGTCAACTAGTGAAAACCAAAAGCTTTCTTAATTTGTGAATGCAAAGCTTGACAAAACCTGGTCAAATTCTTTGGAGTAATCAGGACTGCCGGACTCGTATCTTAAATCGAATTGATAAGCGTTCCCGTCTTTATAAACGACAACTCTTTTGGCTTGAAATTTGGTTCCAAGTTTAAATGCATTAACCACACCTATCTTCATGTACGCTTCTATCCCATCTAGAGTTGTTTTAGTCTCCTCAAGGCCATCCATATTTAAGAAGTGAGACTCTGGAAAAAATTGTTCCGCCACTTTACATACGTCGACTACTATATTTCCCTGATATCTGTCGCTAAAGCCAGTTTTCTTATCAGCTAAAATTAACTCTGTTTGACAAGCTGAATTAGGGTTATCACCGAGTCTATCTTCTTTCATTTCAAAAATTGAAGAGTACTCTAATTTATATAACCCTTTTGGGTGCTCGTAACTTACTAGGTCGATAGATGTAGGTGTGGGTAAAGTAGCCATGGACGTTGGGGATGGGCTGGTGAACGATGTAATCTCTAATTGATTCGTGGAAAACTTTTTTCCTAAATAATATCCTCCAAAACCAAAAACGACTGCACTTACTAAAAGGGCTAACACCACCGGCAGTAACAAATTTGTTTTGGGTTGGACAGAGGCAAGCGATTGACTAGTTGGAACTGGATTGACAGCAACAATGTCCGGGGAATCCTCGGCTGTCTGTTGCGTGCCGGCTTGATTATCTGTTTGAGGTATTTCTGCCATAGCATAAGTATACTTTTTTCATATATTTTGGCAAGCAACTCTCAAGTTCTAATAACAATCACACCGCTTGAAGTATTATTTCTCACTAATTGCATACAGACAGTCAGGATTCCTGCGACGCCATCAAAATCGTTTGAACTTAGTTTAAGTAGTTTCTTTAAATCCACCTCAAAACTCTCGTGCTTTGTATCCAACCAGGCGCGCGACGAAAGCGTCATACTCTTTTTTGTTCTTCGCATATTGCTCCGGCTGCTGCTGCAGTACTTTGAAGTAGTGTTCGAACTCCGCTCCGAATATATAATCTTGGTGTGGCGGAAACACAAAACGTTCAACGGATTTTTCTTTGCGCTCGCTGATAAAGCGCGCGTCGTTTTTTTCATGAAACGCATTGTCTTTACAGATATATAGTGTTTCGTAAGTAATAATTCGTTTCTCAACCGGAAATTCGATGGTCATGCTTTCAAAAACAACCGCCCGGCCCTTCCTTATTTTAATTGCCAGTTCCGTCATCTGCGCCGCCGCGCCAAAAAGCGCTTGCAAGTATAATTTCGGCAGCTGTGCCGCGTAGTTCCCTTTTAAACGCCCCAAAACCATCGTCATGCCGTGGAAAAACTTAGCCATATCTTCGGCATCTTTATCACTTATGTAGTTTGACTTAATCGGCCCTTCCTCCAGAGAATAACGGGCTTTATCGTCGGCGTCCGCGAGCGTAAACGATCTGGTGGATTTTTTTAGTTGATCCTCTCCATCAAGACATTTTTGTTTAAGGCACGCCTGATAATCGCGCTTCATTTTTTCAATTTCCAAGGCGATTTCTCCCCGTCTCTTTTCAAGCGCGCCCATTTCCTTTTGTCTATCAGCAACTGCGTGCTTTCGGTTACCTATACTAACGTCGTTGGCCGCCGTTATCCGCTCCAGCTCCTGAAGCGCGGATTTCGAGTCCGTAAGTTTTTGTGTGTAGGGGCCAACAAGACCTCTTTGGCGCCCAAGGTCTTCTTCCAGATCTTTGAGCTGCTCGTGCCTTTTTGAGGAATACCATTTTTTGAGCTCTGCTCTTATGTGCTTCACTTTTGCTTCGAGCTCTGTTACGGATGAATTGATACTTTCGAGAAAATTTACTGCGTGTTTATGATTATCTTGTGCCTCTTTTCTGCTCTGTGTTAGTTGAGAATTGTTTTTTTTGTCTAAATCCTTCAACTCGTGCTCCATGGTGGAAATGGCGTTTTTTACCGACTCCTGCTCGGCAACCGTGTCGCTCAACTGCTTTTCCAGCTCTTCAATCGCTGCCTTGATGCGGGCGCACATCTCTGATACTTTTCGCGAACGCTTCGTTGCCGCGTACGAACCCGCCACCCCGACGGCAAACAGCGCGAATAGACCATAGGCGATATTCTTTTTACTCGAAGTTGTCCGGGTTTCTGTGGCGGGGGACGCTGCTGCGGTGGAGGCAGACGCGGTTGAAACAGTTTCGTCAGCTGCCGGCGTTGGGGAGGTCGGTCTATCTTTTGTAACAACATCTTTGACCTCTCTAGTGCTGGGTTCAAAGACTGTCTGAGAAAGCAGCTGCCCCCGGCCGCTACTGTCTGTAACGGCAAGCAAAACAACTGCTTGTCCGCACTCTCCGGGAGTTTGGTACTGCCACTCAACGCGCGGGGCGTTGGTTGTCGTCGTAAAACTGCCGCAGTTTATGCTCCACCGGTACGCTATGGGAGACACCCCTCCGGTAAATTGTATAGTCAAAGCATAGCGATGAGGAACGTCCTCATATGTTTTGTGGAGCTGTTCAACGCCAAGGGACTCAAATTGAGGGGAGTCGGCCGCAGCGGCCACAACGCCGACGGCATTGAAGAAGATCAGTACACCAACAGCACTAATCGCCGCAATTTGGGACATTGATTTTAGTATACGAAAAATCTACTCATTAGTAAAAAGTTTTCCTGCCGGTAAGACACTTTATTTTACCCCACCCTCGGGAATTATCTCCGGTGTTGCGCTAGGGTCCGGCGGAGGGGCGGTGGGCAATGTGTCCACCCTCCCGCGAAACTCTTCCGGCTCAGACAGGATAACTTCACCATTCTCCGGAGCTACGGCCCGTCCGCCCGCCAAAAAGAAAATCACCAGCGCAACTGCTACAGCAGTCACCAGCATCAAAACCAAGCGGGTAAATTTCTTTTTGTCCACTACAGGTATTGTATACTGAATTCAAGGTGCTTACAAAAATAGCCAAACAATTAGTTACCCAAGGGAAAGGGATATTGGCGGCGGACGAGTCCACGGGCTCCATTAAGAAAAAGTTTGAAGAGGTGGGCGTAGAGGACACAGCGGAGAATCATAGAAAATGGAGACAATTACTGTTTACCGCCCCTGAGATAGAGCGCTATATCAGTGGAGTTATCATGTTTGACGAGACATTTTGGCAGGAAACGGACGAGGGCGTGCCCTTTCCGGAATATCTTTCCCGGCGCGGCATCATGCCTGGGATAAAAGTGGACGAGGGGAGAGTTCCTTTTCCCGGCTCTCCAAAAGAAAAGTTAACAAAGGGCATCGAAACCTTGCCGGAGCGCATTAAACGCTATGCAAATAAGGGAGCAAAGTTCGCCAAATGGAGGGGGCTTTTTATCATTGACGAGAAAGAAAACCTCCCAAGTGACGCGGCGATTGCCGAAAACTCAAAGCTCTTGGCCCGATATGCAAAAATTTGTCAAAACGCGGGAGTTGTCCCAATTGTTGAGCCCGAGGTTTATATGAACGGGCCGCACTCGCTTTTTGCAAGCCGCGAGGCAACAAGTCGCGCTCTAAGGGCCACATTCATGGAGCTTGAAAAAATAGAAATTGACTATACCGGCATGCTTCTTAAGCCCAACATGGTCCATCAGGGAACCATGAGCCGCGAAACCCACTCACCGGAGGAGATAGCAAAGGCGACTCTTGAGGTCCTTGAAGAAAACGTCCCCCGTGAGGTGCCCGGAATAGTTTTTCTCTCGGGAGGTCAAGCCCCGCGCGAGGCGGAGGACAATTTGCGCGCCATAAACCGCGAGAGGGGAGCTTCGTGGGAGCTTGCGTTTAGCTACGGAAGAGCGCTTCAAGACGAGGCGTTTGCCATTTGGGCCGGGGACATGGGCAAGTTCGTCGAGGTCCAAAAGGCTTTCCTTGAGGCGGCGCATCGCGACAGTCATGCCAGAGAGGGAGAGAGGCACGAAGAAAATTAATTTCGTTTTAGCTTTTTGTCAAAGCTGAAAAGCTCGGCGTCTTCATTTTCCGCTTTGGCAAGCAAGAAAGAATCGACAAAACTAATACTTTTGTTTTGATAAAGTTCAAGACTTCGTACAAATAGCCCTCTTTCCTCAATTTCTAAAAAACTGGTCGATAGCACAGTGTCCATCTTCTCTATAAGCTCGTCTTTCTCAAGGTTGTAGTATTTGTTAAGGGCAAATACTATCTCAAAAATTACGACCTGAGGGACAACAAGTCGAACCTCTTTTCTTTTAGCTTTGTTGAACAATTTCTCGGCCGTAAGAACCTGAGTTTTGATGTCATTCAGAAGATATCGCAAAAATACGTTGGCATCAACGATAATCGTTGGTGTCATATTTCTTCTCCGACGGCTTCGCGAGCCATGTACTCGGCAAACATTTCCCTCATTTTGGAAGAGGATAGGGGTTTTCTGTTTGTTTTAAGGCTACCCTTGAGGTCCAGCAGATCCCAAGCCGGCTTTATTGTTAGCTTGCCGGCTTCTTCGATGACGAGGACTTTTCCTCTTTTGTCAAATCCCAACTTGTGTCTGAGAGCTGCCGGGATGCTTATTTGCCCTTGGGATGTAAGCGAAACGATGTATGTCATTTGCATTAACTTTACTAATTTACATTAAATTTGTCAAGAATTTGTATTACAAAAAAGTTGCAAGAAAATTAATTCTTTAATTAAGTACTTAAAGACTGTAGACTGTAAGCTCATAGACAATGAGCGAGTTTGACTTAATCTCAATCGGTGACACAACTATAGACGTCTTTCTGGAAATTGACGAAGCAGATACAAAAATTATTCCGGACAGTGACGGAGTGGGCGAGCGGGTTTCGCTTGAAAGTGGAGCAAAGCTTGGGGTCAGGAAAAAAACGAGAATTGCGGCAGTGGGCAATAGCGCCAATAACGCCATTGGCTCGGCACGCTTGGGCCTCAAAACCGCCATATATACTCACGTCGGGGACGACGCGGACGGCCGCGAAGTCTTGGAAATATTCAAAAAAGAGGGAGTCACCACAGACTTTGTCAGCGTTGACAAAGACAAAAACACCAATTTTAGCTCCGTCATAAATTACGGAGCCGAGAGGATAATTTTTGTCTATCACGAGCCCAGAGAGTATGCTCTTCCGGGGCTTCCCCGCGCTTCCTGGGTATATTATTCCAGCAGTTCCGCGGGGCACGACATCTTGCATACCCAAATCCCCGAATACATAAATCGCACGGGCGCCCGTCTCGGCTTTAACCCCGGCACCTTTCAGCTCAAAGAGGGAATTTCCGGAATTAAGCCAATTCTTACAGTCACGGACACGCTTATACTCAACCGCCAGGAAGCGCATGGTCTCGTCGGCGGAGACGAGGCGGACACCAAAGCCCTCCAGCAAAAACTGCATGAGGAGGGGCCCAAAAGAGTGATAATAACTGACGCAAGAGCGGGGACCTTTGCCTTTGATTCAGAGTCCGGCAAGTATTTGCATGCTGGAATCCCCGAGGAGTCCCCGGTTGTCGAGCGCACCGGAGCGGGAGACGCCTTCTCAAC
>Ga0210057_1001621_pt1 | contig 33766 bp, 34 predicted proteins | sample CryGeyCG2114_010_2_FD_183968 | JGI IMG/M metagenome (GOLD analysis project Ga0210057, IMG submission 183968) | Groundwater microbial communities from aquifer - Crystal Geyser CG10_big_fil_rev_8/21/14_0.10 (SPAdes) (version 2) | ecosystem: Environmental > Aquatic > Deep subsurface > Groundwater ... | reverse complement strand
CCGATGCCGTTGCGCGAGCTGTACAAGAAATTAATTGAAGAGTGCGGAAAAACCGAAGCGGGTCAGAAATTGTTACGCGGACTCTATGAGAAAATACCCAGGCAATTTCGCGACCCGACGGGAGAAAATGACTTTAGTTTTCTAAAAGAAATATAAATAATATGAAAATAACCAAATTCGGCCATTGCTGTTTATTAATTGAACAGAGCGGATTCCGTATTTTAACCGACCCCGGCAGTTATTCAACTTTACAAAATGAGGTGAAAAACATTGATTTAGTCCTTATTACTCATGAGCACGGCGACCATTTGCATATTGATTCTTTAAAAACCGTTTTTCAAAATAATCCGCAGGCAAAAATAGTAACGAATAATGGCGTCGGCGTTTTGCTTAAAAAAGAGGGGATATCTTATGAACTTCTTGATGACGGTAAGAGCAATAATTATAAAGGAGTATTTATTGAGGCTTTTGGCAAAGAGCATGCCGAGATATACCGTACTTGGAAAAAAGTGGAAAACACTTCGTATTTTATTGGTAAGAAATTTTTCTATCCCGGCGACGCCTTTTTAAATCCCAATCGCGATATAGGAATTCTCGCTTTGCCGGTGGCTGGTCCGTGGCTTAAGATTTCCGAATCAATAGATTACGCGCTTCTAATGAAACCAAAAAAATGTTTTCCGGTTCATGACGCCAATCTTAAGGCCTACAGCAGCCATCATAATATCCCGGCGGCCATTCTTCCTCAAAACGGCATTGAATTCATCATTCCGGAAATCGGCAAAGAATGCGAGTTTTAGCCGAAATTTTATTTGATTTTTCCTGAAAAACCGGTAAAATAGCGGCAATGGCCACTGAAGTTGAACTCATCAAGCAAAAATTGGATTTGGTGGAATTTTTGCGTTCTTATCTTAACCTTTTGCCAGCCGGGAAAAATTTCAAAGCCCTTTGCCCTTTTCATCAGGAAAAGACCCCTTCTTTCATTGTTTCGCCCGAACGCCAGATTTGGCATTGTTTTGGCTGTGGCGAAGGCGGGGACGTTATTAAGTTTGTAATGCGCTATGAGAATCTGGAGTTTCCCGAGGCCTTGAGATTTTTAGCGGAAAAAGCCGGCATTTCCATCAGGACTTTAAACCCCCAGCAGCAGAAAGAATTCGGCGTGCTTTATGATTTGCACGAACAAGCCAAAAAGTTTTATCAGCAGGCGCTCGAACAGAATCAAAACGCCGGAGAATATTTGAAACAAAGGGGATTGCAGCCTGCGACCATTGAGGAATTTGAGCTTGGTTTTGCGCCCGGCGGAGAAAAATTAACGCTCCATCTTTTGAAACTCGGCTTTGATGTTTCGGATGTGAGCCGAGCCGGCCTTGCCAATAAAAACGTGCGAGGTTTGTACCAAGACCGTTTTGCGGAAAGGATAATTTTTCCCATTTTAAATTCAGTCGGCAAAACCATTGCTTTTACCGGACGGCTGATGCCGCATCTGGAAACCGCGTCCGGCGACCGGCCGAAGTATTTGAATTCGCCGGAAACCCCGATTTTCAACAAATCAAAAGTCCTTTACGGCTTCCACAAGTCCAAAAATGAAATTGCCGGCTCGAAATCCGTATTTTTAGTTGAAGGCCAAATGGATTTTCTAATGGCTCATCAAGCCGGCGTGAAAAATGCGGTGGCGGTTTCCGGCACCGCTCTCAGCGGTTTCCATCTGGAGAAACTGCGGCGTTTGGCTGACACCGTAATCTTGAGTTTTGACAATGATGAAGCCGGTCTCAAGGCCTTGGAGCGGGCCTTGGACATTTTCAGCGGTTTTGATTTTCACACCAAGGTCATTGATTTGGGCGAGTTTAAAGACCCGGCTGAAGCCGCTTACAAAAACCCCGAATATTTGACAAAAGCAGCCAGGGAAGCCATACCGGCTTTTCATTATCTTTTCGGGAAATATTTTTCCTCGGTTGATTTGACCGACATTCCTTCAAGAAAAAGAGTTTTGCGCCATCTTCTTTCAAAAATTAAAAAAATAAAAAGTTCGGTTGAACAAAGTTTGCTGCTTAAAGAACTGGCCCGCTATTCCGGATTTTCGGAGACAGTTCTTTTGACCGAGCTTCATAATTTGCCGGAAGAAAGAGAAACCGCCTTTGGCGTTCAAAACGAGGGCGTAAGCAAACTTTCGGGCCCGACGCGGTATGATTTAATCGCCGAGCGGCTTTTAGTTTTGGCTTTTGCAAAAGCGGAATTTTTAGGTATAGTGAAAGAGAATGAATCGCTCCTGCCGCCTCTTTACCAAGGTCTTCTTCAAAACCCGGCCGACCAGCGTATTCACATTTTAGAGATGCGTTCAAGCTTTGAGTTTGAAGGCGGCGATTCGGATTTTTTGCAGAAAGAATTTAAGGAGCTTTTGCGGAATCTGGAATTGGAAAACCTGCGGCAAAAGCAAATGGAGGCGAAACGGGAGATTCACGACGCCGAAGAAAAAAGCGACGAAGGTTTAATCAAAAAATCAAAGGAAAAATTTCATTCCATTTCTCAAAAAATTAACGAACTTAATAAATGAGAAAAAAAATCAAAAAAAGAAAATTTTCTCGAAAAACTTCCAAAAAGCGGAGGACGAAAAAGGGATTAAAGAAGGTCAAAGCTAAGCTTGTCAAAAAGAGAAGACCTTCGTTGTTTGAAGAAGAGTACCGGGAAGCTTTGGAGGATTTAGTCAGACGGGGCCGGGGCCGGGGTTTTGTAACCGACGCCGAGGTTCTCAATTATTTCCCCCACATTGAGAAAAATCTTTCTTTTCTGGAAGAGGTTTACGAACGGCTCGAAAAAGAAGGCATCAAGGTTCACGAATCAACCCCGTTTACGCCGGCCAAAAACCTTGAAGAAATCGGCTTGGCCGAACTTAAGCGGGCCTCGCAAGCAGACCAGGAGCTTCCCGACGCGGTTCAAATGTATTTGAAGGAAATCGGCCGGACGCCGCTCCTCACTTCCAAGGAGGAAAAAGAGCTGGCCAAGCGTATTGAAAAAGGCGATGAAGGCGCGAGAAAAAAATTAATTCAAGCCAATCTCCGACTCGTTGTTTCAATTGCCAAGCGCTACGTTAACCGCAGCCCTCATTTGAGCATTCTGGATTTGATTCAGGAAGGGAACATCGGTCTTTCGCGGGCCGTTGATAAATTTGATTATCATAAAGGTTTTAAATTTTCCACTTATGCCACTTGGTGGATTCGACAGGCGGTGACGCGCGCCTTAGCCGATTACTCCCGGACCATTCGTATCCCGGTTCACATGGTTGAGACCATCACCAAGTATACCCAGACCAAACGGCGTTTAATGCAGGAGTTCGGCCGCGAGCCATTGCCCGAGGAGATTGCCACGGAAATGGGTTTGGACATTCAGAAAATCCATTACATTCAAAAAATTTCCCAGGAAGTGATTTCGCTTGAATCGCCGGTTGGCGAGAACGATGAGGATGCCACTCTTTCCGATTTTATTAAAGACGAGCAAAGTTTGAGTCCTGACCAGCTGGCCAATCAGGCTCTGCTTCGTGACCAGATTAGAGAAGTGCTGGCCGATTTAAGCGACCGGGAGAAAAGGATTTTAGCAATGCGTTTTGGCTTGGATGATAATGTTTTCCATACTTTGGAAGAAGTGGGCAAGGTTTTTGGCGTGACCCGGGAAAGAATCAGACAGATTGAAGCCAAAGCTTTGGAGAAAATCCGTCAGCATAAAAAAGTCAGAAAACTTGAGGGTTATTAAAATACTGAAGGAGAACCATCTCGCTTTTCGCCTCTTTTTTTGTTAGTATTTTTATATGCGAACTTTAGCTAAGGACATTTCACGCTCCGAAGGCAAAAAAGTTCAATTGATCGGTTGGGTAGCCACCCGCCGCGACCACGGCAAGCTGATTTTCATTGATTTGCGTGACCGGAGCGGCATCGCTCAAGTTGTTTTTCCCGCCGAAGGCGGATCCGCCTCCCGTTCAGGGTCTGAGACCCTTCAGGGTCGAATGACTGGCGGAAATCCCAAAGACGAAGAGCTTCATAAAAAAGCCGATTCTTTAAGGTCGGAGTGGGTGATAAGCATTGAGGGGAAAGTGGGTAAGCGGCCCAAAGGGATGGAAAATCCGAAGATTCCGACCGGCGATTATGAGCTGGTCGCTGAACAATTGGAGATTTTGGCGATGGCAAAAACTCCGCCTTTTGATTTGAGCGGCGATGGTCTTGATATCGGCGAAGACGTGCGGATGAAGTACAGGTATTTGGATTTGAGGCGGCCGCGCCTTCAAAAGAATTTGCGGGTGCGCGCTAAAATCATTAAATTCATTCGCGACTTTTTGACTGAAAAAGATTTTGTGGAAATTGAAACTCCGATTCTTGGCAAGTCAACGCCCGAGGGCGCCCGCGATTATTTGGTGCCGGCCCGGCTTTATCCCGGTCATTTTTATGCTTTGCCGCAGTCGCCCCAGCAGTACAAACAGCTTTTAATGGTGGCCGGCTTGGAACGCTATTTTCAAATTGCCCGGTGTTTCCGGGATGAAGATACGCGCGGCGACCGCCAGCCTGAATTTACCCAACTCGACGTGGAAATGAGCTTTGTAAATCAAGATGATGTTTTGAATTTAATCGAAGAGCTTTACGTCGGTCTTGTAAAAACTCTTTATCCGGAAAAAAAGATTCAGAAAATTCCCTTTCCTCGTTTGAGCTATAAGGAGGCAATGGAAAAATACCAATCCGACAAACCGGATTTAAGAAAAGATAAAAATAATCCCGATGAGTTGGCTTTTGCTTTTATAGTTGATTTCCCGATGTTTGAATGGAAAGAGCGGGAAAAAAGATGGGATGCGGTTCATCATCCTTTTACCCGGCCTCAAGTCAAAGACAAAGATGATTTTTGGGCCAGATTTAAAAAAGATCCTGCCTCGATTTTAGCCCACCAGTACGATTTTATTCTGAACGGCTGTGAAATCGGTGGCGGCTCCATAAGAAGTCATGACCCGGCCGTACTTCAAGCGGTTTTTGAGGCAATGGGCAATAAACCCGCTGACATTAAAGAAAAATTCGGTCACATGCTTGAAGCTTTTGAATACGGCGTGCCGCCCCACGGCGGCATCGCGCCGGGCATTGACCGGCTGATAATGGTTTTAATGAATGAACCTAATATCCGTGAAGTAGTGGCTTTTCCCAAAACCGGCGACGGCCGGGATTTAATGATGGACGCGCCGTCAGAGATAAGTAAAGAGCAGTTAAAAGAACTCAATATAAAAATAGGAAAATGAGCAAATTAATTGTTGCTAACTGTCCACCTTCGCCATTAGGCTTCGGCGGATTGCGATTTGTATGCAAGATTTCTTCGCTGACGCTCGAAATTTTGCACAAATCGGGAAGAAAATGAATCCATGAATAAAAAAATAATAATTGCAAATTGGAAAATGAATCCCCAAAGCGAGGTTCAAGCAAGAGCTTTGGCGAAGGCCTCTGATTTTCTGAACGTTATCATATGTCCACCGTTTCCTTTTTTAAGCGCAGTAGGGGACGTGATTAAGAAAGCTAAACTTGGCGCTCAAGACGTTTTTTGGTTTGTTAAGGGGCCGTACACCGGGGGAGTTTCTCCTCAAATGTTAAAAAGCCTAAGCGTTTCTTATGTAATAATCGGTCATTCGGAAAGGCGGAGCTACCTCAGCGAAACCGATGAAATGATTAACAAAAAGGTAAAAGCTGCTCTTAAAGCCGGCTTAAAAGTAATTCTTTGCGTCGGCGAGCATTGGAGCGTCAGAAAAAAAGGACTTGCCCCCGCTAAAAATTTTGTAAAAAAACAACTCGAAAAAGACCTTATTGGTACCACAAACTACAAACTACAAACTAAAAACTTGATTGTCGCTTACGAACCGGTTTGGGCAATTAGCACCACCAAAGGCAGCGTAGTTGATAAACCAGAGGATGCGATGACAATGGCTCGGTTTATTAAAAAGATTCTATTTTCTAGATTCCATTTTCTAAATTCTAAAGTATTGTACGGCGGTTCAGTCACTTCAAAAAATGCAGTTGCATTTTTAAGTCAGCCCTTTATAGACGGCGCTTTGGTTGGCGGCGCTAGTTTAAAACCAACCGAATTTAAGAAAATAGTTAAACAATAATTATTCCCAGTGGACTTGTTTTTGGAAATCGTGCAGACGTTCTCGGAGAGCCGGATGCATTTTCATTGACGGGTCGTTTTTCAAAATTCCGATTGCGGCTTCGCGGGCAGTTTTTACAAGTTCCGGATTTTGAATTGCTTTCATGGCGAGGTCGGGCAGGCCGGTTTGGGCTTGACCCAGAAATTCACCTGGTCCCCGTAGTTTCAAATCTTTTTCCGCCAGTTCAAAGCCGTTTTTCGCTTCAACAATTGATTCAAGCCGCTGTTTAACTGTTTTTCCCGTAGCTTCGGTAAAAAGAAAACAAAAAGACTGATGCTCGCCCCGGCCGACCCGGCCCCGGAATTGATAAAGCTGGGCCAAGCCAAAACGTTCGGCGCCCTCAATCATCATTATGGTGGCATTAGGGATATCAACTCCCACTTCCACCACCGAAGTGGCAACTAAAATATCGGTTTTACCTTCAGTAAAATCTTTCATCACGCTTTCTTTGGTGGGCTTTCCGCCCGAGGCGAGACCTCGCCTCGAAGAGGCGGACATTTTGCCGTGTAGCATCGCTACTTTAAGGTCGGGGAATATTTTTTTGGATAACTTTTCGTATTCTTCTTTTACTGCTTTTGTTTCGAACGCCGATTTATACTGATTAGACTGGTTTATACTGATACTATCCGTATTAATCCGTGTATTATCCGTATCAATCCGTGGACAGATAACGAATACTTGTCTGCCTTTTTTGATTTGTTCCTTAATAAATCCATAAGCCTTTTTTCGGTTTTCCGGCGCCACCACTTTGGTAATAATCGGCTTTCGGTTTTTCGGCAGTTCGGTGATTAAAGAAAGGTCAAGGTCGCCGAAAATAGTAAGGGAAAGCGTCCGCGGGATTGGCGTCGCCGACATGCTTAAAAAGTGGGGTACGAATTCCTTATTTTTTATCAAAGTCGCTCTTTGTTTTACGCCGAAGCGGTGTTGTTCGTCAATAACGACCAAAGTCAGACGGGGGAATGTTAAATTTTTCTGAATTAAGGCGTGAGTGCCGATTACAATTTTTACCCCGTTAGAAATAGCCCGCCCCAAAGGCCCTTCGGGCGCGCAAGCGCGGGCGTGATTTCTAACGGGGTTTATTTTTCCTTCCGCGATAATGTGTTTGAGTTCTGATTTTTTTATGTCGCTTTCTAGGCCACGGCCATAAAAAACCTTTGATTCGCTTGAGGTAAGAAGGGCGATGCCGCCGCCAAATTCAGGGAAAAATCGCAGCAAAGTTTTATAATGCTGTCTGGCCAGGATTTCGGTTGGCGCCATAAAAGCTGTTTGGTAATTGTTTTTGGCCACTTCCAAGGCAGCAATCGCCGCAATAATGGTTTTGCCTGAACCAACGTCGCCCTGGAGAAGGCGATTCATCGGATGGTTTTTTTCCAAGCCCTGGATTATTTCCCAAAGCGATTTTTTCTGCGAAGTCGTTAATTCAAAAGGCAGTTCACTCACTGTTTTTTTAATTTCTTCGATGTTTATTTTTATGGAGACGGCTTTTTCTTTGGCAAATTTTAATCGCTGTTCCAGATTGTAAAGTTGCAGGAAAAATAAATCCTCAAAAGCAAATCGTTTTTTGGCCCGAAGGGCATCGTCAATGTCGTCGGGGAAATGGACGTTTTTTAAGGCGGCGTTAATCTCCGGCAATTTTTCTTTTTCCAATATTTCTAAGGGAATAATTTCAGAAATTTCTGGAGCGTTGTCTAAAATAGGTTTTATAAGATAGCGTAGACCCTTTGAAGTCAGACCTCTGGTTTCCGGATAAATCGGCACGATTCTTGCTGTGTGCTTGGTTTCGCCGCCGTCCGCGCCGGTCAGAAGTTCATAGGTGGGATTCGAAAGATAGATTTCTTCCTTACTTGCCGATTCGACCACTTTGCCGGAGAAATCAGCCAGCCGGCCCGGTCTCAAGATGTTTTTAATATAAGGTTGGTTGAACCAGACGGCCCGGATGGTACCGGTGTCGTCGGAAATGAGCGCTTCCACCATGTACAATTTTCGGCGCCAAGTCCGGCGGCTGCCGATCTGTTTCACGACGCCCTGGATGGTCGCTTCCTGATGAGGAATAAGGTCAGAGATTTTATAAATCTGGGAGAAATCTTCGTAGCGGGTGGGGAAGTGCCAAAGTAAATCCTTAACCGTCTCGATTCTCAGATTTTTGAGCTTGCTGATAAATCGCGGCCCAATGCCGCGGATTTGGAAAAGAGAGGTATCAAGGTTTATCATTTCGCGCCATATTATAGCAGATTTTGAGGAGTTTTTCTATTTTAGCGGCAAATTCTTTGTTCTTTTCAAAAAAAAGAAAGGCGCCGTACCCGAAGGTCGTGCGCCTATCGTATTAGGAAAAGACGGTTTTCTGCCTATCCTTCCTTCTTCTCTGCCGCGGTTGCGGCTTCCTGCTTCTGCTCAAAGAGATCAGCTGGCACACCGAGATCAACATCGCCCCAAGCCATCTCCTGTCGCCGCTGGTTCCATGCCGCGATGATTTCATCGTGACCCTTCGGGATCTTCGTCGCCTTGATGAGCGCCGCCAGACACTCCAGGTCACTGGTAGAGGCGCGACGGATGGCCTCGATGATCGTCTCGTGGAAGGAACGTTTTGCTGCCTGTTCTGTCGTCGGCATGCGTATTTCTCCTATAAAGGTACTGGATTACCACGACCCTCTCGTGGCGGAGATAATCATATTCGCATAATCTCAATAGTGTTTCAAATTTAACACTATTTTATAAAAAAGTCAAGAAACGGTGTGCCGCCGCTTCTTGAAAGGAATCCTCATGAAAAATTTTCTTTTCCTAAACCCTAATTTTTATCACTGGTCCGCCCGGAAGGACTCGAACCTTCAACCGTCTGCTTAAGAGGCAGCTGCTCTACCAATTGAGCTACGGGCGGTAAGTGCGTCCCCGGCAGGATTTGAACCCGCAACCTTCCCGTCCGAAGCGGGACGCTCTATCCATTGAGCTACGGGGACATACGATAATTTCTAAACCTATTTTACTTCAAATATAAAAAAATAAGAAGGCCAGGATAACTTGGTCTTCGCGAAGCAGAGAATTTAGAATATAATAAAGAGTATGAAAACAAGGATTCCAAAAGAAGTCAGGGAAATTGCCGAAATTCTTGCCAAGAACAGTCATCAGGCCTATTTGGTCGGCGGCTGCGTCCGGGACCTTGTCCTGAGTAGTATCGAAGGATTACATATTGAACCCAAAGATTGGGATATTGCCACTGACGCCAAGCCCGAAGAAGTCCAGAAATTATTTCCAGACAGCGTTTACGAAAATCAATTCGGCACTGTCGGCGTGAAGACCAATTCCGAGGATGAGTGGTTGAAAGTAATTGAAATAACCACTTTTCGTTTGGAAGGCAAATACACTGATAAACGTCATCCCGACGAAATTAAGTTCGCCAAAACCATTGAAGAAGATTTAGCCAGACGCGATTTTACCATCAATGCGATGGCCGCAACGCTTGACGCTAAAATTATTGACCCTTATGGCGGTCAGAAAGATTTAAGAGACAAGATTATTCGGACCGTCGGCAATCCCAAGGAAAGATTTAATGAAGATGCTTTGCGTTTGATGCGGGCGGTTCGTTTTGCCGCCGAGTTTGGTTTTGAAATAGAGTTTGGGACCGCAAGAGCAATTAAAGAAGAGGCCGGTTTTTTGGAAATGATTGCTAAGGAAAGGATTCGCGACGAGATGGTGAAAATGATTATGTCAGAAGGCGCTGCTCAAGGCGTTATCATGCTTGAGGATTTGAATTTGCTTAAATTTATTATTCCGGAGTTGAGAGAAGGCATTGGCTGCGGCCAGAATAAGCATCACATTTATACGGTTTTTGACCACAGTGTCAGGTCTTTGAATTATGCGGCAGAAAAAAATTATCCTTTGTTCATCCGCTTGGCCGCGCTTTTTCATGACGTGGGCAAGCCGCGAACCAAAGCCGGCGAAGGCATTGACTCCACTTTTTATAACCACGAAATGGTCGGCGCCAAAATGACCGCGAAAATCATGGACCGGTTGCGTTTTTCCAAGGACATCGCCGAAAAAGTCATTCACTTGGTCCGCTACCATCTTTTTTATTACAATGTCGGCGAAGTAACCGAAGCCGGCGTCCGGAGATTTTTGAGCCGCGTCGGGCCGGAAAACGTGCCGGATTTGATAAAAGTCCGGGAAGCCGACCGGATTGGTTCGGGCGTGCCTAAAGCCGTGCCGTATAAAATCCGCCATCTTCTTTTTATGATTGAAAAAGTGAAGCAAGACCCGGTTCATCCGAAAATGCTCAAGGTTCGCGGTACCGACGTTATGGAAATTTTGAATATTTTGCCGGGTCCAAAAATCGGTTATATTTTAACCATTCTTCTTGAAGAAGTTTTAGACGAGCCCGGGAAGAATACCAAAGAGAATTTGGAATCCAGAATCAGGAATTTAGGAATGCTTTCGGATGGCGAGTTGAAAAAACTTGCGGAAAAAGCCAAGGAAAGAAAAGAGGAATTTGAGTCGGGTATTGAAGAAGAGATTAAGAAAAAGTATTATGTTAAATAGCATGGCGGGCTTTGCTGACGAGAAAATTTGGCGAATTCTCACTAATTTTTGGACGCTTTTATTTATGGCGTTCCTTATCGCTGATTTTTTCCTGCAAGGGCGTTACGAATTCCTGACCGCTCCTTTAAGCGTGATTTACGTCGGAATACTGGGTTTGTACGTCGGAACCAAAGAGTTTGACCGTTGGTATGAAAGGCATGAAGGGCGTCATCCCGGCGAACTTTTTGTGGCATTCTGGACAATTGTTATTTTTGTTTTACTCGTTTTGTCTTTATTGCTGGGCGGCGGTTATCGCCTTTCTTCGGAAGCAGTGGCGGTTTATATCATGGTTCTCTCGGTTTTTGCCATCACTCAAAAGTCAAAGAGTCTTTACAAGATAAAGAAAGGTCGCAGCGGGGATAAATAAAATTTTTAGCGGGGAGTAGTATAGTGGTAGTACGCGGGGTTCGGGACTCCGTGGCCCGGGTTCCCTGCCCGCCAAAGCCTGAGCCGGGGCATAGTATAATGGTAGTACGCGGGGTTCGGGACTCCGTAGCTTGGGTTCGATTCCCAATGCCCCGAATGGAGGCGATGGCAGGCGGGGATTCCCTGCCTGCCGACAGGCAGGCCGGCTCCCCGACCAGAACATTATGGTTAAGGAAGAAATACAATTTGATTTAATGAAAGGGGAGATGGAACTTTGTCAGCGTCAGATGGATAAGTATGACCATCTTTGCGCCAATATCAAAACCTGGGCCGTAACTCTTTAGGCAGCGTCTTTGGGGTTTACGTTCCAGCTGAAACGAAATGAAATAGCTTTGGTTTTAATTATCATCGTTTTATTTTTCTGGTTGCTTGATTCGGTTAACAAAAATTTCCGCGAAGATTACAAGAAAAGGCGGGATGAAGTGGCAGCCGGCCTTCAGAAACTTTTCAGCAAAAGTTATTTGCCGAACGACTTTGTTTCGCCGAATTTACCGCTTCACAATTGGATAGGCGCTTTCCAGCAAGCCCTTCAACTTCACGTTTTTCTTTTTTACGCCATCCTGATAATAGTTGCCGTAGTTATATTTTTTGTTGTTTAATTTACTTAATGGGCCTATGGTTCAGTGGTAGAACACGGCACACGCCCCGTTAGACATAGGTAATTTAGGGCCTATGGTCTAGTGGTATGACGCCACATTCGCATTGTGGAGGCAGGAGTTCAATTCTCCTTAGGTCCACACGAATGTCTAACGGGGTGAACATTGCCGAGACGGGAGTTCGATTCTCCCTAGGTCCACATTTTAGAAAACCGCAAGGAACAGGAAGCCGCCTCGCTTCGCTCGGCGACCAAATCGTAAGGTTTTCTGGGTGAAAAAATCAGTTGGCGATTCTACATTTAGGGGAAAGAAAATTTTTCATGCTGTTTGCTGCAGAAATTCTTGGGAATTTCTGCTTTTTGTTTTTAATCTTGCTTTTTCCCTTGATTTGATGTAAGTTAGATTACGGTGGTCAAGTTGAATCTTGGCCAAAATCGCACCCTAACAACAAAGGAGGGAGGTGAATCATGAAAGTCCAGGAGATCAAGAAGAATCTCGAACTAAAGCTTACCGAACGTGGACTCAATCTCGTGTGGAGCCCCGAACCAAACCGGCTCGGTCCCGGCGATTTGGTGGTTTTCGGTGCAGAGCAGTCAACCAACGGCAAGGACAAGCCACTCATCGCTGGCTTCGGCCTCGGAGGGTTTAGCGAGACCTACGGCAACTCACCTGCCTCTGTTCTCATGGATTACCAAGACAGGTTCCTTGAGGCACTCGAGGCTGTGGGTATTCCGCGAAGTTCACTTCACTCGACCTACCCGCACGTAGGTCGTGGCAAAATTTGGCCGACCTTCGTGGCCCGTCTCACGCAGGAGACATTCAGAGAACTCAGGCCAGTTCGTGCAGTTCAGATATGATTCCTCGTACAGAATCAAAAAAGAACTGCAACAACCCACGGGGTTGCTGTCGCAAGATAGCAATCCTTTTTTCTTTCTGCTATATTTATTTGTGAAAGTGCTGAAGAATTTTGCCGCCAAAGAAAAACTTGAAATTGTCAAAGTTCAGGATTTCGGTTCCCTCCTTCGCAGGGCTTCGGACGGGCAGGCGGAATTTTTGGCCAAACCCTCGCCCCGCCGTGGCGGGGCGAAATGCGTCCGAACTACTTTAAGAATGGACCACATATGTCCCAATTAAAACCATCAATAATTGTTTCGGCATTAGTTGAAAAAGACAACAGGTTTTTATTAATCAAGGAAATTTTAGAAAGCGGCGAGCCATACTGGATAATTCCCGGCGGTCATGTTGAATTTGGCGAAAATTTAATTGACGCCATCAAGAGAGAAATAAAAGAAGAAACGAATTTAGATATAGAAATAAAAAAATTTATTGATTTCCAGGAAGCGATTCATCCGAAATATGACTATCACACGGTGATATTTTTCTATCATGCCGTCCCTCAAAACGAAGATTTAGTCCTGGAAAAAGGGGTAATGGAAGCGAAATTTTTCTCAAAAGAGGAAATCAGGAGTTTAAATTTAGTTGACAGCGCTAAAAAATTCCTGGAAAGAATAGAAATAATATAATCATGAAATTGGCTCATCGGGCTAAATTGATTTTTTATCCTACTTCGCCTTTTCATTTTGATTCCACTTTTCATAAACCCGGTCATTTTCCGACCACAGACACAAAATGGGAACGAGGCAAACGGTGGCAGACAATGCTGTGGCAAGGGAAAAGATTAGGGTTAATCTTTGAAGACAAAAGCATTAAGCAGAGGCCGAAAGTATTGGTAAAGGTTTTTTCTGTCAAAAAATTATCACCGAAATTTCTGGATTCATTGAAACAGGAAATTATCTGGCGATATAATCTTAATCTTGACCTTTCCGGATTTTATCGTGATGTTGGCAAAGACCCGTTGTTAAAGCTAATCATTAAGAAATTTAAGGGTTTGCGTCCGATGCACGCCGGCTCGCTTTACGAATATCTAATTATTGACATTGTTTTACAGAATACGGTGGTGAGAAGAAGCGTCTATATGATGCAGGCTCTTTTTGAAAATTACGGCAGTTTACTTGAATTTGATAATCAGAAATTTTGGTGTTTTTGGGAGCCGAAAATACTGGCCAGAGCCAAAGAACAAGATTTGCGAAATTTAAAAATGGGCTACCGGGCAAAATCTTTAATTAGAGTTTCAGAACCCTTTGCCAACGGCGAAATTGACGAATTAGAATTGAGACGGAAAAGCCAACAAGAACAAGAAAAAACTCTGATATCGCTTTACGGCATTGGCCCCGCTTCGGTTGGTTACATTATGATTGATGCTCTTCACCATTGGGATTATTTGAAACATATTTCTCCCTGGGAGCAAAAAATCTACACCAGAATATTTTTCAACAAAGACCATGAGAAGAATTTGGTGCCGGTTGATAAAATGCTTAAATTTTTTGAAAAGTGGGGGAAATGGAAAAATTTAGCTGTCCACTATGTTTGGGAAAATATCTGGTGGAAAAGAAAACACGAACATATTGACTGGCTTGAGAAAGAAATTAGACTTTAAAATATGAAGGTCATCTTATATTTAAAATGACAGAAGTCAGCTTTTAAAATGGACAATTCAAAAATTCATTTAATCAAGGATTTAATAATAATAATTTTAAGCGTTTTGGCGGCGATTGTTATCGTGAAAACCGGCATTGTTGAAAATTTCCTTGCTTCCGTTTCCGGTTTTAAATACATCGCCAGTTTTTTAGCCGGCATATTTTTCGTTTCGCTTTTTACGGTGGCACCGGCAACAGTGGTGCTTGCCGAGATTGCCCAATCCGCTTCCGTGCTCGGGGTGGCGGTTTTGGGCGGCTTTGGCGCCTTGGTCGGCGATTTGATTATTTTCCGTTTTATTGAAAGCAGATTAACCCAAGATGTTTCTTATCTCCTTAGCAAGTCGCGAAACGAGAAGTTGAAATCAATTTTGCATTTGCGGCTTTTCAGATGGCTGATGGTTCTGATTGGCGCTTTGGTGATTGCCTCGCCTCTGCCCGATGAAATCGGTCTGGCCATGATGGGGCTTTCTAAGGTTAAAACTTTGCTTTTCATTCCCATTTCTTTTTTTTCTTAACGCTTTTGGAATTTTAATTATCGGGTTAATTGCCCGGACTCTCTGATTGAACTTGAGTTCAATCGGCGCCTTCCGGTTAAAAAAGCCGTGCCGGCGATTGCGGCGCCGACAAAATCAAAAAATAAGTCAGCCATTATGTCAGCCTTGTTGTTGAGATTAACGCTATAGGGATTGAGATTATCCAAGCCGTATTCATAAAATTCCCAAACAAGTCCTACAAACATTGTTAAACTCACTATTATTAAAAGCGTGACCAAAAAAGTCGTTTTTGGCCGCGGATTTTGCGTCGCAGAGACGTTTATAAAAGCCAGTCCGGGAATTTTATGGGAAAATGCTATTATTATGGTAGCCACCCAAAACCCGCCCAAAATATGCATTGGCGCGTCAAACCATGGCCAGACATTATACAAGTCCAGTATCATTCCAAGGCCGTGGCCAATGAGTATAAGCAGGCTGGTGATAATTAATTGTTGCTTCATGTCCTATTTGCTATAATATATGTATTAATAAAAAAGGTCGACATCGATGATGATTAAATATTAAATAATATTTATGTTTATTCAAGACTGGACAGCCGTAATTGTCGGTTCTCTTCAGGATTTGTGGATTGGCGCCATCAAGACCTTAGGTAGTATCGTCGGCGCATTAGTCGTATTAATTATTGGTTTAATCATTGCTTCCGGGCTCGCGGCGCTCGTTGAGCGGGTTATAAATCTCATCAAGCTTGACAAGGCGTTGGTTGGTTTGGGTCTGGAGGAATATTTCAATCGAGCCGGCCTAAGGATTAACAGCGGTAAATTCATCGGCAAAATCGTTTACTGGTTTTTGGTGGTGGTTTTCTTGCTGGCCGCGGCGGACATTCTCGGTTTCTACGCTTTTTCGAGTTTCTTGAGCGACGTACTTTTGTACATCCCGAATGTCATCGTAGCGGTTTTGATTATGCTTGCCGCAGTAATTGTTGGTAATTTCCTGAAACATCTGGTCCGGGCCTCGGTTAAAAGCGCCAAACTTCATGCGCCGGAATTTCTGGCGTCGCTTACCTGGTGGTCAGTGTTTATCTTTGGTTTTTTGGCCGCGCTTTCCCAATTGGGAGTGGCGGTCGCCATAATTAACGCGCTGGTTACCGGATTTGTGGCGATGCTGGCCTTAGGCGGTGGCATTGCTTTTGGTCTGGGCGGAAAAGATTATGCCGCTTCCCTGATTTCCAGATTGAGAGACAGGCTGGACTAAATAAGCATTTCTCCATTTTTAGACCGTAACCCCGACGTGACGTCGGGGTTGTAGTTTATCGTGGCTGTGATAATCTTATTCTTATGATATTTGCTGTTATTGAGACCGGCGGAAAACAATATAAGGTAAAAGAAGGAGGCAAGCTCAGAGTGGAAAAACTTGAGGGAAGCCCGTCAGAAAAAGTTAGATTTGACAAAGTTTTGCTTAAAACCGAAAAAGACGGCGTTTCAATAGGCGAGCCTTATTTAAAAGGCGCTTATGTTGAAGCTGAAATTATGAGGCAGGGCCGGACTGATAAAAAAATCGTTTTCCGGTATCACTCAAAAACCCGGTATCGCAAGAAAAAAACCCATCGCCAGAACTATACCGAAATCAAAGTGCTTAAGATTTCATAGGATTATCCAGTCGTAACCGTGATTATTGACAAACCATAAGTTATCCTGTATAATTGCAATATAATACCAAAAAATGTTCATTCCGGTTTGGATTTTAATCGTAATCGGAGTCATCATTCTCTTCCTGATTATAGAGATCGTAAAACTTTCTCACACCAAGAAAGAATTGAGGGAAGAAATTATGAGGTTAGAAAGCACTAGTGAGGAAACGATTGAAAAAGAAGTTGAAACCGGAGATGCCGAAGGAATGGGTTAATATCGCTGCGGTGCGGCGATTTTTTATTTTATTTGCCATTTAAAAATTAAATGGTATATTTTTATATACATAGGGCATGAATTCAGAAACCCATTCGACAAATCATTCGACCCTGAGGGTCTCAGACCCGATGGGCTCAGGGCAGGCCCGACAATGTCAAAACTGTAAGATGTCTTTTGTGATAGACGCTGCAGATTTTTCTTTTTATGAACGCATTTAAGTGCCGCCGCCGACTTTTTGCCCGGACTGCCGCGAGCAGCGGCGGATTGCTTTTCGCAATGAGCGGGCGCTTTACAAAAGAAAATGCGATTTATGCGGTGAGTCAGTGGTTTCACGAGTATCACCGGATAAGTCCTATCCGATGTATTGTCAAAAATGTTGGTGGTCAGATAAGTGGGACCCTTTAAGTTATGGTCGGGATTATGATTTTTCAAAACCGTTTTTTCAGCAGTTTAAAGAATTGCTTTTTGCCACGCCGCATATTTCGCTTTTGAGCTCCAATACGGTGAATAGTGATTGGATTAATCAAGAAACTGACGATAAAAATTGTTATTTGAATGTCGGTGGTCATTATAACGAGGACTCAGCTTATAATACTTATGAAGTAAATGGGAAAGACTCATTTGATAATTTTTTTGTGCTTCGTGGCGAACTCTGTTATGAAAATATAAACTGCGAACGCATTTATAGAACGCATTTTTCGCGCGAATGTTTTGATAGTCAAGATGTTATTCTTTCTTATGACTGCCGGAATTGCCAAAATGTTTTCGGTTGTGCCGGTCTACGTAATAAGCAGCATTATATTTACAACGAACCCCATACCAAAGAAGAATACCAAGAATTTTTAAAGAATAATCCCATTTCTTCTTACAAAATTCTTTTGAACTTAAAGCAGAAATCCGAAAAAGTATGGTTATCAGTTCCTCATCGAGATGCAACTATTGTTAAATCTGTAAATTCAAGCGGTTATTTTATAAATGAGTCAAAGAATGCCAATAATTGTTGGAATGCTGAAGGAGTAGAGGATTCTAAAAACGTTTATATTGGCGGCTGGATAAAGGATAGTTATGATGTTTCGGCGCTTGGAGCCGGCGAGCTTACATACGAAGGAGCTCATTCGGGCGGTCTTTATAATTCCAAATTTTTTCTTTATGTGCTCGGCGGAGGATATAAAGAGGGCGTTAACTCGTCGAATCTTGAATATTGTTACTCGGTAATCACCAGTAATAAATGTTTTGGCTGTGCCAATGTCAAAAATCAAGAATACTGCATTCTAAACAAAAAATATTCCAAAGAAGAATATGAAGTTCTCGTATTGAAGGTAAAAGAGAATATAAATGAGATGCCATACGTGGATAAGAAGGGCCGAGTTTATAAATACGGCGAATTCTTTCCGATTGAACTGTCGCCCTTTGGTTACAATGAAACAGCAGCTCAGGATTATTATCCATTTACCAAAGAACAGGTCTTAGAAAAGGGCTATCCTTGGAGCGATTACGAGTCAGACATTAAATATGAATTTTCTGATTATGAAATTCCTGACGATATTCGCGATGTGAAAGATGACATTTTAGAAAAAATATTGAAATGCGAAATTTCGGGCAAGGCATATAAGATTATTCCAATGGAACTTCAGTTTTATCGAAGGATTGGTTTGTCGATTCCGCGCCGAGCGCCGCTTCAGCGCCACAAAGACAGAATGGCCCGTCTATTGCCGCGGAAATTATTTGAGCGAAAATGCCAGTGCACTGGCGCTTCATCAGACAATAAGATTTATCAAAACACTGGTTCGCATCTTCACGGTAAAGAACATTGCCCGCAAAAAATTCAAACACCCTACGCCTCCGAACGGTCAGAGATAGTGTACTGTGAACAATGCTACAATGCCGAGATAGCTTAAATAATAAGGTGCTATGCTATAGCATAGCGCTATGACGCGTCATAGCGGTTAGAAATAAATAAATTTAGAATATGAACCAAGAAAAAAGACGATGTCAAAACTGTAAAGAAGATTTTGTTATTGAACCGGAAGATTTTCAATTCTACGAAAAAATACAAGTTCCGCCGCCGACGTTTTGTCCTTGGTGCAGGTTGATTAGGCAGACGACTTGGCGGAACGAGAGGTCTTTATATCGACGCAGGTGTGCCTTGACCGGGAAAGACATCATAACAATTTTCAATCCCGATACGCCGGTTGTGGTCTATGATCGCGATGCTTGGTGGTCCGACGCTTGGGATCCTTTGGAATTCGGCGGCGATTATGACTTCTCGAAGACTTTTTTCAGCCAGTTTCAAGATATTTTCAAAGTCGTTCCCTTACCGGCGCTTTTTAACAGTTTCTGCGTGAATAGTCCTTATTCAAATCATGTCGCCTATTTGAAAAACTGCTATCTTGTTTTCGCTTCTTGGAAATGCGAGGACACTGCTTATGCGACGCAGATAAGCGAATGCAAGAACTGTTTTGATTTAACGACTGTTACTCATTGCGAGTTGGGTTATGACTTGTTGCGGGGGATTAAATTATATAACGTTATTTTTTCGGATAATTGCGAAAACTGCACTGATTCTGCTTTCCTTTACGACTGCAAAGGTTGTTCAAATTGTTTTGGCTGCGTAAGTCTCCGCAATAAATCTTATTATTTTTTTAACCAACCCCTGGCTAAAGAAGAGTACAAAAAAAGAATCAAAGAGTTTGATATTGGGAGTTACAAAAAACTGGAGGAAATGTGGAAAAAAATAGAGGAGATGAAATTGAAAACCATTCATCGTTTTGCAACATTCTCTAATGTTAAAAATTCCACCGGTGACTTTTTATCCGAAGCGGATAACTGCAAGCATTGTTTTGGTTTAAGAAAAGAGGTGAAAGATTGTAAATACTGTGTCAACGGAGGATATGGTATGTATGAAATTTATGATAACTATGGAGCCGGTGGTAACTGCGAGTTAAGCTATGAATGCATTGATGCTGGCTTGAATAGTTCCAGATTTTTATTTGGCGTCGTTTTATATGAATGCCATCATGTTCAGTATTCTTACAATTGCCATAATTGTCATAATGTTTTTGGTTGTATCGGCTTAAGGAATAAAGAATATTGTATTTTGAATAAACAATACACCAAGGAAGAATACGAAGAATTAGTCCCCAAGATTATCCAGCACATGAACGAAACGCCTTATATTGATAAACTTGGTCGAATTTATAAATACGGCGAGTTTTTCCCGTCAGAATTGTCTCCGTTTGCTTACAACGAAACAATTGCTCAAGAATACAGTCCGCTTACCAAGGAAGAAACGGAAAAACAGGGTTATTCCTGGAAAGACCCGGACGTGAGGGATTACAAGATAACTCTGAAAGCTGACGATTTACCTGACCACATCAAAGATGTTGACGATTCTGTTCTTAATGAAATAATCGGTTGTGCTCATCAAGGAGAATGCCGAGAACAGTGTACAACTGCCTTCCGAATTATTAGGGAGGAGTTTGACTTTTATAAACGGGCCAACTTGCCCTTACCGCGTCTTTGCCCTAATTGCCGTCATTATGCAAGATTGAAACGTCAGAACCTGATAAAACTTTGGAACCGTAAATGTCAGTGTTTTGGTTTGACCTCTGAAAATAACATTTATAAAAATACGGTTACCCATTTTCACGGTTCAGATAAATGTTCCAATTCTTTTGAGACCTCTTATGCTCCGGAAAGAAAAGAGATTGTGTATTGCGAGGCTTGTTACAATGCTGAGGTTGTCTAAATCGAAAACAAGCCGAAGTCTCGCCGAAGCTAAAGCGAAGGCGGACGAGAATTGTTACAATGCTGAAGTTGTCTAAATCAAAAACAAGCCGAAGTCTCGCCGAAGCTAAAGCGAAGGCGGACGAGAATTGTTACAATAGCGAGGTTGTCTAAAAATTAAAATCGTGTAAAATAATTAAAAACCGATGGCGCACAAATTAAAAGAAGAAAAGACCCTGGTTTTAATAAAACCTGACGGCATAAAAAGAGGATTGACCGGCGAGATTTTGAGCCGCATTGAGCAGCGCGGTTTGAAAGTTATTGCCTTGAAAATGTTTTGGGCAACGCCCGAACAAATCAACGACCACTATCCTAAAGCTTCGGAGTGGATTACCCGTTTGGGCCACAAGACGCTCGGCACCTACGAGAAGTACGGCATTGACCCGCTTGAAGAATTAGGTACAGCCGACCCTTCAGAAATCGGCAAAATGGTGAGGGGCTGGCTTATTGATTTCATGACCAGCGGACCGCTTATAAAAATAATTGTTCAAGGCGTGCATGCGGTTGATATGGTGAGAAAACTCTGCGGCAACACTTTGCCGAATTTGGCGGAGATGGGAACGATTCGCGGCGATTATTCAGTTGATTCTCCGGCTTTAGCCAATGCCGGCAGGCGGGCTATTCACAATATCGTTCATGCTTCGGAAACTCAGGAAGAAGCAGAGCATGAAATTGAGTTTTGGTTTTCGTCAGAGGAGGTTCACGAATATAAAAGAGCCGAAGAGGATATTATGTTCTAAATTCAGTTGACAAGGGTGGTTAAGGCAGTATGTTGTTCAAATTACCGATGCCGAATTAAGCCGAAAAATAGCGGCTTTTAAAATTTATCCACAGAGCGCCCTTGCTCTGGCTTTTGGTTTGCTATAATTCAGATAGATCCCGCTTTTTAGATTCCGGATTAAATGGATTTCAAAGAGATTCCCATATAATCTGATTTGATTGAGGATTGATTTCTTCATAAGAATCAGATTGCGGAAACTCACTTATATTATTGCCGGGAATCATCTTTAAGCGGGATTTTTGTTTGGTCGGGCTGCCGAGAATCCCTGCCTGCCGGCAGGCAGGGAACTCGCGGACTACCCACGCACCAGAGCGAAGCTCGGTGCGGGGCAGGCACGCACCTTTACCCCGCACTAAAATCGGAAAAGTTTTATTTTGTCGGAGTGGGGAGAATCGAACTCCCGCTACATGCACCCCATGCATGCGTACTACCACTATACGACACTCCGATTTTTAGTGCGAGGCCATGCATGTGTACTACCACTATACGACAGCCCGTTTTTTATTTTTTTGCCTTGGTAAGAGTTTTCAGGCACTTAACGCAAACTAAAGTTCTTTTGCCGGAAACAAAAAGATTTGTCCATTGAAGATTGGCTTTCTTTTTACTCCAGTTGGTGGGGTTGTACTTGCCGCGAAGCTTTCTTCGCGTGCCGCCCATCAGATATGATTTTCCGCATCGTTCGCAGGCACGCATAGTAGATTTAGTTTATAGCCTTTCGGTTTTTGACGCAAGCCCCGTAACGTCCATCGGGATGCGTTACGGGGCAAGCCCCGTAACGTCCATCGGGATGCGTTACGGGGCAAGTCCTTTTTATTTTTTCTTTATCTCGGAGATTTCGGCTGATGAAGAAACAAAACAAATATAATTTAACCAATCACAGTTTCTTTGTAAGTTTTTTTACTGAAATTGAATTCGTAGAATTTTACGTTGTCGCCCGAACCGACTTGAAGAATTATGATGTTTTTTGCGGCTTCAATTTTAAAAACCACGGTGCCGGTGACCGCACTTTTGGGCGGGATGGAATTAAACTGGCTGGTAACCTCCACCGGCGTTTGATTTTCTCCTTCCAATTCCAAGTTGATAATCGTGAATAGCCCCCTTACGTCAAGAGCGCTGTAACTCGAAGCTTCCCCGGAAAATACTTTAATATTTGCCGTTACGGTGCCGTCATTTGTTTTTGTGACGTCTTCAACGGTAACGGTTATTTTTGTCTGGGGCTGGAGAGTCGGGCTCGACAAGGTGTCAAAAATTATGGCGGTGGGAATGGTTATGCCGCCCTGGTTTTTATCTTGGGAAGGCGGGGGAGGATTTGCGGCGTTGTCTGCCGGGGTTTCCGAAGGAGGGTTTGCAGCCGGCTCCTTGCTTTCTTTGGAAAACATTTGAAAAGCCAGTTGGAGGTTATTTAAATCAGTTCTGACGTCACTTAGTTTGTTGAATATAAAATAAAATCCCGCCAAAACCAGAAAAGCAAAAATCACGATTATTATATAAACGCCGCTGTTGTTTTTTTCCATAATTGAATTATAGCATTTTTACGGCAGGTTGATTATCATTAACTTATGCCCAGTAACATTCCTTCGATGAGCTTGCCCCGTAACGTCCATCAGGATGCGTTATGGGGCTTAGGCAATACCAACTAAAGATGTATAAAAAACATGAAATATCATAAAGGTCATAAAAAGCAAGAACTGGTTCAAAGCCACGTATTGCAATCGAAGTAATGTTACTGGGTATGGAAATCGTTATTTTCCAGCTTATTATTCTGCTGTTTTCCGTCGTTATTCACGAAGTTTCGCACGGCTTTGTGGCTGAACGTTTGGGCGATCCAACCGCGCGGTTGGCCGGTCGTTTGACTCTAAATCCCTTAAAACATCTTGATCCGTTCGGTTCCGTGATTCTGCCTTTGATTTTGTCGCTTTTCCCGGGCGGCGTTATTTTCGGTTGGGCCAAGCCGGTGCCTTACAACCCGGCGAATTTGAAAAACCCGGAAAAAGGCGGCGCTTTAATCGCCATAGCCGGACCAGCCAGTAATATTTTCCTGGTGGTTGTTTTCAGCGTTTTGTACCGCTTAGCCGACGCTTTTTCTTATTCTGTTCCCTGGCTAGATTCTTTAATCGGCCCTTTTGGTTTAATAGTTTTAGTGAACGTGATGCTCGCAGTCTTTAATTTAGTGCCCATTCCGCCTTTAGACGGCTCAAAAATTCTATTTGCTCTTTTGCCGCAGACGGCTTATAGATTTAAGGCGCTTTTAGAGACCTACGGCATGTTTTTAGTTTTGATTTTCATATTTTTCGGGTTCGGACTGATTGTCCCGATTATTTTGTGGCTTTACCGTTTGTTTATCGGCGGTTAGCGAATTTGGATTTTATTGGGTTATAATAACTAAGAAGCTTATTTATGGACTTAGAAAAAACAAAAAATTCAGCATTTGCGGAGGTTAGGAACGCTGCTGATTCAGGGACGTTGGAGCAAATTCGTGTTAAATATCTTGGTCGGAAAGGGGAGTTGACTTTAATTCTACGTTCGTTAAAAGACCTTTCCATCGACGAACGTAAAAAAATCGGGCCGCCGGCGAATATTCTTAAGCGGGGATTGGAAGATTTTATTTACAAAAGAGAAAAAGAAATTAAAGCCGGCCATTTGTCGGCGGCTCAACGGTCCGTTGATTTAACGAGACCGGGCAAAAGAATTTCGCGCGGCCATTTGCATCCGCTCACAAAAATAGACGAAGAAGTGAGGCGCATTTTCACCTCAATGAACTTTTCGGTGGTAAGCGGCCCGGAAATTGAAACCGAATATTATAATTTTGACGCTTTAAACATTCCGGCAAATCATCCCGCCCGGGACATGTGGGATACTTTATGGTTGAAGAATTCGAAATTATTGTTGCGGACTCACACCAGTCCGGTTCAAATCCGCTACATGGAAGTTCATCAGCCGCCTTTTCAGATTATTGTGCCGGGCAGAGTTTTCCGTTACGAAGCAACTGACGCTTCCCATGAAATAAATTTTTACCAGGTGGAAGGACTCATGATCGGGCCGAATGTGACTTTGGCTAATTTCAAGTTCATCGTTGAGGAATTTTTCAGGAAACTTTACGGCCCAAAAGTGCAATTCCGCTTCCGGCCGAGTTATTTCCCGTTTGTTGAACCAGGCCTGGAGGTTGACATTAAATTGACAGGCGATAAGTGGCTGGAAGTAATGGGCGCGGGCATGGTTCATCGGAATGTTTTTGACGCCGTTCACTATAATCCGGAGCAGGTTCAAGGTTTTGCTTTTGGCATGGGCTTGGACAGGTTGGCCATGATTAAGTACAACATTCCCGATATTCGGCTGTTTTATTCGGGGGATTTGAGATTTATAAGACAGTTTTAAATTTATGGAAAAAGAAAATAACATTGAAAATTTAGAAAAACAACGGCGGGAATTTATTGGAGAAATTAGGAAATTGAAAGAAGAAGAAGAAAAAAGTGGAAAGACCGTTCATTTCTCCAACGTTAATCCGGAGGAACTGACCCTTGAAGACGCTGAGTGTTGGTCCAAGATTAAGGACAGTTCAATTACTGAAGAAGATTTGAAGAATTACAGAGATAAACTTTTAGATAAGGAATGGCGTCCCAAAGAAGGCGTTAATAAAAGCAGGACGGCTTTCTTCGCTTTCATTAACAATCGGGCGTCAATTATTTTTTTTCAACGTGAATCCCCATTAATGGAGCAAAAAACATGAAGTTCTCTTATTTTTTAATCAAAAAATTAGTGCCGGGATTAAAAAGCAAATCAGAGCTTGCAGAAGCCCTTAATATGCGCGCTTTTGAAGTTGAAGGCGTAAGCGGCGACACTCTTGACATAAACATTCAGCCCAGTCGCTATTCTGATGCGGCCTCGCATTTGGGGATAGCTCGTGAAGCCGCCGCCATTTTGAATCTCAAGCTGCAGATTCCAAAAATCAGTTCCCAGATGGAGTTAAAACAAAAACCCGAGAATTTTGATGTTTTGGTGAGGGATAAAGATTTATGTCCGCGTTATACCGCCCAATATTTTGAAAAGGTGGGGATAAAATCTTCGCCGGATTGGATGCAAAAAATACTGAAAGATTGCGGACTACGGCCGATTAATAACGTGGTGGATACGATGAATTACGTAATGCTTGAAGTCGGTCAGCCTCTTCATGCTTTTGACGCGGATAAAATCAAAGGTTCCCGGATTATTATTCGGAAGGCCAGGGCCGGCGAGTCGATTATCTCAATTGACGGCGAACATTATAAGTTGGAATCGGATACGCTTGTTATTGCCGATTCAGAAACACCGCAGGCAATTGCCGGCATTAAAGGCGGTAAAACCGCAGAAGTCAGCGCTGCGACAAAAAGAATTATCGTTGAATCGGCGAACTTTGACCCGGTCTCGATTTATAAAACGTCAAAAAAGCTTAATTTGGTTACGGACGCGTCGGTTCGTTTTTCTCACGGTCTTAGTCCGGAGCTTGCCATTTACGGCCTTAATCGGACCGCTGAATTGCTTCGGGAGGTTGTGGGCGCCGAACCCCGCGAAATCTTTGATTCTTTGGTCAAACTTCAGCCTCGGCGCGTTCTTAAATTCAATCTCCAAAAGTTTAACGATTTCATCGGCAGCGAGTTGACCCAAAAACAGGTTGATGGGTTTTTGGTTCGCCTCGGTTTTAAATCCGCTGGCAAAGACCTGTGGGAAATTCCGGATTTTCGGACTGATATCCAAAACCACGAAGATTTGGCCGAGGAAGTTGTTCGTTTGTTCGGCCACGATGTTTTAAAACCCAAGCCGCCTCAGGTGGCCATTCGTCCTTCAGAAACCGATGAGCTGATTTCTTTCAGCGATAAGGTGAAGAAAATACTGACGGGCCTTGGTTTGGATGAGATTTATACCCGTTCTTTTATTTCTCGGGAAGATGCCGGGAATTTCGGTTTTGGTGCCCGGGTTCAGGAACTTGAAAATCCGGTGAGTAGCGAGTTTATGTTTTTGCGTCCGTCTCTCACGCCGAATTTATTTAAAGCCGTTCAAAGTAACGCCAGATATTTGAATGAGGTAAATATTTTTGAGATCGGCAAAGTTTTTTATAAAGACGGCGGTAAAGTAGCCGAAAAACTTTTCTTGGGCGTCATTTTGGCTTCCCGGGAGAGGAAAAACTTTTTTGAACTCAAGGGTCTCGGCGAAGAGCTTTTAACCGGTCTGGGCTTGGTTGATTATGCCATGGTTGAACCGGAGAAAAGCGATTGGGTAAAAAGTTTTACGGCCGGTTATCTGAAAGACGACTCTTGTTTGAAAATTGAATCTGATTCGGTTCTTTTTGGTTATCTCGGGGAGTTTGAACACGATTTTAAGGACTGGCATATAAGCGTTTTGGAAATGGCTCTGAGCGATCTTTTGCCATTGGTGCGGGGAGAAGAAGAATACGAGCCCATTCCCAAATATCCTTCGGTGATGCGCGACGTCTCGCTTTTAATTGATTCTTCGGTTCGAATAGGCGATGTTATTCAGGCGATTCAACTCAGTAACCAGAAACTGATTTATGACGTTGATTTGATTGACGAATATGCGGACGAAAAATGGGGGAATTTGGAGAGCGTTACCTTAAGAATTGTTTTTCAAGCCGAAGACCGCACTCTTCGCAGCGAAGAAGTGGACAAGGAAATGGGGGAAATTATTTCTCTGCTCCAAAAGAGATTCAAAGCAAGAGTCCGGTAGAAAATCCTTGTCAAAAGCCCGGTTCAATCTTGGACAACTCGCCGTTCTCCTTTAAAAGATAAATAAGCTCGCCCCAGGGAACATATTTGTTTATCTTTGAAACAAGAGGATAAGATTTAAAAGGAAGGTAATCGCGGATTTCCTGGGCAAAGAGATTGTTGTTGTTTAGCACCAATCCGTAATTTGGCAGGTCCGGAAGCCAGCTGAAATCAGATTCGGCGTCAAGGCCGGAGGCGGCGACAACTTCAACCGAGCCGGCTTCACTTTTTTTAATTTCGTCAGCATACTCGCTCAGGTAATAGATTTTTAACTCGCCGGTTTCCGAAATAAGGGCCAATCTTTTTCCTTCGGTCGAAACATGGAAATCGCGGACATTGTCTCCAATCTCAATCAGTTTTTTTGAGTTCCGGTCGTAAAACGCCAGTTTATTGTCGGGGTTTTTCATGAAAATTTTGGTTCCTTCCCGGTTTAACCCCGCCAGTCCGGATTTTGAGGTCAGCGGCGCCTCAAAAATCGAACTGGTGGCCGTCGTTTTTAAAAAGAGATTGTTAACGATTAAATTATTTTTAACGTCAAGAGCAATTATTTCATTGTTACTTACGGCGATGGATTCCAATTCTTCGGGATTTGCAAATAAAAGCTCCAATTGTATTTTCTTAAGGTCCAGCGAATAAAGCCCGTTTTTGCTGGCTAAAATGACTTTGTTGGGGCTGAAAGGATGAAAGAAATAGTCTTTTACGGCGACCGTGCCTTTTAAGTTAAGTTGTCGCTGCCGCAGCGAGTTAAAGAGCTGATTGATATTGACGGCCGCGAGCGGCTCCTCCAGGTCAATGGCAAAATGATTCGGTTCATCAAAGGTGATGAGGAGTTTTGATTTAGGGTCGCTTTTTATCACCTCTTTTCCCTTGAGAGTGATTTTTTCAAAATGAAGCGAACCATCTTTTGTTTGGTAAACCAATCCCTTTTCGGTTAACCAAAAGTTTTTAACCGGGCCGCTGAAAATCAGTTCATCTTTGAAAGTGGTTGGCCAAAGCCGGATGTAGTCTGCGGAGGTAACCCGGTCCGGTTCAATTTTTAATTTTTTATTCCAGGTCTGAAAGCCGGTTTTTGATATAACCACTTCGTAATCTTTCGGCACCAGGTTCTTTATCAGGACGCCGTTCGTCAGGAAATTTTTTGAAAACTCCCGGATTTCCTCGTTTATCGTTAGAACGGCGTCAGTGGGCGAGAATTTTAAAAAAAGGCCGCCGGTCTTTAAAAACCTGAAGTGGCTGAAATCAATGTTCCAGCCGTTAGCCGCAATTAAAAGATAAGCGCCGACAATTAAAAATAGGGCAAAAAAGGCATAGAAGATTACTTTGCGGTTTTTTGGATTCATCCCCCACATAACAAAGGCTGCGGTATCAGCACAGTCCTTGTTTATATTTTAATGACGACTTCATAACTTTGTTATGTGGGGGATTCATAAAGTCACTGGCGTTTGAAGCTGACAAGAGTTAAGATATATATAAGTATACTATGTCACCAGTCGCTGGTTTAAATCAAGCGGAACAAATTCCAAAACCAGCCGGCGATACTTTTGTTATTTCCGGCGGCGGCAGTCTTTCCGGCAAAGTTCGTTTGGCCGGCGCGAAAAATGCCACAACCAAAATGATTGTGGCGTCGCTTTTAACCGATGAAGAGTGCGTTTTAGAAAATTTTCCCGCCATTGGCGACGCCGTGATTGTAAAAGAACTTTGCGGACTAATCGGCAGCACTTTCGAAGAATCGCCGTCAATTTTGAAAATAAAAACTCCGGAAATTAAAAACACCACCGTCACTTCATTGAGCCGCCGAAATCGCATTCCGATTTTGACGGTTGGGCCGTTGCTCGCCCGGGCCGGCGAAGCCGAAGTGCCTCTGGTCGGCGGCGATAAAATCGGAGCCAGGCCGGTTGATATCCACTTAACGGCCCTGGAGGCCTTAGGCGCGGAAATAGAAGTCCGTGAAAAATCTTATTTGGTAAGGGCTAAAAATGGTCTGCGGGGAGCGGTAATTCCCTTGCGTTATCCCAGCATTGGCGCGACAGAAAACATTATTTTATCCTCGGTTTTGGCTAGTGGCCGGACAGTTATTCAAAATTCCGCCATTGAGCCGGAGATTATTGATTTAATCAAAATGCTTCAGAAAATGGGCGCGATTATTGAACTTGGCGCCAATCGCCAGATTTACATTGAAGGAGTGAAGCGGTTGCGGGGGGTGCGTCATCGGATTTTGCCTGACCGGAATGAAGCGGTTTCGTTTGCTTGTTTGGCTTTGGCGACGGCTGGCGACGTTTTGGTTGAAGGAGCGATTCAGGACCACCTCATCACTTTTTTGAACATTTGCCGCCGGATTGGCGGCGAATATGAGGTTTCAAACGAAGGAATCAGATTTTGGCGAAAAGACGAGTTGCGGCCCATTGTCTTGGAAACCGATACTCATCCCGGATTTATGACTGACTGGCAGCAGCCCCTTTGCGTTATTTTGACTCAGGCCCAAGGCAATTCGGTTATCCATGAAACCGTTTATGAGGACCGGTTTCATTATACCGAGGACTTGAATTTAATGGGGGCAAGGATTACATTATCTAAAGAATGTTTGGGAGAGTTGCCCTGCCGATTTAAGAATTCGGAATATTTTCACAGCGCCCGCATCGCCGGACCGATCCCTTTGCATGGGGCGAGCATTAAAGTGCCGGACCTTCGGGCCGGTATGGCTCATGTAATCGCCGCTCTTATTGCCGAAGGTGAGTCAGTCATTCACGGCGTTTCAGAAATTGACCGGGGTTATGAATGCATTGATGGCCGATTAATGAATTTAGGCGCAAAAATAAAAAGAGTTTAAAAATAAAGAGAATTGTATAAATTTTCAAGATTGAGTCGCAGAAAATTTATCTACAATTCCTTTACCCCGTTAGATAAAAATTCGCCAAATTACGCAATATATGGAATTAAAAGAAAGGTCAAAAATCAACGTGAGAGAATCCTGTTTTGTTTTATCTAACGGGGTGCTCAATGTGATGGTAAAATTTACTTCGCATTGGGCTCGTAAATTTTAATCACATTGGCATGTTTATTCGTAAAATTGGCATTGATTTAGGCACCACTAACACAGTCGTATTTTTGCCGGAAAAAGGAATTGTCATAAATGAACCGACGGCGGTGGCAATTCGGCGGCCCGATAATATTGTTTTGGCCGTCGGCGCTGAAGCAAAAGAAATGGTTGGCCGGACGCCGGACGACATCGTAACTTACCGGCCGCTTAAAGACGGCGTCATTGCCGAGTATTACATTACGCGGGAGATGCTTAGGTATTTTATCAGGAAAAGTATTGGCGCCCTTAATTTTTTTAAGCCGGACGTGGTTATTTCCGTGCCGGCCGGCATCACTTCCACTGAATATCGAGCGGTAATGAACGCTTCTAAAGAGGCCGGCGCCAAAGAAGTTTTTCTCGTTAGAGAGCCAATTTTGGCGTCCTTGGGCGCCGGCATTCCGATTCATTCTTCAGAGGGCAATATGATTGTAAATATCGGCGGCGGCACAACCGAAGTGGCGGTGATTTCTTTGGGCGGCATTGTCACCTGGTCAAGTTTGCGGGTGGCCGGCAATCGTTTTGACCGAGCCATTACCGATTACATCAAGAAAAAATATGCCCTGGCCATCGGTGAGACAACCGCTGAAAACGTCAAAATTGCCGTCGGCACCACCATGAATAATCGGAATAAATTGGAGACCAAGGTTCGGGGCCGCGACCTTCACACCGGCTTGCCGAAAGATTTGGTAATTTCTTCAAACGAAGTCGCCGAAGCCATCAATCCGCATTTGGTTGATATTATGAGCGCGGTCCAATCGGTTTTTAACGTCACGCCGCCGGAGCTGGCCGCCGATATCATGGAAAAGGGAATCATTTTATCGGGTGGCAGCGCCCAGCTTCGGGACATTGAAGAATTTTTCAAACGCTCTTTGGGCGTGGCCGCTTACGTGGCCGAGGAACCGATTTTATGCGTGGCTAAGGGCACGGCGATTATTTTAAACCACTTGGATGTTTACAAGAAAACGCTTCTTAACAAACGCTGATTACGATGTTCGGCCACGAAGATAAAATAAAGTTATTTAAAAAATTAGTTCAAAACAAGAATCTGGGGCAGGCCTATCTTTTTTTTGGCGATGCGGAAATCGGCAAGTTTTATTTTGCCCGGCATCTCGCCTATTATCTGGAATACGGCAAGTTTGAAATCTTGGATGAACCGTTGATTGATGTCGGATTTTTTCTGCCCGACGAAAAGGGCGTCGTAGGAATTGATACGGCCCGGGCCATAAAAAATTTCCTTTCCGAAACGCCGTTCCGTTCGCCGCGGCGTTTGGCGATTATCAATGACGCCGAGAACTTGACTTCCGAAGCCCAGAGCAGTTTGCTCAAGATTGTTGAGGAGCCGCCGCGGAGCGCCATGCTCATTTTCATTGCTCACGACCCCAAGGTTTTATTCCCGCCGCTTTTATCAAGGTTAGCCAAGATTTATTTCAGCCGCTTAACCACCGGGGAAATTGAGCGAATTCTCGTTGAAACTTACAAGGTACCCGTTGTTCAAGCCAGAAAGATTGCCGATGTTTCTTTTGGCCGGATTGGCCGGGCCCTTGGTTTATTTCAGGACTCGGCCAAAAGAGAAATCCCTGGTGGCTTAATAAGCGAGATTGAAAAGGAAATTCTGGCCTTATATCAAAAAGACCCGATTAAAAATTCCGGAATTATTTCCTGGCTCCTTGAACGGGAAACGGCTCTCCGGCGTTTTAATTTAAACGAAAATCTTCAGGCCAAGGTCGTTCAAAACAAGCTCCATAAACCTTAATGCTCAAAATCCTGGAAGAGTTTAAAGTTCAATCAGCCCGTGTTATTGACACTTTTAAAAAAGAGGCGGCGGCGGTGCGGGCCAATCGGCCAAATTCGGCCTTGGTTGAAAATATAAAAGTCAGTTATTACGACCAAACCCTGCCCCTAAAACAGCTTTGTTCCATCACTGTTATTCCGCCCCGTGAAATCCAGCTTCAGGTTTGGGATAAAGAAGCGGTTCAAAACGTGGCTAAAGCCATTGAATCGTCTTCTTTGGGAATTTCGGCAAGCGCCGAAGGCAATATTTTAAGAATTCATTTGCCGGAATTAAGCCGGGAAAGAAGGGATGAGTTGATTAAGCACGTGAAACAAATAACTGAACAGCATAAGATTCAACTTCGGCATCTGCGCGATGAAACCAATAAAAGGATTCAAAAATCGTTTGACGGTCATGAAGTTAACGAAGACCAGAAATTCAAGCTGAAAGAAGAAATCCAGAAAGAAACCGGTAAGACCAACGAGGAAATTGAAAAGATATTGGCGAACAAGATTAAAGAGATAAACGATTAAAGTTATGGTTATACTCATCGTTATCGTAAGTCTGTCAATTTTAATATTAGTTCATGAACTGGGCCATTTTTTATTGGCCAAGCTTTTCGGCGTTAAAGTTGAGGAATTTGGCCTTGGCTTCCCGCCGCGCTTGTGGGGCAAGAAAATCGGCGAAACAGTTTATAGTTTGAACCTTTTGCTTTTCGGCGGATTTGTGAAAATTTTCGGCGAAGACGGAGAAAAGCAATTCCAATCCACGAATTCATCCGAATCCACGAATAACATCCGAATATCGGATGGTTTTGTAGATTCGGATTACGGCAGAAGTTTTATTGGTCAACCCATCTGGCAGCGCTCGGTTATTGTTTTAGCCGGCATATTTATGAACCTTGTTTTGGGCTGGCTTGTTTTAAGCGTTGTTTTCATGCTCGGCAGCCCTTCTCACTTGATGGTTGCTGACGTGGCTCCTGATTCGCCGGCTTCTGGAGCCGGTATTTCCCGCGGCGATTTTATTTTGGAAATCAGCCAGGCCGGGAAAATATTGAGTGACCCGCTGAAAGCAAGTGATTTTATTGAGTTTATGAAAGATGCAAAAGGGGAGCAGGTTTTGTTAAAAGTCCGGCATCAAGGAACAGTCAAAGAAGTGGCAGTGGCGGGCCGGCAAAACCCGCCGGCTGGCCAGGGTCCTTTGGACGTGAGTTTGATTGAAGCTGGTTTTCCGGCTGAGCCGTTTTTCAAAAGCATTGGCACGGCTTTCACCACCACCGTTAAAACAACGGGTTTAATAGTCGTGGCGTTTGTGAATTTATTTGGCAAGATTTTCGTTTCACCCGAAGTTTTGGAAACCGTAAGCGGCCCGGTTGGCATTTTTGCTCTGGCATCGCAAGCCGGCTCAATGGGTTTGGTTTATCTGCTTCAACTGATGGCTCTGATTTCTTTGAATTTGGCGGTTTTGAATTTTATTCCTTTTCCGGCCTTGGACGGCGGCCGCTTTCTTTTTCTGCTTTTGGAAAAAATAAAAGGTTCACCGATTTCTCCCAAATTCCAGAGAGCGGTAAACACTGTTGGCTTCGCGTTTTTAATAGTGCTTATGGTCATTGTGACCGTTCGCGACATCAGCCGATTGTAACGGTGAGATAATGAGATTAAAAACATTCCCTCATTATCCGGGAATTTTTAGACACTTTCCGGTCCCGCAACTGTCCGCGAGCAACGCGAGCGGCTACAGTTGGCGCGATCCCGTTATCTCCGAAATCAGATTTTGAGACCATGCTCTCATCGCGGACAAACGGGATCCTCGCAAATTTAACCTCAGGCTTCGCCTTTCGGAGATTTGCGGGGCAATATTCGCTCAAGAAAGTTTATTTTTATTGTGGTGGTATAATTGAGGTAATTAGGATA
>Ga0210057_1001620_pt1 | contig 33767 bp, 49 predicted proteins | sample CryGeyCG2114_010_2_FD_183968 | JGI IMG/M metagenome (GOLD analysis project Ga0210057, IMG submission 183968) | Groundwater microbial communities from aquifer - Crystal Geyser CG10_big_fil_rev_8/21/14_0.10 (SPAdes) (version 2) | ecosystem: Environmental > Aquatic > Deep subsurface > Groundwater ... | reverse complement strand
TGCTCGAACAACAGCTTGTTTATCTTTCTTTGTTATTTCAATCACCTCCAATTAAGTAATTATTACAGGAGGATTTTAATTTGATTCAACGAATGGTGTTCAGGAGGAAATTACTTGAGGCATATCGCTATCTTGCATTTGAAGCGAGAAATAGATATAATAGCCTTTGGTGATTATGACCTATCTTTTGGAGGTGAATTTTGCTACATAAGCGAGGTGGTTAAGCTTAACGCTTTACTATAAGAGACTGTAGCAGTCGCTTTTTTTTGTTCATTTTTAGCAAAATTAATACGAATTAAGCGAATTGAATACTAACACGAGTTGTTACGAATAACATATGAATTTAACGGCAATTATAGGAAAAAAAATTGATCAGGCGCAAAGCTTTTTAGAAAACGGAAAACGTATTCCGATAAGTCGTGTGTGGGTTGGTGAGAATATAATTTCCCAAACTAAAAGCACGGAGCACGACGGATATTCGGCGTTGCAGATTGCATTTGACTCAAGAAATAAAATTTCAAAGCCACTCACCGGACACATGAAGAAAGCGGGGTCCAACTTAAAGCCTCGCTTTTTGCGTGAAATAAGGGTAGAGGGTGCTGAAGGTCTTGAAGTAGGCAGCAAAATTACAGCCGGCGAGGTATTAAAGCCGGGAGATACTGTTGATGTAGTAGGAGTATCAAAAGGAAAAGGATTTGCAGGAGTTGTAAAGCGTTGGGGTTTTCATGGGGGACCTAAAACCCACGGCCAAAGTGACCGACACAGAGCTCCCGGTTCTATCGGTCAGTCGACTACTCCGGGCAGGGTTTATAAAGGTAAAAAAATGGCAGGACGTATGGGAAATGCACGCGTTACCATAAAGAACTTGGAAGTAATTGAAGTAAAAGACGGGGAAATATTTATAAAGGGACTACTTCCCGGGCCTAAAGGGGGAGTTCTAATTATTACAAAAGTAGGAGAAAATAAAAAATTTAAACCGCTCTACTCAACGTCATCAAACTCTGATGAAGCAGAGTTTGACAGTAAGGAAGAAACTCAAAAAGTAGCTTCAGATTCAACTGATGTTGAATCTGACGGAGAAAAAGAAAAAGCAACTGAACAAGGTTTGTCTGAAGAAAAAGTTGAAGAGGTAAAAGCTGAAACAAAAGAAGAAGGTTTGGTAGAAGAAGAAACGAAAGATAAAAGCCTGACTGATAAGAAAAAAGAAGTAAAAATTGAAGGTTTGAATAAAGAAGCTAAAGAGGAAGTAGGTTCGACAAAAGATAAAACAATGAAGTAATTTGAAATTTGAAGTTTTCAATGAAAATTACCTGCCCGCCACTTGCTTGCGCGAAAAGCGCTGGCAGGCGGGAAAAATAAAAATTTTAAATTTAAAAAATTATGGCAAATAAAAAACCAACAATAAAAACAATTAAAAAAACAGCAAAAACCGCTCCTAAAGCGACTCGAAAAGTAATAGCAAAAAGAGTGGTTAAAAAAAGCGCTGTTTTGAAGAAAAGTCAAAGCAGGAAAATTGAAGCAAAGCCTGTGAGAAAAGCGGTGACAAAGAAAGAAGTCAGCGCAAAAGTTAGCGCGCCGGTATTTGATTTAACAGGGAAGAAAAAAGGAACAGTCAGCCTGCCTACGGAATTGTTCGGAGGGAAAATAAATGAGCAGTTGATGGCGCAAGCTGTCCGTGTTTATTTGGCAAATCAAAGACAGGGAAGCGCGAATACAAAAACGAGAAGCGAAGTTACCGGTTCCAGAAGGAAGGTTTGGAGACAAAAAGGAACAGGAAGAGCTAGGCACGGATCTATAACCGGCCCTATTTTTGTAGGCGGAGGAATTATTCATGGCCCAAGGACTCGTGATTTTTCTCTTAAAATGCCTAAGAAAATGAAGCTTCAAGCACTTGTAAGCGCTTTGAGTGAAAAAAATAAAGGCAATCTTATTTTTGTTCTAGATGCAAAGTTAAGCGGTAAGACGAAAGAGCTTTCTAAATTTCTTAAGAGCATTGTTCCGGCAGAGAAAAAGAAAGAAAGATCTATATTATTCGTAAGAACAAAAAAAGATGAAAATGCCCTTATTGCGTCAAGAAATATTGCAAAAGTCGAAACAGTTACAGGTTCAAATATTAATACATACGGAGTTATTAAAAATAACGCAGTCATTATTCTAAAAGAAGCTCTTGGCGAGATGAAGGAAACTTTTCTAAAAACGTCATGAAACAAGTACACGAAATTATAATAAAACCAATAATAAGCGAGCAGTCTTTAAAAGAAGCTCAAAATGGACGTTATACTTTTGTGGTTGATAGAAAGGCTTCAAAAGACGAAATTAAAAAAGCAATCGAAAAGATGTTTAAGGTGTCGGTTGTAAAAATTATGACGAACATTATAAAGGGGACTAGAACAAAACTTACTAAAAAGAGAAAAACCGTTTCAGACATTAGTTATAAAAAGGCAAGAGTCAATGTTAAGAAGGGTGAAAGCATAGATATATTTGACGAGCATATCGAGAATAAATAAATTATGGGAAAGCTTAAAACAATATTAAAAAAACATTCAGGAAGGGATACGAGCGGAAAGGTTTCCATTAGGCATCAGGGAGGAAGACACAAGAGATTCTATAGAGTTATCGATTTTAGACGCGATAAATACGGAATTTCAGGCAAAGTCGTAGGTATAGAATACGATCCGAATCGTTCGGCAGAGCTTGCTTTGGTTCAGTATGGAGATGGAGATAAGAGATATATTCTTCGTCCTCTCGGCCTAAATATCGGTGACAGTATTATTTCCGGAGAAAAGAGTGATGTTAAGATCGGTAATTCTATGCAGCTTAAGAATATTCCTTTAGGCTCCCCTGTTCACAATGTAGAGTTAACTAAAGGAAAAGGCGGCCAGATAGCAAGGTCAGCTGGTGACCAGGCCTTTGTCATGGCTCGTGAGGAAACCTACGTTCATGTAAAATTACCTTCAGGCGAGATAAGGCGTGTTTTTGGCAAGAATTGTGCTACAATTGGCCAGCTTAGTCTTATAGAATGGAAAGATAGAGTTCTTGGTAAAGCGGGAGCAAAGAGAAGGCTTGGAATAAGACCTACGGTAAGAGGTGTAGCTATGGATCCGGGCTCTCATCCTCATGGAGGCGGAGAAGGAAGAAGCGGTGTTGGATTGAAATACCCAAAAACCTATGCAGGAAAAAAGGCTGTAGGTAAAACCCGTTCTAAAAAGAGATATTCAAATAAGCATATTATTAAAAGGAGAAAATAAAAGATATAGATTATAGATTAGATATTAAAGATTATATTTTCGAGCTTATACAACATAACTAATACATAAAAATATGAGTAGGAGTTTAAGAAAAGGACCATATATTGACGAAAAATTAATGAAGAAAGTTATGACTCAAAAAGAAAATGGAGACAAGAGTCAAATAACAACGTGGTCACGCGCGTGCCAGATTCCGCCGGAGTTCGTCGGCCATATATTTGGAGTGCACAACGGGAAGAACTTTATAACGGTTAAAGTAAGTGAGTCTATGGTAGGTCACAGACTGGGAGAGTTTTCTCCAACACGCCACTTTAAAGGGCACGGAAGAGTGGTAGCAAGAGAGATTTCTAAGACCTAAAGAATTTTTAATTTTTAATTTAAAATTTAAAATGAATTTGAAAATTAGAATTTATAAACATTTAGATTTGATTAAAAATTAAAAACTTAAAATTAAAAATTATCGTATGGAATATCAAGCAATTGCAAAATATATAAAAATATCGCCCAGGAAAGTGCGTTTGGTCGCTGACGCGATACGTGGTTTGTCGATTGATGAGGCTTCTAAATCCCTTGAGAGCCTTAATAACCGCGCGTCCGGACCGGTTTTGAAAGTTATAAAAAGTGCTGTTTCAAATGCGGTAAATAACGGAGGAATTAAAAAGACGGATTTAGATATTAAAGCAATTAACGTAACGGAAGGAATCCGCTACAAAAGATACCATTACGCAGGACGTGGAAGAATAAGGCCGTACGTTAGAAGAACAAGCCATATAAACGTTGTCCTCACGGATAACGATATGAAAGATAAAATATCAAAAATAAAAAATACAGAGCAAAAATCAAAAAATGAATAATATTTTATATTTTATATTTAATTTTTAATATTACTATTATGGGACAAAAAGTTAATCCAATAGCCTTAAGATTAGGCATACACCACGAGTTTAAGAGCTTAGGGTTTTATCCGAAGAAAACTTATGCAAAGAATGTTTTAAAAGATATTCAAATCCGTGACGCACTCTTTAAAAGGCTAAAGCAGGCGGGAGTTGGAGATATTATAATAGAACGCTCACAAAATCACATAAAAATTACTATTTATGTAGTAAGACCGGGAATTGTTATAGGAAGAGGCGGATCAGGACTTGAGGTGCTAAAAAATGAAATAGTGAAGCTATTAAAAGATAATGTTGACGCATCCGGTGAACAGAAAATTGAACTGAAAGTTGAGCCGATAAAAGAGCCTAACCTAAATGCAAGAATTGTTGCAAATAATATCGCCGATCAGCTTATCAGGAGAATGCCTCATAGAAGAGTTATGAAGCAAACGATTGATAGGGTTATGGGAAGCGGCGCGAAGGGTGTTAGAATTGTTCTTTCGGGAAGAATCGCGGGAGCTGAAATTTCAAGAGTTGAGCGTAATCAAGCCGGCAAATTGTCTCTTTCGACTATAAGAGAGGATATAGATTATTCCCAGATTCCGGCATTAACTAAAAGCGGTTATATCGGAGTAAAGGTGTGGATAAATAAATAACCATGTTACAACCAAAAAAACAAAAATACAGAAAACAATTTAAGCCTAGGAAGCTGCCGCACGTGGCGCATCGCGGCAACGAAGTTTCCTTCGGAGACTTTGGATTACAGATAGTAGAGCCGGGATTAATTTCAAGCCGGCAAATAGAGGCCGCGAGGCGTGCTATTGTACATTTTATAAAAAGAGGAGGAAGGGTTTGGATTAGAGTATTTCCGGATCTTCCCTTAACGAAAAAACCGCCCGAAACCAGAATGGGAGGCGGAAAAGGAGATATAGACCAGTATGTAGCAAAAACCAAAGCGGGGCGGGTCATCTTTGAGATGAGCGGAGTTGAAGAAGATATAGCTAAAGAAGCACTTCGCCTTGCAGGACATAAATTATCAGTGAAGAGCATTTTTGTTAAAAGATAAAATATGAAAAAGCAGATAAGAGAGGAATTAAAGACAAAAACTAAAGAAGAGCTTTTAAAAGCCCTATCGGACTTAAGACAGGAAACTGCTAAGCTGTCAATTGCAATTTCTCTTCAGAAAGAGAAAAATACGGCAAGCCTTAAGACGAAGAAAAAAGAAGCAACTAGAATATTAACTTATCTGAATCAGCCCCGATTAAACAGGGAGCAACTCCGATTAGATCGGAGTCAAAAATAAATATGAAAAAAACACTGGTAGGTACAGTTGTATCGAATAAAATGAAAAATACCGTTGTAGTTGAGGTTGATAGAGTCGTTTTTCATCCCCTTTATGGCAAAAAAATGAGAAGGACGACTAGGTTCAGCGCGGACACCGCTGGTATGGCGTTTGAAATTGGCGACAAAGTAAAAATTGAAGAAACAAAGCCTATTAGTAAAACGAAACATTTTAAGGTCATAGGAAAGGAGAAAGCTCGTTAACGCGTTAACGCGTTAACTGGTTAACGAATTATGGTACAGCATAGAAGTATGTTAGAAGTTGCTGATAACAGTGGAGCGAAAGTGCTTCAGGTTATACAAGTTTATGGCGGTTCAAGAAGGCGCTATGGCTTCTTGGGTGATATTTTGGGGTGCGTTGTAAAGAAGGCTTTGCCTCATACACAGTATAAAAAAGGAGACAAAGTAAAAGCGGTTCTAGTAAGATCTAAAAAAGAATACAAACGGCGCGACGGAACCTATATCCGTTTTTCAGAAAATGCCGCAGTAGTAATCGAGAATGAAAAGACAAAAACCCCGATGGGTACAAGAATTTTTGGTCCCGTCGCAAGGGAAGTGAAGGACGCGGGGTTTGCAAAAATCGCGTCTTTGGCAAAAAACGTCGTATAAACTATGAAAATTAAATTAAACGATACAGTAAAGATAATGATAGGAAAAGATAAAGGAAAGACCGGTAAGGTTATAAAGGTAATTCCGTCTAAAAATATGGTTATGGTTGAAGGAGTTAATCAATTCAAGCGCCATATGAAAGGGCAGGTTCGGGGACAAAAATCTGAAATTATAACCATAACAAAACCGCTTCTTGTTTCAAAGGTTGCATTTATTGATCCTAAGAAAAAAAAGCCGACTAGAATTGGATTTAAGGCTGAAAAGGGTAAGAAAGTAAGAATTGCAAAAAAATCAAATTCTATTATTTAAATTATGAAAGTAAAAGCATCAGTCAAAAAAAGGTGTTTGAAATGCAAGGTGATCCGCCGCCGCGGAAGAGTTCTTGTGATATGCGAAAATCCCCGTCACAAACAAAGACAGGGATAACAGGAATATAAAAAATAAAATATCAACTCCGATTAAATCGGAGTCAAATGTAAAAAATTATGAATAAGTTAAAAAAAGAATACGAAACAAAAATAAGAGAAGACTTGAGAAAAAAACTTAACCGCAAGTCTGTTTTGGCTGTGCCAAAACTTGAAAAAATAACGGTAAATACAAGCATGAAGTCATTTCTGCAGGATAAAAAAAATCTTGAGAGAGCAGCTGAAGAATTAACAATAATAACCGGACAAAAACCAAGAGTTGCTGCCGCGAGGAAGTCAATTGCGACTTTTAAGCTTAGAGAGGGTGATAAAATAGGTCTGTCAGTAACTTTGCGAGGCAAAAGAATGTATGATTTTTTTGAAAAACTTGTCTCTATTGTTTTTCCAAGAGTAAAAGACTTTTCCGGTATAGACTTGAAAGCTTTCGACGGACGAGGTAATATAAGCGTCGGGTTTTCCGAGCAAATAGTTTTTCCAGAAATTGATCCGGGAAGGACAGAAGCGGTTAGGTCTCTACAGGTAACAATTGTTACTAGTGCAAAGAATAACGAAGAGGCAAAAATGCTTTTGGAAGCATTCGGAATGCCATTCAAAAAAATAAAAAATTAAGAATAAAAAATAAAATATGAAAACAGAAAATAAAATAAAAATACCTATTTTTTTATATTTAATATTTAATATTTAATATTTCTACTATGTCAAAAAAATCGACAGTAACAAAATTAAGCAAGAAACAAAAGTATACTTCACGAAATGTGAATTTGTGTTCTCTTTGCGGACGCTCCAGAGGCTACATGCGGTTTTTTGGAATGTGCCGTATTTGCTTTAGGGAGCGTGCTCTTAAAGGAGAATTTCCGGGAGTAAAGAAAGCAAGCTGGTAAAAATTATGAATTATCCAATAGCATCATTTCTAACACAAATAAAAAATGCCTATATGGCACGAAAGAAGTCTATGGTCTTTCCGCATTCAAAAATCGTTGAGTCGATTGGAAATATTTTAGTTAAAGAGGGATATGTAAAAAGCATTAAAGTAAATGAGAAGGACAATAAAAAGAGTGTCGATGTAGTGCTTTTGTATCATGGCCATGAACCTTCACTGCGTGACGTAGGTATCATTTCAAAACCGTCGATTCATAGATACGCCGGTAAAGACGAAGTTAAGAAAAGAATTAGCAAGTTCAATATAAGTATCCTATCTACCAATCAGGGAGTTATGACGGTAAGAGAAGCGATGAAGAAAAATATAGGCGGAGAGCTGATTTGTGAAATTAGTTAAAAGTTTAAAATTAAAAATTAAAAGTTATGAAAAGGAATAAAACAAAAAGGTCTAATTTTTTATATTTTATATTTAATTTTTAATATTATTATCATGTCACATATAGGAAAACAACCAATAAATATCGAAACGGGCGCAGAGCTTAATGTAGTAGATAATGAGGTTACTGTTAAAGGACCGAAAGGAGCTCTTTCGTGGAGGCTTCCTAAAGGAATAGAACTTGAAGTAAATGAGAGAAATGCTGTTGTAAAAATGAAGAGAGAAAGCAAGGATCTTTTAAAATACTACGGTCTGGCACGTTCGCTGATTGCGAATATGGTTCGTGGTGTGACAATAGGATTTGATAAAAAACTTGAGCTGTCAGGAGTTGGTTATAGGGCAAGAGTTGACGGACGCAACTTAATTTTAAATGTTGGATATTCTCATCCTGTTAAGATAGAACCGCCTGAAGGAATAACGATTCAGGTAGAAGAAAATATAGTTACAGTTAACGGAATAGATAAACAGCTAGTTGGAGATGTAGCTGATAAAATAAGAAGAGTAAGACCACCGGAACCGTATAAAGGTAAGGGGATTAAATACGAAGGAGAAAAAATTAGAAGAAAGGCAGGAAAGGCAGCAAAAACTGCAGCCTAAGAAATATGAAGAATTTAAAGTTAATTAAAAAAAGAAGAGCGACTAGAACAAGACATAATATCGCGGGGAGCCTTAGACCAAGGCTTTCGGTATTCCGGTCAAATAAATATCTATACGCCCAGGTTATCGATAAAAGGAGCACAAAAATATTATTGAGTGCGAGTTCTAAAAAATACGAAGGAATTAATAAAACAGCGGCAGCCGAAAAGCTTGGCGGAGAGTTCGCTAAAGAGGCCCTTAGCAAAAAAATAAAGGAAGTGGTATTTGATAAAGGATCTTACAGATATCATGGAAGGGTCAAGGCTTTTGCGGACGCAGCTAGGCGAGAGGGACTAAATTTTTAATATGATGAATTTCCAGGATAACGAAAAATTTGAAGAGAAAATAGTACAAATAAATAGAGTTTCAAAGAAAACTAAAGGAGGAAATACGATGAGATTTTCAGTTTTGGTAGTGGTTGGGGATAAAAAAGGAAAGGTTGGAGTTGGACTGGGTAAATCATCTGATATCGCTTCAGCTATTCAGAAAGCCGTTGCGTATGCAAAAAAGCATTTAATAATAGTACCTATTGTGAATGATACTATTCCCCACAAAATAAATTTGAAGCTCGGAGCGTCTAAAATCTTGCTTAAGCCTGCGCCGAAAGGAAGCGGCTTAATAGCGGGAGGCGCAGTAAGAAGTGTAGCTGAAGCAGCAGGAATTAGAAATATTTCATCAAAAATATTGGGAACGTCGAACAAAGCAAGTAATGTCTATGCGACTTTTGCCGCTTTAGAGAAATTAAGGGAGAATTAATATGGTAGAAATACATACTCTTAAAAAAATAACAAAAAAAAGTTCAAGAAGACTAGGTCAGGGCTATGGGTCTGCGCGCGCTAAGACTTCAGGACGTGGAACCAAGGGGCAAAAAGCTAGAACGAAAATTAAGCTTTCATTTGAAGGAGGGGCGCTTCCTTTAATAAAAAGGCTGCCTATGTTAAGAGGAAAAGGAAGAAATAAATCTATTAAAAAAGCACAAATTGTTATAAACATATCCGACTTAAATGCATTACCGGCAAAAACCGTTGTTGATGCAGAAACTCTTGTGAAGTACAATATTATTTCTCGCATTATTATGGAGAAAAAGTTGGGAATAAAGATTTTAGGCGACGGAAGTCTAGATAAATCATTAACAGTCAAGCTTCCAGTTTCAAAGGGTGCAAGACAAAAAATTGAGGCCAGCGGAGGAAGTGTTTCTTAAAAGAATTTATTATGGGGAAAGCATTTGGTGTTGTAAAAAAGATATTCAAAGACCCCGAACTCAGAAAGAAAATTCTTATAGTATTAGGCTTATTTTTAGTTTTCAGGTTTTTGGCGCATATCCCAGTTGCCGGAGTTAACCTCAATCAGCTTAGAACGTTATTCGATCAAAATCAATTTTTGGGATTACTGGACATTTTCTCAGGAGGCACACTTTCAAATTTTTCAATTCTTGCTGTAGGCATTGGTCCTTATATCTACGCATCCATCGTTATGCAGCTCGGCGCAAAGATATACCCGAAACTTGAGGAGCTTCAAAAAGAAGGTCAGTATGGAAGACAGAAGATAAATCAGTATACGAGGTACGCGACCATTCCTCTGGCGATTCTCCAATCAATAGGAATGTACACACTTTTAAGAACACAGGGACTTATAGGTAATCTTACAATTCTGGAGCTGGTTGCATTTGTAGCCACAATGACGGCGGGCACCATGGTTATTATGTGGATAGGAGAATTAATTTCCGAGCAGAATATCGGAAATGGTATATCTCTAATCATTTTTGCCGGAATTGTCGGGCAAATTCCGGTATCTGCGGTCCAAATATTTTCTACGATAAATCCTGAGCAGGCGATAAATGTCGCGATGCTTGTTCTTCTGGGTATTGCTGTTATTGCCGCAATTGTTTTTGTGAATGAATCTATAAGAAAGGTTCCCGTAATATACGCAAAAAGAATTAGGGGAGCACGCTCTCAGGCGGCGCAGTCAACTCACCTCCCGCTACGCCTTAATTCTGCGGGAGTTATTCCTATAATTTTTGCTATTTCTTTAGTTTTACTTCCTTCTCTTCTTGCAAATTATTTTGTCGCGTCGAGTAATGCTCAGCTGGTGACTATCGGCAGCTGGATTACAGCAAATTTTAACGTAGGAAGTCTTTTATATAATGTGGTCTATTTCGCATTAATATTTGGATTTACTTATTTCTATACCGCAATAATCTTTAACCCCAAGGATATTGCGGAAAATGTTCAGCAAAGCGGAGGATTTGTTCCAGGAATAAGGCCCGGAAAACAAACAGAAAAGTACTTAAATTTTATAATAACCAGAATTACCCTATTTGGCGCGATATTTTTGGGCACTGTTGCGGTTTTACCGAATATTTTACAGGTCTATACAGGAATCCAAACCTTAGTCATAGGAGGAACGAGTATTCTAATCGTGGTAACCGTTGTTATAGAAACTATAAAAGTTCTTGAAGTTCAACTTGTTAACAGGAGTTACGATAAGTTTTTAAATTAATGAAAATTATTCTCATTGGAATTCAGGGATCCGGAAAATCCACTCAGGGAAATTTACTATCGGAAAAACTTTTTATCCCTTATCTCTCAACAGGACATATATTTCGCGAAATTGCGAAAGAAAAAACACCCTTTGGGAGATACATTAAAGAAACATTAAACGCAGGATATCTAATTTCGGATGATAAGACCCTTGAGATAGTAACAGATTATCTTAATAGAAACGAGTATAAAAAAGGATATATTTTAGACGGATTTCCAAGAACGGTTAAGCAGGCAGAGGACTTTAAAAACGGCATAAAGTTTGTTTTCTACCTCAACGTATCTGATAAAGAAGCCTTATGGCGTCTTGCATACAGGAATGAAGAAAGAGACGACGAGACTCTGGCAGCTTTGAGAAAAAGAATAGAGCTATTTCATAAATTTACGGAACCCGTCCTGGATTTTTATAAAGAAAAGGGTTTGCTTGTAGAAATAAATGGAGAAAAAAAAGTAGAAGAGATAAATAAAGAGATAATTCGAAAAATAGAGAAGGGATAGTAATATGGTTTTAGAAAGTCATAGCATGCCCGATAAGAGAGATAAGCATGAGGTAAGCTTCTCCCCGGAACCGGAAAAAACACAGCCCTACATCACTCTTTTTGTTGGACCTGAAGGGTCGGGCAAAACAACTCAAGGCAAGATGTTTGCCGAGATGTACGGATTACCTTTCATTGAAAGCGGCCAAGCATTTAGAGATTTAAGAGAAGAGAATAAAAACGATCCGACAGAACTAAGCAAGCGCGTAGCCGACCTTGAAGGGTATGCTGGTTGGGAGTTGTTTCAAGAGGTTATGAAGTGGAGATTTAAAGAACAAATTGTAAAAGGTGAAAAGCACGAAGAAGATTATTCAAAAGGATTTGTGTTGGACGGTGCGCCCCGAACTCTTCAGCAATATGAACATTTCGATGATTTAATGAAAGAGCTAGGGTTTAATTATCCTATTCGGTTGGTTTTTCTTCATATTCCAAAAAAAGAATCTATTGTAAGACTTTCACAGCGAGATGGAAGAGACGAAACAGCAACTGATCAGTCAAGACTGGATTTGCATTACGAAAGTCTAGATAAAAAAATAAATATAGCAAAAGAAAAAGGATGGGGTGTTGTGACAATAGTTACAATGACAGGACATACCAAGACAGAAAACTTAGTTTCGAAAGAAATAAGGGAAAAACTAGGATTGTTGCCTCCAGCATGGAGAGAAGTTATAGATCTAGGAAACGAAGACCTTTCTTTTGAAGAAGTAGGACTGGATGTTGCAAATGCGGTCGACAGAGATAAAAAATTGAGTAGAATTAATGATTATTTAAAAAATATTAACGATACTTTAAACGAAACTTTCAGCGATGGAGAATGGTTTAAACAACTGCTAAGGTTAAAGGGACATCTGGAATATCAAAAACAGAAATTAGGTAGAACTAATAATGGCTAAAAAAATTATTGGGATTACCGGTCCTTTCGGAAGCGGGAAATCTACAGCGGCGGAGTTTTTTACAAGTAAGGGTTATAAAAAAATATACCTCTCATCTTATCTTGAAAATGAGGCTTTAAAAAGAAAACTTCCAGTCACTAGAAAAATTTTACAGGACATTGGTAATGAATTAAGAGGAAAATATGGAAACGGAATTTTAGTAAAAAAAGCTCTTAAGGATCTAAAAAATGAAGCAAAAATTGTAATTGACGGGGTACGAAACATAGGCGAAATAGAGGAGATAAGAAAGCATAAAAATAGCGTGATTCTGGCAATTATTGCCGATAGAAAGATTAGGTTTGAAAGATTAAGAAAACTTAAGAGGAGAGAAAAATTAACCGTAAAATTGTTTGATAAACTCGACTCAAGAGACCTGGGTATAGGAGAAACGACAAGCGGCCAGCAGGTGGCTTTTTGTGTCGCCCTTGCCGACGTTTTTATCGACAGCAATGAAAGCATGAAAGAATTTCAAAATAAACTTAGTAATTTTTTAGAAAAACATGAACGAAATTAATAATAAAAGACCTTTGCAGATTGCAATAGACGGGCCGGTGGGTTCGGGTAAGGGAACTCTTGCGGTAGCTCTGGCAAAAAGACTAAACGCAGTCCATGTTTATACTGGAGGAATGTACAGAGCATTGGCTCTAGCGTGTAAAAGACTGGGAGTAAATCTTAATGATGAAAAGGAGGTTTTTAATGTGCTTGAAAATAGTGATATAGATTTAAAAATAGATGCGGGCTCGCCTCTTACAAAAGTCATTTTAAATGGTGAAAATGTATCAGAAGAAATATTTTTTCCTGAGATAAGTAATATCACTCCTATTGTCGCGTCATATAAGAGTGTTCGCGAAGAAATGGTAAGAAGGCAAAGGAAAATAATTGGAGAGAAAAGAAGCATAGTGGAAGGAAGAGATATTGCAACGCACGTGATTCCAAATGCAGATATAAAAATATCTCTAACAGCAGATGTTGATACGAGAGCAAGAAGACGATTCAACCAGCTGATTGATAAACACGTAAATATTACGCTTGATGAGGTGAAAAAAGACGTTTTAGAGAGAGACGATCGAGATAGTAAAAGAAAAGATTTTCCTTTAGAGATTTCTAAAGATTCTTTTTTAATTGATACGTCAAATGATACCGTAGAGGATACGGTAAATAAGGTCTTTGATGAGCTAAATAGAAGGGGGTTGATATGATTGACGATAAAGATAAGAAGAAAATTGAAACCATGAAAAAGGCGGGAGAAATATTAGGCCAAGTTATGGGAGAAATTATTGAGTTTGCTAAAGAAGGAGTAACCGAGCTTGACATTGATAAACTTGCCGAAAGACGAATCTTAGAGCTAGGAGGTGAGCCTGGATTTAAAAAAGTAGAGGGTTATAAATACACAATTTGCGCATCCACAAATGACGTGGTTGTACACGGAATTCCTAAAGAAAGGCCGCTTAAAAATGGCGACATATTTGGGTTTGACTGCGGTGTTTATCTGGACGGCTACCATACGGACATGGCGGAAACCATTAGAATCAAGCCGCCAGAGTCGAGCCTCGCCCAGAAGGGCGGGAATCATGAATCACCTGCCCACCAGTCGCCTGACCTGCCCGCTCGTGCCTCGCAGTGGCGGGCGGGCGGCTCCAGCCGGATGGCAGGCGGGAGAATCATGAATAATGACGAGATTGATAAATTTTTGAAGGTCGGTAAAAAGGCAATGTTTGAAGCCATAAAACAGGCAAAGGCAGGTAATCATGTGGGACACATATCAAAAACTATTCATGAAATTATCGAATCAAACGGATATAGTGTTGTTAGGAGTTTAATTGGACATGGAGTAGGCAGGGAGTTGCATGAAGATCCTGAAATTCCAGGATATCTTGAAGGTGATATTGAAAAAACCCCCATACTTACCACCGGTATGACTATCGCAGTTGAAGTAATATACACTATGGGTAAGCCGGAAGTAGTCTTTGAAGGGTCAGATGACTGGACAATTGTTACCGAGGATACGTCTCTTGCAGGTTTATTTGAGAGAACAGTTGCTATAACCGACGAAGGTCCGGAGCTAATTACAAAGCTAGCTGACGAAAGCATAAATTAACAGGCTCAAATGAGGCTGTCATTTTAAAATAGAAATGTCCGCTTTTAGGATTCCTGTTTAAACCTCTTTCTCCAGGGATGGTCAGCTCCCGGTTTCCAGTTGAGACGGTGGGTTGTAAGTATTGCCGGTTGCCTTTTTGTTTTTTTGGGCCTTTCAGGTAATGCTACATAGTTAAGATGGTTTTCTCGAACAGTAAGGTGAACTGTTCCATCAAGCCACTCTTCAACAAGTACAGTTTCTCTTGGTCTGATTGTTGTTGGTTGGACTTCTGAAAGCTGGTACCAATTGTTTTTAAACTGTATTGTAAAGTCATTCTGAATCACTCTTTTTGATTGAATCAAGAATATACTACTAAGGTTTGCTCTATCCATAGCTGTTAGTGCTCGGTGTAAATCTTCTTCTTTTGCTGCTGGGACAGAAAACCTTCTGTTAAAGTCAGGAACATATACATCCTCTAAAAACTTGTTTCCTTCATCTGGTATATCAATCCCTTCAAGCCTCATCTCTTTGACAAGTCTGTCCTGAAGTGTTCTAAACAACCTTTCAACTCTTCCTTTTGCTTCAGGTGAGTAAGCAGTGATTAACTCGATCTCCAGCTGCATTGCTGCCCGTCCAAATTGAGTCATAAGTTCGCGGTTGTCCTCAGCAGCCTTGTGGCTAATCTTGTAAGTTGAGAAACGGTCTAGATATATGGCGAGTGGTTTACCGTGCTTTAGGACATAGTCACGCCAGAAGGTAAACACAGCAACAACCCCTTCATTAGCAGAAAATGTAGCCTTTGTAATTTGTCCTGTTGCATCATCGATTGCTGCCAACATGCATACTTCACTATTGCCATTCTCATCCTTGTACCGTTTCTCAAACCAATGGTGATATGAACCATCGAACTGGACAAGTTCACCATAATATTCTTTTCTGGGTCGCCAGGAGTGATAGCCTACCTTTTTATGTTTACGGGCCTTCCAGAGTCCTTTTTCCATCATCCACAACCGTGTTGTCCCGTAGCTAATCTGAATACTGTGTTTCTCCTGTAATTTTTCAGTTGCAAATGTTGGTTTAAAATCTGAATAATTTTTCTCTATGATTTTAAGGGCCTCCTCTTTTACAGAAGAGTTAATACGATGGTTTCCCGATTTTCCTTTTAATCTATGAACCACGGTTTGAGAACCACCATCGATAACCATAATCCTTAACCTCCTAATCTGTCTTGTTGATATGCCGAGAAGTTTTGCGGCAGCTCCGGGTTTGATTTCACAGTTGATGACTTGTGAAATTACATCAAACTTGTATTGTTCTTCCGGAGTTAAAACACTAGCCATAAAAGATATGGCAGGAGGATCCACTGTAGCAGTTCTGTAAATGTAAAAAGCGGACGTTTCTAATTGACAAAGGAGGACATTTCTAATTTATTCTAACAAGGCTCAAATGAGGCTTGATAAAGTTTAGCTTATTTGATAAAATTAACAGATTAAATTGGAGCGATTTTATGGCTCATCAGGGATCAGTAGAGATAGACGGGATTGTAAAAGAGGTTTTGCCTAATACGCTATTTAGGGTAGAAATTGAAGGAGGAAAGCTTATTTTATGTCATCTCTCCGGTAAAATGAGAATTCATTTTATAAAAATATTACCGGGAGATAAGGTAAAAATTGAAATGACTCCTTATGACACTGAAAAAGGAAGAATAATCTACCGCTATAAATAGCCTCTTTTATTGTATTCCAAAATATTAAATTATGAGAGTATCAGGAGTAAATATACCGGACGAAAAAAGGGTTGATATCGCATTAACATATATTTTTGGCATCGGCAGAACAAATGTTTTTAAAGTCTTAAAGGAGGCAAGCGTTAATGTGGAAAAGCGCGTAAAAGAACTAACTGAGGAGGAAGTTGTAAAGATACAGAAAGCGCTTGATAAATATAAAATTGAGGGAGACCTTAGGGCAGATATAGTTTCTAATATTAAAAGACTGAGGGACATTAACTCTTATCGCGGTACCAGACACACAAAAGGACTCCCCGCAAGAGGGCAAAGAACTCGTTCTAATGCAAGAACTAAGAGAGGAAAGAGGGTAACAATTGGTGCTATTAAGAAAGAGGTAGCAGAAAGAATGGGTATAACTAAGTAATAAAATATGGCAGTAAAAAATAAAAAGCTTAAAAAAAGCACAAAAAAACAAACAGTTGTAGCAACTGGTAGAGGGAAAATTTATGTTGGAACAACATTTAATAATACTATAGTTACCGTTACAAACGAGAAAGGTGATGTAGTCGGCTGGAGCAGCAGCGGAAAAGCCGGTTTTAAAGGCACCAGAAAGTCGACCCCGTATGCGGCAACTTTAGCAGTTGAATCTGCTCTTGATCAGGCAAGAGGAGTAGGAATAAAATCACTTGACGTTTACATAAAAGGTCCCGGTGTAGGAAGAGACGCGGCGCTTCGTGCAGTAAGAAATTCAGGAATGGGAGTTTCAATGATCGCAGACGTTACACCTATTCCGCATAACGGTCCAAGGCAGAAGAAAAGGAGAAGAGTATAGAGCGTAGATTATAGATTAGATATTATAGATTATTTTTTTAATTCGTAATTTTATATAATCTACAATCTACAATAAATAATATATAACTTATGGCTAGATATACAGGTCCAAAACATAAAATTGCAAGACGTGAAGGCGTTAATATATTTGGTAAAGCTTCTCAAAGCCTTGAGAGGCGAATTAACGTTCTTCCGGGTTCTCATGGCCGGCAAACAAGAAGAAGAAGGAGCTCTGAATTTGGTTTACAGCTTAGAGAAAAACAAAAATTAAAGAGGATTTATGGTTTACTTGAAAAACAGTTCAGAAATTATGTTACGGAAGCAGAGAGAATGAGCGAGAATACAGATGAGGCTTTAATTCAGCTTTTGGAATCGCGCCTGGACAATATTGTTTATAGATTAGGCTTTGCGGCCAGCAGGACACATGCACGCCAGATGGTTTCCCATGGGCACATTAGAATAGATAGTAAAAAAGTTAATATTCCATCATACCGCTTAAGGGTGGGAGAAAAGGTATCCATATCGGAAAAATATCTTTCTAACGAAATGAATAAAAAATTAATAGAAGATATTCAAATAGAAACCCCATCCTATCTTTCCAAGAATAATACTGTAGGGGAATTAAAACGGATGCCTACGAGAGAAGAGATAGCAAATCCTGTAGAATACCAGTTGGTTATTGAATTTTACTCTCGTTAGTAGTAAAATAATCCTTTGTATTAATATGACAAGACCGACATTTCAATTAAAAGAACAAAAAAAGGAAAAAGGATATACTCAATTTATTATTGAGCCTTTGGAGCCTGGTTTTGGACACACGCTTGGCGTTGCTCTAAGACGCGTTCTTCTGACCAATATAGAAGGCTCAGCTGTTACATCTGTAAAGATAGACGGAGTTCAGCACATGTTTTCAACGCTAAAAGGCTTGAAAGAAGACGTAATTGAGCTTATCTTTAATATTAAAACTCTCCGCGTTAAGCTTCCTCAAGGTGTTTCTTCAGCAAAGTTAATTCTTTTAAAAACAGGCCCGGGGGATATACTAGGCGCTGATATTGAGGCAAAAGATGGAGCAGAGATAGTCGATGCTAAACATTATTTAGGTAATCTTTCCGATAAAAAATCAAAAATTTCGATGGAAATGACCGTAGAAAAGGGATATGGCTACTCTTTGGCTGAGGAAAGGGAAATTACCACAATTGGTGTTATTCCGATTGATGCGATATTTACACCCGTTACAAAGGTTAACTACAGAGTTGAGCAAACTCGTGTTGGCGGCCAAACCAATTATGACAAGCTTATACTTGAAGTCTGGACCGACGGAAGCGTTGAAGCAAGAGACGCAATGGAAACCTCCGCAAAAATTCTGGTATCTTACTTTAAGCAAATTTATACTCCTATGGATGAGAAGGGCGATGAGTCATCTGAAAGCGGTGATCACGAAGTAAAAATTGGAGAGGATATCACAGTTGATGAATTAGACCTACCAACGAGAATTTATAACAGTTTAAAGAATGCGGGAATAGAAACGGTAGCAGATATTTTATCAACACCCAGGAAAGAACTTATGGCTTACAGAAATCTCGGCGCAAAGTCACTATCAATTATAGAAGAGGCGCTTGATAAAAAGGGTATAGAGTTTAGCAGCAAATAAGAAATTGTTAGTTAGGTTAATGTAACATGCGTCAAGATGACGCATTTTTTTTACGAAGCAGCTTATGAGAAAAAAGATATTTGGAAGAAGATTTAAAAAAAATGTTAATCAAAGAAAAGCATTATTCAGAAATCTAATGCGGTCTTTGATATTGAATGAAGAGATAAAAACGACTGAAGCGAAGGCAAAAGCTATAAAGGGAGAGGTGGAAAAGCTTATAACTATGGCAAAAAAAGGTAAGGCTTCAGAATACCATCTTAAAAAAAATATAAGCGGTGATGCCGTTAGCAAGCTAGTTGGGGAAATAGGTCCGCGTTTTCTAAAAAGACCGGGTGGATACACCCGTATAGTAAGACTCGAGAACAGACTAAAGGATAATGCGGAAATGGTTTTGCTGGAATTTGTTGAAAAGGGAGAGAAGCTAGTGGAGAAAAAGATTTCCGGTAAAAAACCAAATAAATCAGAAAAAAAGGAAGCACCCAAGAAAAGAACAACAATAGATAAGGCTAAAAGAAGTTTTGAAAGAGCGAAAGCAGTTGTTTCTAAAAAAACAGTTACCAGGCAAAAGAAAGGATAAACATGAAAAAACAGACACAATCAACAAAAGCAAACGATATTAAAAGAGAGTGGCACCTAATTGATGCAAAGGGTAAAATTTTAGGTAGAATGGCAACTGAGATTGCACAGCTTCTAATGGGTAAGAGGAAGCCATATTTCGTGCCTTTCATGGATTGCGGAGATTATGTAGTTTTATTGAATGCGTCAAAAGTTGAAATCAGCGGAAATAAGGAAACGAATAAAAAATACACAAGCTACTCCGGCTATCCGGGAGGTTTACGGGTTAGAACTTACGCGGAAGTAAAAGAAAAGAAGCCTGAAGATGTGGTTCTTCATGCAGTTTACGGAATGCTTCCTAAAAATAAGCTACGTGACGGAATGATGAAGAGGCTTCATGTATTTGTAGGTTCCGAACATAAATTTGAAGACAAATTTTCCAGCAAAGGGGGATCAGCTTAGGGTTGAAATAGTTAAATATGCCGGTAAAAAAAACAGCAATTAAAAATTATATTCAAACAGTAGGGAGAAGAAAATCTGCTGTTGCAAGAGTTAGACTTTATAAGTCCGGTAATTCTGTGAAGATTAATGATTTAGAGATTAAAAAGGGAGGGCTAGCAGTAAATTCTATGCCGGCAAAGGAATATTTTAGGTTTGAGGGATATAGTCCCAGATATGATAAATTCCTTAAACTGTTAAATGCAGAGGGTAAATATATTTTTACCGTAAAGGTAGCGGGCGGAGGAATAAATAGCCAGCTAGACGCAATGATCCATGGAATGGCGCGTGCTTTAGATAAATTTGATAGTGCTACTTACCACTCTATGTTAACCGCAAACGGGTATTTGACTCGTGACGCGAGAGTACGTGAAAGACGAAAAGTAGGAATGGGCGGCAAAGCGAGGAGAAAGCGTCAATCGCCAAAGCGCTAGGTTTTAAACCCCAAATTTTTTCAGAACTTTATTTATTGTATCCCAGTTATATCCTCTGGATTGTAAGCGGCCTATTATTCTTTGTTTTCTTTTATCAGGGTCAAGTCGATTAAATTGGTGAATTCTTTTTTCTATATATTCTTTTGCGGTTTTGAAATCTTCCTGTGCCCTATCAAGTGTTTGTTCCACTACTTCTTTATTTACCCCTTTCCGCTTTAGCTCATATGAAATCATTCTTCTGCTCCTGCCTTTTAGTTGCCTGTCGCGAATAAACATTTCTGAAAATTTATCATCATCAATAAATTTATAATCCAAAAGCTTTTCTACTGTTTCATTTATTTCTTTTTCCGAGAAGTTATTTTTTTCCAAATAATCGTTCATTTCTTTTACGCTCCGATTTTTATAAGAAAGAAATTTGATCGCTCTATTAAATGGGGTTATGGGAGATTTGGTTTTTGTTCTATTCCGACTCGTCTTCATTGCTTTCAACTCCGACTTCTATCATAGACGAACCTGCTTTTGTTTTTTCCAGTATTTCCTTTTTCATTTTTTCCGCAATATCTTTATTCTCTTTTAAATACATTTTTGCTGCCTCTTTCCCTTGTCCGATTATTTCGCCATTATATCTTAGAAACGCACCATTTTTTTCTACAACTCCCATTTCTATTCCTACATCTAAAATCCCGCCCTCTTTTGAAATTCCATCGGACATGATATCAAATTCTGCTATTCTAAATGGCGGAGCAACTTTGTTTTTAACAACTTTTACTCTAGATCTGGTGCCGATTACTTTATCGCCCTGTTTAAGTGTTTCAATGCGTCTAATATCAAGCCTAATTGACGCATAGAATTTCAGAGCAAGTCCTCCGGGAGTAGTTTCAGGATTACCAAACATAACTCCAATTTTCTGTCTAAGCTGATTTGTAAATATAAGAACAGTTCTGCTTTTTGAAATAATTCCAGTAAGCTTTCTAAGGGCTTGAGACATAAGGCGCGCCTGCATTCCCATAACCGAATCTCCCATTTCTCCTTCTATTTCAGCCCTTGGAACAAGTGCCGCAACTGAGTCAACTACAACAACATCTATTCCTCCGCTTCTTATCAACTGCTCAGTTATTTCAAGAGCTTGTTCTCCAGTATCCGGTTGGGAGATAAGGAGGTCATCGAGTTTAACCCCAATCGTTTGTGCCCACATAGGATCAAGCGCGTGTTCAGCATCGATAAATGCAACTACGCCGCCCTTTTTTTGTGCTTCTGCAATAAGAGAAAGTGCTACAGTTGTTTTTCCCGAAGCCTCAGGTCCAAATATTTCAACCACGCGTCCGCGAGGTAAACCTCCCACACCAAGTGCAATGTCCAGAGGAAATGCTCCTGTCGGGATAACATCTATCGTAAGATTTTCATTTTTATCTCCAAATTTCATGATGGAGCCTTTTCCGTACTGTTTTTCGATTTGTTCCATCGCCATTTTAATGGCACCCATTTTTCCTGATTCTGGAGCCGGCCCATTTGGAATTGTTTTAGGTTTTGCTGATAAACGAGGCATAAGATACAATCACCATTGTAGCAACTTTTATCCAAAATACAATACTTCTTGTTGATTTAGCCAGATCTTTACTACACTAAAAGACGTGAATATTTTTCATCTTACTATAGCAGCGTCCGCGTTTATAGGATTTTTAATCGCTTTTTATATAGCAAGACAAAAGAGAAGAGTGCATCCTGTAAAATGCCCGATGAGAGGCCATTGCGATACGGTTGTCACAAGTGAATATTCCAGATTTTTTCATGTTCCTGTCGAATATTTAGGAATTTTTTATTATTCATTTATTTTTTTCTCTTATCTTGCCTTTTTATTGATGCCCCAATTTAAATATGAGCATGTTCTGTTTACTTTTTTCATATTGTCCCTTAGTCTTGCCGCATTTCTTTTTTCTATTTATCTTACTTTCATTCAAGCTTTTCTGCTGCGGCAATTCTGTACGTGGTGTCTTGTGTCAGCGGGTATCTGTACGGTTATTTTTATATCTGCGGTAAACGGTTCCGCTTTCGAATTTCTTCCATTTCTTGCTGAATATAGGTCATGGATAGTATGGCTTCATGTTGTAGGTCTTGTGTTGGGACTAGGAGGTGCGGTATTTTCTGACATTTTATTTATGAGATTTTTAAAAGATCTGAGAATTTCGAATAGTGAGCTAAATGTGCTAAAGATATTTTCCCAAATTATCTGGTTTGGGCTTGCAATATCTATAATTTCTGGAATCGGGCTGTATCTTCCGGACGCGGAAGGATTAAATCAATCTCCAAAGTTTATAGCTAAGATGATTATTCTTGCAATAGTTATCGTAAACGGCTTGGGTCTTAATTTATTTATAACTCCCAAACTTACAAAAATTCCTTTTGGGAAAATTCCTGACAAAATGAACGGACTTCGCGATGTAAGAAGGTTGTCATTTGCTATGGGAGCGATATCTATAGTTTCATGGTTTAGTGTTTTTATACTTGGAAGCATGCATAGGTCTTCGGTTGAACTTCCCGTGCTTTTCGGCACTTATCTTCTGTTTTTGTTTTTTGCAATAACAGTAAGCCAAATTCTTGAAGTTTTAATTTCAAGAGGAAAATTAAATCCCGCGGAGCTTTGATTCCTCAGAATATTTGATAAAATACAATAGTAGTCTTCAGACGTTAGTCGTTGGTCTTTGTAGGAATCGAATTAAAAATGTGTTGATAAAATCACTAAAGACTAATAGCAAAAAGCTAAACCGGGGTGTAGTATAGTGGTAGTACGCCGCGCTGGGGGTGCGGTAGTTCGTGTTCGATTCACGACATCCCGACTCTTCGACAAGCTCAGAGTCTTCGACGATGAGTTTGGAGAAGAGTACTGAGTTTACCGAAGTGCAAGTATGTTTAAGGTTTATATCCTAATGGGTCCAAAGGGACACATGTACGTGGGTGTAACTAGTTTGACCACTTCGAAAAGGGTAAAAAGACATAAAAGTGGAGATGGGGCGGAATTTGCAAGGAGAAACAAAGTATATAAGCTGGTTTACGAGGAGCAGTACGAAACTTTAAAAGAAGCACGAAGAAGGGAGCGTCAGATAAAAGGTTGGACAAGAAATAAGAAAAATAATCTTATAAAATTTGGTAAGCCAATAATTTGATTCTGTGGATTATAATAATTCTATGGATCTAGCAAGAAAACACTGTGAGCCGTGTGAAGGAGGAGTAAAACCTTTTGGAAAAAAGGAGATAAAAAAATATCTCAAATTTTTGAATACTCATTGGAAAGTAAACAATGACAAGGAGATTGAAAAAGAGTTTAAGTTTAAGGATTTTAAAGAAGCGATTCGTTTTGTAAATAAAACCGCTGAAATTGCAGAAGCAGAAGGACACCATCCCGACATAACTATAAATTACAACAAAGTTAAAATAAATCTTTCAACACACGCGATAAAAGGATTATCGGTAAATGATTTTATTTTAGCCCGCAAAATTGAAAGCCTATATCAAAAAGATTTAAAATAATATTGATGACTCTAAAAAATATAGATTCGTGGCTCGTTCTCCGAATAGGATTATCTATAACTTTTATTTGGGTTGGATATATGATCATAACTGCCCCACTTGTATGGGGGAGTTATATAAGCAGTTGGGTTTTGCCGTTTATCCCCATAGAACTTACGCAATTTATGATAACAACCGGCATATTTGACATCATAGTCGGGTTTGGATTTCTATTTAACAGAACAGTTTTTTGGTCTTCGGTGTTTGGAGCAATTCACTTAGCTGGCATATTAATTGTTTCAGGAATAAATGAAGCGACAGTGCGGGATATCGGACTTTTAGGAGGAACAGTTTCATTACTTATAAAATACCTGCCCCGAAAGTTACTCCAAAGAATAAATGATTAAAAAGCTTGCAGTTTTTGATGTGGACGGAACGATTTTCCGCTCGAGCCTTCTTATAGAATTGACGAATGCGTTGGTAGATAAAAAAAATTTTCCTGAAAAAGCCAAAGATGAAATAGAGAAAGATTATATCGCATGGCTAAACCGCGAAGGCGGTTACGAGAATTACATAGCACAAGTTATAAAGGTTTATAACAAAAATATTAAAGGCTGCAGGGAGAAGGACATAGAAGATGTTGCTAGAGAAGTTTTAAGTAGAGAAAAGAAAAAAGTTTACAGATACACTAGATATCTTATTAAGAAGTTGAAGAAGGAAGGTTATTTCTTGTTTGCGATATCAGGTTCGCCGGGACACATTCTAACGAGTTTTGCAAAAGACATGGGTTTTGATAAGTACCTTGGAGGATATTACGAAGTTATTGACGGGCGGTTTACAGGAAATCAACCGTTTGGAAATCCTGCGGATGACAAGAAAAAAACACTTTTAGAATTTAATAAAAGAAGTGATAATAAGTTTGATTTAAAAAAGGCAGTCGGCGTAGGTGACACTGAGACCGACATAGCTTTTTTAAAAATGGTAGGAACTCCCATCGCATTTAATCCTAATAAGAAATTGGCAGAATACGCAAAAAAGAATAAATGGAAAATAATTGTTGAAAGAAAAGATGTAATATATGACCTTTCAAGCTTCGAATTTATTGATGCATCTTGACACGATACCCTCACACAAGTTTTAATATAGGTAATGAAGAAACTTTACATCGGTTTATTAAGGATAAGTATCGGATCCGTATTCCTTTGGGCTTTTTTTGATAAGCTCTTAGGGCTGGGTTATGCTACGGAAAGTTCAAAGTCATGGTTATCCGGTGCCTCTCCGACTCTGGGTTATCTTAAATTTGGCACAGAGGGACCATTTTCAGAAGTTTTCCAAGGATTAGCAGGAAATCCTATCGTTGACTGGCTATTTATGATTGGCCTTTTGGGTATTGGCATAGCGTTTGTTTTTGGGATATCACTAAAATTCGCATCTTATTCAGGTGCTATTATGATGATTCTTATATATCTTTCTGCATTCCCTCCAGAAAACCACCCAATAATAGACGATCATATTATCTATGCACTGGTTTTACTTATCTTGGCGGAGTTGAAAGCCGGAGAGCAGATGGGATTTTCTAAACAATGGTCAAAAAGTAAAATTGCAAAAATACTTCCATTTCTTAGAAACTAAAGTTATTCTTACCAATTAGTTCTCAAATGATCCATCGCATATTTTAGGCTTCCGTATACTTTTTTTCCGGGATTAAATATATTTTGAGGATCAAAGATTTTTTTTGTTTCTTCAAAAAGTTTAACTATTTTTTCTCCATACATTTCCTTAAGATATGGGGTTCGTATCATTCCGTCATTATGCTCCCCGGTTATAGACCCTTTGAATTTTGCAACTATTTTATAAACTTCATCGGAAATTTCAGGAATAGCACTTCTTACTTTTGGATTTTTAATATCAACGAGAGGTATAATATGAAAATTCCCGTTGCCTACATGACCCGCGACCGTGTACATAAATTCCGGATGCTTTTTTAGAATACCGGTTACCTGCTTAAGAACCTCAGCTATATACTCAGGTTTTATGACGAAATCATCTATAAATGGAGCAGTATGCTTATTTCTAATTTTTTTTCTGAGAAGATTAAAACTTTCACGTCTTACGAGCCAGTATTTTTTCTCCTCGCCCTCTTCAGCCGTTTGCGTCAGCGGATGAAGGGGTTTTAATTTCTCTTTTAAAGTTTTTAATTTTTCGTCTATTTCGTCTCTATCGTTACTCGTAAAATCGACCTGCAAAACGAGCTTCGGAAGCTTTTTTCCGGTAAACATTTGTATGAATGCGGGAAGGAAGGCAAGTCCGGCGCTTATCATGCCAATTGGCCCCAACTGTTTTGTAAATTCAGGAAAATATTTAAGAGCAAGCATTAATGTATTATCATCGTAAGATTCAAAGCTTTCAGGATTTAGTTTAAGCACTTCGTCTATAATCTGCCCTAGGTGCGACGTATCTTTTAAATAAATTATTAACATGCCCCTGTGTTCGCGTACAGGGACAAGCTCCAAATCTCCTTCGAGAAATAATCCGAGCGTTCCCTGAGCGCCTACGAATAGTTTTGTCAAATCTAAAGTTTTATTTTCCTTGTCATAAACATTCCATAAAAAGTATCCTGCGGAATTTTTGGTGACATCAGGCTTGGCCTTCATTATAGTGTCATAATTTTTAATAATAAGTCTGTGCATTTTTTTATAAACTTCTCCCTCAAAGTTTTTTTGCGACATTTTTTTATTTAGCTCATCTTCCGTTAGGCTTTTAAATTCATATGCATTTCCGTCACTTAGGACCATGTTCATGCGCTTTACATAGTTTTCCGTTTTTCCGTATTGGAGTGATTTTTCTCCTCCTGAGTTGTTGTTAAAAATTCCTCCCATAGCACAAATCGCTTTCGAGGCGGGGTATGAAGGAAAAATTAATTTTTCTTCTAAAGTCTTTAATTCAAAGTCGCGATAAAAAACACCCGGTTCGGTAGTTGCAATATTCCCATTTATTTTAGGGATATGTTTAAAATACCGACCGAACGCGACAATTATGGATTCATTAATTGACCCTCCGCTCATGTCAGTCCCCGCGGATCTTCCGGTAAGAGATAATTCGGGATGTTCTTTTTTGTGTTTATTAACAAAATTAACTAAAGCTTTTACGTCTTTTTCGTCTTTTGGAAAAACTACCACTTGCGGTTTTACTTCAAATAATGAAGCGTCATGACTATATTCGGTTAGGGTTTGTTCATCCGCCGAAACTTCGCCGTCTATGAAATTTTTTAGTTCATCTAATAATTTCTGATCCATTACAATATAAAAAATTAAAAATAAAATATAAAATATTCATAGTAAATATAAAATATTTAAAACTTCTATTTAATTTTTAAAATGTATTTTTAATATTTACTATTTTATCTTTTATATTAATTATCGAACAAGTGAGACGTAAGTTGAAAATTATTTTCGAGCGATAACCTTTCTTACAGCATTTACAATCGCCCTGTCATCCATCTCATATTTTTTAATAAGCTCGTCGGGCTTTCCAGACTCCCCAAAGACGTCTTTTAATCCTACAAATTCCATTGGGGTGGGATGATTTTTTGCTAAAGTTTCGGCTATCGCCCCTCCAAGTCCTCCCGTAATTTGATGATCCTCAACTGTTACTACAGTACCAGCTTGTTTGGCCTTATCAACTACCGTTTCGCTGTCGATTGGTTTAATAGTATGAACATTTGTAACCAGCACATTTATTCCCTCTTTTTCCAGTTCTTTTGCCGCGAGAAGTGCTTGGTAGACCATATAACCTGTTGCAAAAATTACTGTCTGAGGATTGTCAGTTACCCAAAAGGTTTGCGCTTTACCCAATTCAAAAGGGGTTTCGTCAGTTGTCATTATGGGAGTTTTATCCCTTGAAAAGCGGAGATAATACGGTCCGTATTCTTCAGCGGATTTTATAGTTGCTTTTGCCCCTTGGACGCTATCGCAGGGTACTATTACTTTTATTCCTGGCCAAGCTCTTACAGATGCGATATCTTCTGTTGCTTGGTGTGTCGCGCCGTCAGGACCCGTCATAATTCCCGAATGGTGTCCGGCAATTTTTACGTTTGAATTGTTGTAAATAATCGTGGTTCTTATAGTCTCCCAGTTCTTTCCCGGAGAAAAGGTCGCGTATGATGAGATAAATACGGTCTTACCCGCTACTCCCATGCCGGCGGCAATTGCGGCCATATTTTGTTCTGCTACACCTACCTGAATGAATCTTTCCGGAAAGGCTTTTGCAAATTTGTCAGCTTTGGTCGACTCGGTTAAGTCTGCTGACATAGCCACTACATTTGGATTACTTTTTCCAAGTTCAAGAAGCCCTTCTCCATAGCCGCTTCTTGTAGCGTCACGCGCAACATCCGCGTCAAATATCTTTTCGTTTAAATGTAAATCTTTATTTAACATAACTCGATGCTAATACACGAATTTATACTAATTATACTAATGCTAAATGAATTTATTTCTAGCATCGGTGTCGATCCTAAGGATTCTTAATGGTTTTAAATAACGGCTTCGGAAATTAATTAACAAACCTAATTTAACGTTTAGTATTTGAAGATAGCGTTGGAGTTGATAATAATCTTCTTTTAAAACAAAATTTTTTGCTTTTATTTCTAGTATAATTTTATTGTCAATTAAGAAGTCTAAAATATTGCCCGTAGATTTAATAGAAAGCTCTCTTTGAAAAGGAATCTTTAGTTCGCTAAATCTTAACTCTAAGGCGTCACAATACTGTTTCTCTCTTGAAAATCTTCCTAATGTATTGTGAACGTCAAAACAAATACCCGTAATAAGATAAGATAACTCGGGAAATATCAATTTACTTTTTTTATTTGTATTATTAGTATCCATTTGTATATTTGTATCGATGCTACCTCAGCACAGATTTTATCTTTTCTTTTATTTCTTCTAACTCCTCCAGGGCTTGTTCTGCTTGTTTTTCATCAGGCGGCTTTCCGTGCCAAGTATAGTCATTTTCCATAAAGCTTACTCCTTTTCCGGGCGTGGTGTTTGCAAGTATAAATACCGGTTTGCCGGTCACTTTTTTTGCTTCATTCACAGAATCTATTATGTCATTCATATCATTTCCATTAATTTGAATTACGTGCCAGCCAAAACTTTCATACTTGGCAAGCAGCGGATCAAGAGGCATTACGTCTTCTGTATTTCCGTCTATCTGGATATAATTTCTGTCAATTATCTGAATAAGATTATTTAACTTATATTTTGGCGCAAGCATTACAGCTTCCCAAGTGTTACCTTCCTGATGTTCTCCGTCCGAGGTAAGGCAATATACGTAATAGTCTTTTTTATCCATTTTTCCGACCAATGCCATTCCTATCGCCTGTGAAAGACCCTCTCCTAGAGGCCCAGACGTATTTTCTATTCCGGGAAGCGCGGTTCTGTGAGGATGGCCCTGGAGCCTGGAGTTAATCTGTCTTAAAGTTTGAAGTTCTTCTATAGGAAAATAGCCGGCTTTTGCTAACGTTGCGTAAAATACAGGACATATATGTCCGTTTGAAAGAACCAGTCTGTCCCTATCTTCCCAGTCTGGCTTTTCAGGATTGTAATTAAGAATGTGAAAGTAGAGTACGGTAAAAATATCCGCCATGCCAAGAGGTCCCGCAGAATGACCAGAGCCCGCCTTTACAAGAGACTTAATTATAAGAATGCGGATTTCGTTTGCGATTTTTTGTAAATTTAATATTTCGTTTTCCTGTAACTCCATTTATGTTTTTAATACTATCATGAAATCTGAAACATTGGAAGAAAGTCTGCCCGTAATTACCTGAGAATTTATTTTCTGAAAAAAGGTATAAGAATCATTATTTAATAAATAATCATCGATATTCAAATTCAGTTCCTCAGCTTTCTGTTTGGATTTAATATCAACAATTGCTCCGGCAGTGTCCGTAAAGTCCCACCCATCTGAGTCAACTGACGCAAAATATGTATTGTCGTTAAGAATTTTAAGAGCTTCGAGCGCTAACTGCTGGTTGCGTCCTCCCTTACCATTTCCGGTAACTTTTACGGTAGTTTCTCCAGCCGCGATAAGAAGACTTTTATCTTTTGAATTTTCCAGGAGCTCTTTTGCGACGTCTTTCGTGTCTCCTTTTAATCTGTCCGAATATCTAATTACACTAAGTCCTAGTAACTTTGCCTTGTTTTCAATTGCGTCAAGAACGGTAACATTGCTCAAGACTATAAAATTTTCAATATTTTCAAAATACTTATCATCATGGGGATTGTCTATAAAAGCCTCACGAGGAAGGTTTATGTCTTTTTCCAAGCTATATTTTTTAATAATATCTAATGCGTCATCTATAGTTGTATCGTTTTTTACAGTTGGACCCGATGCAATAAATCTTAAATCATTTCCGGGGACATCAGAAAAAATTAGAGTTACAATTTTTGCAGGATACATAATTTTTGAAAGTCCTCCTCCTTTTACATCAGATAAGTGCTGTCTTATGGTATTAATTTCAGTTATATCGGCGCCAGATTTTAAAAGTGCTTTTTCGATTTGTATTTTTTGCGCAAGAGTTATACTGTGGGGATGTTCAAACATAGCGCTTCCGCCTCCGCAAACAACAACAATAACTAAATCCCTCTCGGCGAGCCCTGTAAAGTTTCTCATCACTTTTTCGGTAAATTCTATATTTTCTTCGGAAATAATAGGGTGGGTGCCAAGTGTAAATTGAATTTTTGAAAATTCTTCTTCTTGAGTGCCCGCCTGCAACGCCCCGTTTGCGGTGGCGGGCAGGTCTATTACGTATCCCGCGGTAAGTTTATCTGAAAGCATAGCCTCAATTATCTTTGAATTTTCGGCAGATCCTTTACCAAATCCCAATAAGAATATTCGATTATAATCACCCAAGTTATAAGTTTTGCCTTTTATGGAAAGAATATTTCCATTTAATTTGACATTATTTTTAAATACATTTTCAGGCTGGATAGATTCCAGTGCAGTTTCAATTAAATCCAATACAATTTTTCTTTCGGAAGATATATTTAGCTCATCATAGTTTTTAACAATATGCATAATTTACAGTGTAACTACTTATTTAAATTATGTCTAGAAACACTATTAATATTTATGAGTAATTTTGGTATAATACATTTGTAGACGGCAAGAATTGACCGAATATGCAAGATCTAAGATATTTTTGCACATATTTTATTTAATCCTCGGTTATTCTTCTGTCTTCTTTTATAAATTTTAACTATGAGTGATAAGAGAGATGAGTATATAAAAAAACTTGAAAATATTTCTTCTTTATCCCGCGAAGAGGCAAAAAAAGCACTTCTAAAAGAAGCTGAGGAGGAGGCAAAAGCGGATATTGCAAAAATCATTAAGGAAACAGAGGAGGAAGCAAAGTTAATTGCCCACAAAAAAGCCCAAGAAATCATAGCTGACGCCATAAAACACGGTGCTTTAGATTTTTTACCCGAATATACAGTTTCTGTAATAAAAATAGATGACGAGGATATGAAGGGAAGAATAATTGGAAAAGAAGGACGCAATATACGCGCATTTGAGGATGCTACCGGAGTCGACGTGGATTTAGAGGAAAGGGGACTAATCCGTCTTTCAAGCTTTGACTCTGTCAGGCGTGAGATAGCGCGCCAATCCTTAGAGCTTCTAATGAAAGATACTCGCATTCAGCCGGTAAGAATTGAGGAAGTGGTAAATCTTAAGAAGAAAGAGATGCAGAAGATTTTATTTGAAGAGGGGGAAAGGCTTGCGCATGAAGTTGATGCGTACAATGTTCACCCGGATCTGCTTTCAATACTCGGACGTTTTAAATTTAGAACTTCGTTTGGTCAAAATCTTTTAGTGCATACTCTTGAGGAAACAAAAATTGGCATGCAGATAGCTTACGAGCTGGGAGCCGACGTTGAGACAGTAAAACTTGGCTGTCTGTTTCATGATATCGGAAAAGTTGTAACTGATAAAGAGGGCAGCCACGTGGATTTGGGAGTAGAGTTATTAAACCGCTATAAAATCCCTAAAGAAATTGTTAATTGCGTAGCAGAGCATCATGAGGATAAACCATTTTCTTCAATAGAGTCTGTCGTTGTTCATGTTGCGGATGCTATTTCGGGAGCGCGCCCGGGGGCACGCCACGAGGATTTGCAGAATTACATGAAGCGAATTAGGGACATGGAGGAGATAGCAAAAAGCTTTAATGGGGTAGATGATGCTTACGCATTTGAGGCTGGACGTGAAATAAGAGTAATAGTAAATCCTGGGAAACTGGATGATGTGGAAGCAACGATTCTTGCAAAACGCATTAAAGACGAAGTTGATAAAAAGGTGATAGTGCCGGGAGTAGTTCGAGTTACAGTAATCCGCGATTTCCGCGTCACCGAACCGAAGGAATAGCCTCTAATTCAGTTTTTCCTATTAAATCGGGCTTGACAAATATTTTCTCAAGAGTTACTGTTAAATCAAGCTAAACTTCGTATGATATTTCGAATATACTGTCAAATAAAGCAAAGTTGTCCACCTTCGCTCTGTATAGCAGAGCTTCGGCGGGACGTAAGAAACTCTAAATTCGAGGAACTCTCACTAAGAGTTTCTAACGGAGGTGATAAAATGTGTCTGTAACTAAAAAAGAGCTAATAGAGTTAGTTGCTAAAAAAGGAAATCTTACAAATAAAGCGGCAAAACAGTCTGTACGCGTATTTTTAGACGGAATCAGGGACAGCCTGAAGCGAGGAGAGAAGGTAGTAATTACCGGATTTGGAACATTTTCTGTTAGAAGCAGGAAGGAAAGAAAAGGAAGAAATCCAAAAACTGGAGAATCAATTAAGATCAGCGCTCGCAAGGCTCCTGGATTTACAGCCGGAAAGAGTCTTAAAAAAGCTGTAAAGGGTTGATTGTTTTCTAAAAAGCTGAGAAAATCTGCCTAAATGCAAAAGGCGGTATTTATAATAGGTCCCACGGCGGTCGGAAAAACTCAGCTCTCAATAAAACTAGCAGAGCATTTTAATGGTGCAGTTATAAGTGCCGATTCAGTCCACGTATATAAAAATCTTTCTATAATAAGCGGAAAAGATATTCCCGGAGATTCTTCCTTTGTAAGTCTAAAAGACAAGTTCAAAAATAGCAATATAAATTTTGGGTACTATTTGGTTAGTGGTGTACCAATTTATATGGTTAATTTAGTTGATGTTGCGGCAGACTTTTCAGTTTCACAATTTTTTAATACTGCCCTACTCTACCTTAATAACATTTTTGAACAAAATAAGTTAACAATTATTACAGGCGGTTCAGGACTGTACATAAATTCTATTCTAAATCCTATAGATACCCTTAATATAAAGCCAAATCCTAAATTAAGAAAAAGACTTGAATCACTCGAGATATCCGCCCTGCTGGAGGAAATAAAAAGACTGGATAATTTTTTTTATTTAAGTCTTAATGAGTCTGAGAGGAAAAACAAAAGAAGGTTAGTAAGAAAAATAGAAATACTTTTAGGAGGAAATAAAGCCGAAAAAACCGGAGTAAAAATAGATCCGCTGGTGATTGGTTTGAAAATCAAAAAGGAGAAGCATAATAAATTAATTAAAAAAAGAATTAAAGAAAGACTTAAAACGGGTGCAGTTGCGGAAGTAGTAAATTTATATAAAAATTACGATAATCTTTCTCCGCAAGTTAGAAATACCATAGGATACAAAGAGTTTTTTGAATATTTTAAAGGAGAAGTAACCTTAAAAGAAGCAATTAATAATTGGGAAAAAAGCGAGCTAAAACTAGTAAAAAAGCAAAATACTTGGTTCAAAAGAGATAAAAGAACAAAATGGTTTGAGGCTGATAGAAGTGATCTTTTTGAGGCCGTAAAGAGCGAGATTGATGCCTTTTTAGGCACCGTCTTGACTCACGATAAAATCCTCCTGAAACAGGAATCGCTGCTTCAATAATTTTCCTCCTAAGATCTCTTCCTTTCCGACAATTTTCTCCCAAGACTTGTAATCTCCAGAAGAAGCCTTTTAGGA
>Ga0210057_1001619_pt1 | contig 33793 bp, 48 predicted proteins | sample CryGeyCG2114_010_2_FD_183968 | JGI IMG/M metagenome (GOLD analysis project Ga0210057, IMG submission 183968) | Groundwater microbial communities from aquifer - Crystal Geyser CG10_big_fil_rev_8/21/14_0.10 (SPAdes) (version 2) | ecosystem: Environmental > Aquatic > Deep subsurface > Groundwater ... | reverse complement strand
TTTTTACTTTCAAGTTTCTTTTTTTCTTTTGCTGCTTTTTTTGATTCTTTTGTTTTTTTTATTCTTTCTTTGTCTCCAGCAAAATTTCTTCCCAGAACATAATCTAATTCAACTTCTTTCATTTTTTCTTTGTCTTTGTATGTTCTTGCTTTTCCTGTGCAATACTTTTCTCCAAAATTTTGCTTTATTTCTGTTATTACTGTTGAATCAGAGTTTGATTCAGTTAAAGCTGAAATTTTTTCTTTTAAGTCTGTTATTTTTGGTGTTGAATTAATTTCTGTTACTTTAAAGTCTATTTCTTCTCTTGAAAGTAATGGATTGCTTTTTTTGTTGGTTATTTCTACTTTCATTGTGATTCCTCCGGTTTCTTTTTATCTGCTTAATCTTAATGCGTGTTTTCCTGTGGTTGTAATTCCCATTTTTTTTGCTATCTCTGATTTTTCCGGGTCAGTTATTACTACATAGCCTCTCCAGAAAGTAGTAAAGCTGTTGCTTCCACAGTTAGGACATTTGTCTCCTTCTTCTATTACCCTTCTGCATTCTCTGCATGCTTTTCCTTTACTCATTTATTCTCCAACTCCATTTTTTTTGATTAAACTTTTTTTAAAAGTTTATTTTTCTGGGTTTTTTTTTCAATTTCTTTTTTTTCTACTTTTGGTGTGTTTTCTTTTCCTTTCTTTATTTTTTCTTTTCTTTTTAAGTCTATTGCAAGCCATTCCTCTTTTCCTAATCCTGGCTGTCTCATTGTTAAACCTAATTTTGAATTTGGGATATTCCCTTTTAGACTGCAGGTTACAATTCTTGCTATTACTTGGTCTTCTAAACCCAGTTTTTTGTTTGTTTCTTTTCCAATAAACCCTGGGCCTTTTGCATCATAATTAATATAATCATTCATTATCTGGCTTACATGAATTAATCCTTCTATTGGTCCTGTTCTGACAAATGCCCCGAATTCAGTTATTTCTGTTATTGTTCCTTCAACTATTTCTTTTGGTTCTGGTTTGTAAACTAATGCCTTATATTCTGATTCATAGTAGGCTGATCCGTCCCCTGGAATTACTTTTCCTTCTCCTACTTTGTCTACTTCTAATACGGCAACAATTACTCCGACACTTTCATCTACTATTCCTTCATATTCCTCTTTTACTATTTTTAAAATTGATTCTTCCAGTTTTCCTCCAAAGTCTTTTGGCGGGACCCTTACAGTGTCTTTCATTGAAATTATTGCATACATTTTGTTTCCTCCTTATTTATTCAACAACAATAACCTTTTTTTGTCTTACGAATGCGGTTTTAAAACCTTTCTTTTTTATTGCTCTTCTTAACTCTTTATCATTGGTTGCTATAATAAAACCTTGTTCTGCTAATTCCTTCATTTTTTTATCTGCTTCCTGGTTTTCTCCTTTAATTATTTTGCATTTTTTTTTAATCATTATTTCTGCTATTAAAACATTTTTTGCTTTTGTTTTGTTTTCTTTTTTTAGTTTTTCCATTTCATGTAATACTTCTGTTGGAACAAAAAATTCTGTTTTTCCCAAAAATTTTTCTATTTCCTCAAAAACATCTAGTTTTAGTTCTCCTATTGCTAAAAGCATGTTTGTATCTAACACTACTTTATTGAATTTCTCCATAAGCAATTAATCTCCATCTTGTTGCATCTTTTATGCTTACTGCAATTCTTTGTCCTTTGTCTACTGAAATTGGAACTTTAAGCGTAACGTCAATTAAATCTTTTTTTAGTGAAACAATGGTTCCAATTGTTGTTGCTGTTCCGGCACTTAATACAATTATTTCTCCTTGTTTTACTTCGTTTTTTTTGTCTGTTATTTCTCTTTTAAAGTAATTTAATTTCATTTTTATTTCTGAAACAGGATCTGAAACTGTTCCTATTTTTCCCAGTACATTTCCTTTCATTTGATCGTTTTTTGTTAAATTTGGATCAATTAAAGTTTTAACTGAAATTAATCCGCCTGGAACTGCTTTTTTTATGGTTCCTCCGGCAGTGCTTAATTCAACTACTTTTATTTTTGTTTTTTTATTGTTTATTCCAGGGCTTAACTCCAGTTCATCTCCTTCTTCTATTTTTCCCTGAAGTATTGTTCCGCCTAAAACCCCTCCAACTATTTCTTTTGGTTTTGCGCCTGGTTTGTTAATGTCAAAACTTCTTGCAATAAACATTTTTACTGGTTTTTTTTCATCTACTTTTGGGGAAGGAATATTTTTTTCTATTGCTTCAATCAATAAATCCATGTTTGTTCCGAAATGTGCGGCAGTTGGAATTATTTCAACTTTTTCGTATTCAAATTCTTTCAGGAAATTTTTTATTTGCTTGTAATTTTCTTCTGCTTTTTTTTTGTCAACTAAATCTATTTTGTTTTGTGCTACAACAATGTTTTTTATTCCGCTGATTTTTAATGCCATTAAATGTTCTTTTGTTCTTGGTTGAGGGCAGAATTCATTTGCGGCTATTACTAGTATTGCTCCATGCATTAATGCTGCTCCTGAAAGCATTGTAGTCATTAGGGTTTCGTGTCCTGGCGCATCAACAAAACTTACTTTTCTTAATTTTTTTCCTTTTTTTTCGCAGTTAGGGCACTTTTCTTTTGTAGAAAAAGCTTCTGCTCCTTTGCAGTCAGGACACTTATAAAATACTGTGTCTGCATAACCTAATCTGATTGAAATTCCTCTTTTTAGTTCTTCTGAATGAGTGTCAGTCCATTTTCCGCTTAATGCCTGGGTTATGGAAGTTTTTCCATGGTCAACATGGCCTATTAAGCCAATGTTAACTTCTGCTTGTTCTGCTTCTTTTTTCATTTTCATCTTCTCGTTTTTTGCAGTACGGGCTTGTCCCGTACCTCGTATTCAACTGCCGAAACAGTTGTTAAGCTTTCTTAATTTTTCCTTTTGCTGTTTTTGCATCTCCTGCCAGTTCCACATTACCTACATTTTCCAGTGAATCTTTAACCAGTTTTTCTTTTGCGCTAATTTTTTCTTCTTTTTTGTCTTCTGTGATTTCTTTCCCAAATATTTCTTCTAGTTTTTTTGTTCCTTGTTTTGTTATAACCAAATTAACTTGTTCTGTTTCTTCACTAATAGTGTTTCCTCTTACACTGACTCTTTTTCTTTCTCCTTTTCGTTTTGGATGAAAGCCAATGCCACCTTTAATGAAAATTTTTTTTCTTGCGATTCCAGGAATATCTGTTCTCATTGGAAATCCTTGTTTGTCGCTGCCTCCGCTGATTTTTGCTTCATATCCTTCTAATCCAATGGAATCCAGTTTTACTTGTTCTCCTATTTTTTTGTTTAATAATAATGCTGTTGTTTCAACTTTTTTTCCAAAAGCTTTTCTGGTTTTTGGATCACTTAATACTATGTTCATTTAGCTTCCTCCTGTAATTTAACTTCTTTTATTTTTTTAAGTAATTCTTTTTCTTCTTCATTTAATATTCCTTGGCTGTTTTCCAGTTTTTCCATGTCTTTTTCTGAAATAAAACTAATTAATTCATCATTGTTTTCTATTCCTCTTCCTAGTACGGCATCGCTTATTGAGATTGCTACTTCTTCTCCTTTTGATGCGTTTTTTATTGTTTCTCCGTTGTTTTGTATTCCCTGAACTTTTCCGACTATTTTTCCATTTTTCATTAATTTTGTTCCTGTTTTTAATTTTCCTTCCAGTATTTTTGCTCCGATTATTACTGGTTTAGCATTTCTGAAAACATTTTCCGGCATTAATTTTATTTTTACCGGAAACACTACTTCAGCTAAAAAATCTTTTTTTGCTTTTTCTTTTTCTTCAATAACCCATTTCTCGTATTTTTCAATTAAATTATAAATTATTTTTTCATTGAATATTTTTATTTCATTTTTTTTTGCTTCTTCTATTGCTTCTGGATTAATTTTTGTGTTAAAAGCCAGAATTACTCCTTGAATTTTGTCTTTTTCTTTTACTCCTTCTGCTTCAATTACATCTCTTCTTGTTATTTCGCCTACATTTGCTTTTCTTACTTTGATTCCTTTTTCTTGTAATAATTTTATTGTTGCTTCTAATGACCCTAATGTGTCTGTTTTGATTATTACTCCGTTTTCTTCTGAATCAATTTTTATTGACTGAATTTCTTTTTTGATTTCTTCTATTTCTTCTTTTGTTGCTTTAACTATTAAAGGTGAGCCGGCTAATGCATTTTCTAATCCTGGTGCAGCAATCTTTAATCCTGATGCAGCATGAACTTCTTTAACTGAATCAAATCTTTCTTGCGGTGCACTAATTTCATCTAATGGTTTTGGCAGCAGTAATGCCCTGATTTTTGTTTCAATTATTCCTTGTTTTCCTGCTAAAACAATTTGGTCTCCTGTTCTGATTGTTCCGTCATACAAAATTACATCAATTGTTTTTCCCAAGCCTTTTTCTTCTTTTACTTCTAATATTGTTCCTTTTCCTCTTCCTTTTACTTCAATGTTTAATTTTTTTTCTAAATATTTTTGGCTTAATCCTGCTAAAAACATCAGTACTTCAGGAAAGCCTTCTCCTGTTTTATTGCAGATTGGGATTATTGGAATTTCTTTTGTGAAATTCTGTATTCTGTCAAATCTTTCAGTTAAAAAACCTTTTTTGTGGGCTTCTCCTACAATGCAGTAAAGTTTTTTGTCTAATTCTTCCAGCAATTCTTTGCTTTGGTTTTCTTTGTTTTCGGTAAAACTTAATTTTTTTGAATCCCATCCCTGCATTTTGTCTATTTTAGTCATTGCAATGATGAAAGGAACTTTAAATGCCTTTAAAATATCCAAAGATTCCAGTGTTTGTTTTTCGCATCCTTTAATGCAGTCAACTGTTAATACTGCCAAGTCTGCAATGCTTCCCCCTCTTTTTCTTAAATTAGAGAATGCTTCGTGCCCTGGGGTGTCAATAAATAATAATCCCGGAATCTTTAATTCAAACCCGTATTTTTTTGTTAGTTCTCCGGCCAAATTTTTTACTATTTCAATTGGAACTTCTGTTGCACCAATATGCTGTGTTATTGCTCCTGCTTCCTGTGAAACAATTTTTGTGCCTCTAATCATGTCTAAAAAACTTGTTTTTCCTGAGTCGACATGACCTAATACAGTTATTATTGGCTTTCTAATCATTTAATTTCAGTCCTGTTGAACCAAATCCGCCTTCGCCTCGGGAAGTGTCATCTAGTTCTTCAACAAATTCTATTTCAGCTAATTCAATTTTATTAAATACTAATTGAGCAATTTTTGTTTTTTTTTCTGCAGTAAATTTTTTTTTTCCGTGATTAATTATTATTACCCCTATTTCTCCTCTGTAACCTGAGTCAATTGTTCCCGGAGTATTTAAAACAGTTATTCCTTTGTTTAATGCCAAACCAGATTTTGGTCTTACCTGCCCTTCAAATCCTTCCGGAATAGCCACTTTAATTCCTGTTTTAACTAATTTTATTTCGCCTGGAAGAATTTCAATTGTTTCTGCTGCATACAAGTCTATTCCTGCATCTCCTTTGTGAGCTAATTCCAGTTTTACTTCTGGATTTAATTTTTTTACTTGTACTTTCATTTAATTCCCTTTTTCTTTTTTTTGATTTTAATTTCTTTTTTTATGGTTTTTTTCAATTCTTTAATTTTTTTTTCTTCAATTTTTTTAACTTATTCTTTTTAATTTATTTTTTTTGTTTTTCTTTTTTTTATTTGTGCATTACTTCCCATTCTTTTTTTGTGTATGCATGCAGTTCTTTTTTGTCAAACCATAAGTTTACTTCTCTGGCTGCCTGCTCTAAGTCTTCTGATGCATGAATTAAGTTTCTTACACTTCTTTGTTTTTCATCAGCTAAATCATATGAGTCAACTGTAAAATCCCCTCTAATTGTTCCTAAGTCTGCTTTTCTTGCTTCAGTGTTTCCAATTAATTTTCTTCCAATTTCAATTGCATGGTATCCTTCAAATGTTATTGCCACTATCGGCCCTTCAGTTAAATACTCTGAATTTTGTGAATGAATTCTTTTTGCTATTTCTTCGTCTGTTTCTTTTACTGTTATTCCTTTTTTTTCAGCTAACTTTCTTGCATTTTCTCCAAGTTTTTTTGTCCATTCAGGGGTAATCACATAATGTTTGTCTGCTGTTTCTTTTGTTGCCTGAACCATTTTCATTCCTGCAATCTTTAATCCTTTTTGTTCAAATCTTTTGATTATTTCTCCAATCAAACCTCTTTGAACTCCATCGTGTTTAACTAAAATCAAAGTTCTTTCCATTTAATCACCTATTTTTCTTTTTTGATTACTTTTTTTAAAAGTTTATCGCATTTACTGTTTTTTTCCTTTTTTTATTTTATGGTATTCGCTTGCCCATTTAGTGTTTCTTGGATTCCGCTTTAATTTCAGCAAATTTTTTTCGCATTTGCCTGAACAAAAATTAAAGGTTGTACCCTCTTTTTTTACAAACATTAATCCTGTTCCTTTTTTTATTTCTTTTCCGCAAAAACTGCATTTCATTTTTTCTCACCCCAACCCGCTTTCGTGCGGGTGTAACGGTGCACCACTTTCAGTGGTGCTAGCCCCATGCAAAGCACGGTGCCTCGTACTCAACTGCTGAAACAGTTGTTTTGATTAAACTTTTTTTAAAAGTTTACTAAGCTTTGATTTCTTTTGCTTCTCTTTCAGTTGAAAGCAAAATTATTACGTCTCCTTTTTTGATTATTCCTTTAACATTTCTTCTTTTTACTCTGCCTTGTTCTGGTCCTTCTAAAATTTTGCAGAGTACTTGGATTATTTCTCCATGAACTCCTGTTCTTTGGATTACTTCAACTACTTCTGCTGGTGTTCCTCCTCTTTCTGCCATTTATTCACACCTTTTTTAATTCGCTTACTTTTTTTATTACTTCTTCTAGTTCTTTTTTTGCGCTTCCTTCTTCTATTAATGCGATTGAAGCTGTTCCGACTGCTATTCCTGCTTTTTCCCCTAGTTCTTTTTTTGTTGAAATAAAACTATAAGGAATTTTTTTTTCTTCGCACAGCAAAGGCAAATGCATTACTAGTTCTTGTGGAGAAACATCTTCTGCAATAAAAATGATTTTTGCTTTTCCTCTTTCTATTGCTTTAGTTGTTTCATTTACTCCAATTCGAATTTTTCCTGTTTTGGTTACTTTTTCGATTAATTCGAATTGCTTTTCTTTTAATTCCTTGCCTACGCTGAATTTAACGTATTCTGCCATTTAAAATCAACCTCCTTGCAGCCATTTATGGCTGTTCATTGTCATCGGCAAAATGAGACTTATTAAAACGTGTGAAAAAAGCTTTTTAAAGGTATTTTAGAGGGATAATTTGAGGTTTTTCATTTATGGGTAAACCATAGCGTAATGCTTTTTTTGTTTATTTCATCTATTCTGCAGTAACCAAAGGATTCCAGCTGAACTGTGTTTCCTGTTTCTTCTTCAAGAATTTCTTTGTCTATTATTCCGTGTTTTTTGGTTGAATCATCCATTATTATTTCTGCATTGGTTTCAGATAAAATCCAGTTAATTAAAGGCTTGTTTTCAAGTTTTTGTATTCCAGTGAACTCGCCAAAAATTTGCATTTCGTCTTTTCTAATGACTCTGAAGTTTAGTGCATGCTTTAATCTCGCAATTTTTCCTATTTCTAATTTTTTAACATCTTTTTTTGAAATCAAAAAACTTTGTGTTCCTGCTTTTAATCCATAAACTCTTACTTGATCAGGGTAATCAGGATGCAATGGCTTTTCTATTTCCATTTCAGGAATAAAATTCACTTCTAACCTGATTGGCTCTTCAATAAAATAATATCTGTCTGATTTAGAGTCAATAAAACTTTTGTTTAAGTCAATTATTCTGTTAAAATCAATTGTCACATCAGAGCTTTTTACTCCAATTTCTTTAATTATTTCTTTGATTGTTTTAGCTGAAAAACCTCTTCTGCGAAGCGCTTGAAGTGTGCCTAATCTTGGGTCATCCCATCCTTTATACATTCCTTGTTCTATTCCTTCTTTTATTTTTGAAGTGCTTAACACCATTTCTTTTAGTTTGATTCTTCCTGTGTGAAATGTATGCGGATAAATCCATTTGAAGTAGTCATACAAGAATTTTTGTTTTTCAGCGTTTTGTGCATGTTCTTGCCCTCTGATAATTAGTGTTACTCTTAGTTCATGGTCGTCTATTGCTGAAGCAAAATTATATGACGGCCATACATGATATTTGTCTTTTACCCTTGGGTGCTCTGGATTATCAACTATTTTTGCTGCCCACCAGTCTCTTAAAGAAGGGTCTTTTGAATTCAAATCTGTTTTAATTCTTAGTACTGCTGTTCCTTCTTTTATTTCATGTGAAAGCATTTTATCAAATTCTTTTGCTTGTTCTTTTGCATCTTTTTCCCTGCAACTACATCCTTTATTTTGGTCAATTAATTCTTTCCATTTTTCTTTTTCACAAAAACAAACATATGCTTTTCCCATTGAAATAATTTTTTTCATAAAAGCATAATATACTTCCATTCTGTCTGAAGCAAAATACATTTCATCTACTTTTACTCCAAGCCAGTCAAAATCTTTTTTGAATACTATTTCAGGGTTAGCCATTGGTTTTTTTACTTTTGGGTCAGTGTCATCAAACCTTAAAATAAATTTTCCATTATATTTTCTTGCATATTCATGAGAATTTAATAAAGCTCTTGCGTTTCCTAAATGAATTGGCCCATTTGGATTTGGAGCATATCTTGTTACTACTTTTTCTTTGTCTGCCCAGTCTAACTGCATTTCTTCTTTATGTTTTCTTTCAGGCAGTTCATCAAATGAATCAAATGAATTGAATTTTTCTTCTAATTCTTTTTTGTCCATTGAATTAACTTTTTCAACTATTTCAGTTATTTCTTTTATTTCTACACTTAAATTTTTAGCTAGATTTTTGTCTATTGCCATTAGTTTTGAAATAACTGCTTTTAGTTCTGCTTTGCCTTGGTGTTCTATTGCATTTTTTACTGCATACTTTAAAGTTAATTGCTTTAAAAGTTCATCCATGATTTATTCCTTCAATTACTAAATCTGAATAAAATTAGTTTTAATTTTATGCTTTAGCTTTTTTTGCAGCAAAACTGGTTGTTTGGACAAAAATTGTCTTTTGTTGTGTATCCTTCAGCACAGGTTTCTGAAGAGCATATTCCGTTTATTTCATCACAGGTTTTTTCTTTTGGCTGAATTGCTTTTCCAACTGGATCTCCACCAATAACATTTAACAGTAAAACAGCAGTTAAAATCACTAAGACAAATGTTCCATATCTTTTTGCCTGGCCTTTTTCTATTGCGTCTTTTAATTTGCTTAAATAATTCATTTCTGTTTTTTCATCCATAATATCACATTAGTTTTTTGTATATTTAAATTTTACTTTTATTTCTCCCATTTTTGGCTGAAATGAGTTGATAAAGCGTCAATTAAACTCTTGTTTTGAAGTATTGCAAAATAATATCTTTGCTTTTGTTCTTTGAAGTCATCTAATCCTAAAACAATTTTTTTTCCGTCAATTACAAAAGCATTAAGTGAATGAACTGAATTTTTTGAAGAAACCGCTGAACCAAAAATTTTGTTTATTTCTTTATCACTGTGAATTAATTGAACATTAACTTTGTTTTTTACTGCTTTAGCTAAAGCTTCATCCAAAAAAATTCTTTTTTCTTTTATTTCAGTGAAACCTATTACGTTTTTTTTTGCTTTTAAAATCTCTGATGCAAGAATTCTATCAAAATCAGTTAAACTTTTCACTCTTAAAACATTTTCTTGTGTTTCATTTATTTCGTTAAATTTTATTCCTTGCTTTAGTTTTAATGCGTTTTCTTCTATTTCTTTGAATTCTTTTCTTTTTACTTCAATTAGTTTTTCTATTACTTTATTTGATTCAATTGACTGAAACTTTTTTGGTCTTCCGTGCAAAGGAATAACCAAACCTTTTTTTTCAAGTTTTTCAAGCACATCATAAACTCTTGTTTTTGGAATGTCTGTGTTTCTGCTGATTTCCGGTGCCTCTAAAGCCCCTTTTTCAATTAAAGACAGAATTGCTTTGGATTCATATTCAGTTAAACCCAGTGAATTCAGATAAGAAACAGTTTCAGAGTTCATACTCTAAACAAAGACAGAAAGGAATTTAAATTTACTCTTTACAGTGAACTAATTAGGCATTAATCCATTCTCTTAGATTGTCCTGTAAAACAAACTTTTTGTGCTTTAATTCCTCAGTATTTCTTGCTCCAATTAAAAACATTGAAATAACCAGTTCTTCTTTAAATGAATCCAACAAATTTTCAACTGATTTTTCGTTTCCTGCATTTCTGATAGCAGGAACAGCTATTCCTGCTAAATCTGCTCCTAATACAAGGCTTTTACACACATCTAATCCATTTCTTATTCCGCCAGAAGCAATAATCTTTTTTTTAGAAGCTTTTTTTGTAAACAAAACTGAGGCAGCAGTCGGAATCCCAAACTCGCCAAAAACTTCTCCTAATCTTTTTTTTCCATGCAAAATTGAATCAATTTTGACAAAAGAAGTTCCTCCTCTTCCGGCAACATCAATTGCATTGATTTTAGTTGAATCAAGTTTTTTTGCGGTTTCAAATGAAATCCCGTTTCCGACTTCTTTAACTATAACAGGAAAATTGCTTTGTTCAGCAAAATTTTTAATGCTGTTAAAAACTTCAGAAAACCCTTTTGTTTTTGAGTTCTGCATTAATTCCTGTGCAGAATTCAAGTGAACTGAAACTGCATCAGCCTGTATTTCTTCAGCAAAATCATCAATTTTTTTTGCAGAGTGTTTTGCCAGTTCTAATGCCCCTATATTTGCTTCCAAAAAAATTGAAGGGCAATATTTTCTTAATTTGAAGAATTCTATTTTAGATTTGTTTTCTAACCCTGCTCTCATTGAACCCAAAGCAAAACCAATGCCTTTTTTTTCGCATGCCAAAGCAATGTTTTTATTTAATTCAAAAGATTTTTTTGTTCCTCCTGTAATTGGTCTGATGCAAAGCGGGAAAGAAAATTTTTTTCCCAAAAAAGTTGTTTGGGTTTTAATTTCAGTTAGTTCACAATCCAATAACGGATTATGTATAAGTTCAATCTCTTCGAATAAACTTGTTTTTCTGAATTGGCTTTCTTTTTTCATTGCAGTTTTTAAATGCAAATCTTTTCTTTTTTCTGTTTTCATTCAAAAAACCCTATTGAAGCATAAGCTACAACACTTGAATTATCCCCTGTTGTTTTTCCTGAATTGCTATAATCTATGAGTTCAGCTTTTTTTATGCCTTTCTTTTTGCAGTATTGCATTAAAACTTCTATTGCTGAGTGCCCGCAAATGCTTAACCTTTCATTTTTAACAAGCTCGTGAAATCCTTTTACATTCATTTTTTTGATTAATTTAATTGCCTTGAAATCGTTTTCTTTTGCTTTTTTTGATGACAGAAAATGAGTGAAATCGCTTGAAGCAATCACTGAAAACTTTTTTCCAAGAATTTTTTCTGTTTCAATCAATGTTTCTGCCAGTTTTTCAAGTTCTTCAGAATTTTCTGTCATTAAAGTAATTGGAACAATCTTGAATTCTTTAAACAGATACTGCAAGAAAATCAGTTGAATTTCAATTGAATGTTCTTGTAAATGAGCTATTTCATCTTTTTTTGCTTTTGAATTTAATTCAGTTATTTTTTCAACAGCTTTTTTGTCTATTTCTGTTTCTCTTAAAGGAGTAACCCATGTTCCTTCCGGATAAACTGATATTTTTTCTCCGTAACCAGTGTGATTTGGGGAAAGAATCACAACTGTTTCAGGTTTTTGCATTAAAGAATAAGAATATGAGGCAGTCTGGCCTGAATAAATTGTTCCTGCGTGAGGTGAAATAAAATAATTAGTTTTTTTTGAAGTTTTTTTCACTTTAGAAAAAAAAGTTTTTAATTGAGTAATTATTTCTTGTTTGTTTTTTGGATAAAAGCTTCCTTTAATTACTGCTTCTCTTAGCATAATAAAAAAATGGGAAAATGTTTTTTTAAAGAGTGTTTTTGTTAAAGATTTTTTTTTAAACGGTTGTTTTATTAGTATCTTTGATTTGATGAACTTTCTCTTCTGTTTGTTGGACCGTCTCTTCTGTCTGAAGTACTGTCTCTTCTAAGTTGTTTTCCGCCTTTTTTTCCTCTTCTTTTTGCTTCTGCAGTCCTTTTTTCTTTTAGTAATTCTTCTTTTCCTTCTTTTATTTTGTATTCAAAGTCTTCAACTGTTACTTTGAATTCTTCTTCGTTTTTTATTTCTTTTCTTTCAGTTAAAGTTTTTTTTGCAAGCATCCAGTAAACTAATGCAAGGCTTTTTCTTCCTTTGTTGTTGACTGGAATAATTAAATCAACATCTTTTGTGTTGTTGTTTGTTGAACATAAGGCTATTATTGGTATTTTCAGTTTTTTTGCTTCTTTTATTGCCTGAAAATCTGAATCTGGTTCAGTTACAATTAATAAATCTAATTCAAGAAATTTTTTTCCTTCTGGATTAGTAAAGCTTCCTGGAATAAATCTTCCAGTTAATGCTTTTCCGCTTGTTGCTTGAGCAAACTGAATTACCGGAGTTTTTCCGTACAATTTTCTTGATGCAACAATTATTTTGTTTTTATCGTATTTTGAAATAAATTTTGATGCTATTTCTATTCTTGAGTCAAGTGTTTGAATATCCATTACTTTTAATCCATCATCTCTTCTTTTATAAATATATTTTTTCATTCCGTCTGTTTTGTATTTTGTTCCAATATGGGCGCCTGTTTTAAGGTATTTTTCTGAGTCAGTACTTTCATTCATTTTTTATCCCTCATTTGCTGTATTTTATTATATCGTCCATTAAATCTACGTGGCTTAAAAGCATTCTTCTGCAGCAATATCTGTCTATTCCTAAACTGTTTAATATTTCTTCTGCGTTTTCTCCTTTTGAAACTCTTTTAGCAAATTCTTCGTAATATTCTCCTACAACTTTCCCGCATGAAAAGCATCTTACTGGAATTATCATTTTCATTTCACCTCTTTGAGCTCTGCTTCTTTTTTCTTGCTTTTGTTCCCAATGGTTTTTTTGGTTCAACTCTTCTGTGGTCATCAACCATCAATAATCTATCATATTTAATGTATTTTTCTTTTAGTTTTTTGTCGTTAGTGTATTCAACTATTGCTTTTGCTATTGCGCTTCTTGCTGTTACTGCTTGGCCCATAAAGCCTCCGCCTTTTACATTGATTTTAATGTCTGTTTCTTTTATTAAATCTCCGGCCAGTTTTATTGGCTCTAAAATCATTTCTTTAACATAATATGGCTGAACAAATTCGATTTTTCTTTTGTTTAAAGTTATTTTTCCTGTTCCTGTTTTGATTACTGCTCTTCCAATAGCTCTTTTTTTCTTTGATTTAATCATCATTCCATATTTTTTGCTTCTTTTTGCCTTTTTTTTCTTTTTTTTTGATGGTTCTGTTTCTTCGTCTTCTGTTGCTTTTTCTTTCATTTCCTCAAATTCTTTTTTTATTTCTTCTTTTTTCTTTTCCTCTTTTTTTTCAACTGGTTTTTCTTTTATTTCTTTTTTATTTTCAGCAGGAATTTCTTTTTTAAGTTCTTTTGTTTTTTCTTGTGTTTCTTTTTTTTGGGCTTCTTCTTTTTCTTTTTTAACTGGTTCTTTTTTTGTTTCTTCTATTTTTTCATTTGTTTTTGATGAAACTTTTTCTAAAATTTTCTTTTGTTCTGTTTCAGTCATTTAATCACCATTTTGCTCCAAGCAATTTGCTTATTTCCCCTAATTGAACTGTTTTTTCGTTTGTCTGGCTTTTTGCTTCTTTTATTTCAAAAAAATCTTTTTTGTTGAATTCTTCTGGTTCTCCAATATAAACTTTAAGTTTTTTTCCTGCTTCTTTTCCTCTTTTGTTTTTTTTGGGAAGCATTCCTGTTACTGCTTTTTTGAATAATGCATCAGGTCTTCTTGGGTATTTTGGGCCATAATTTGGGTTAGAATGAACTGAAGCATCAACTTTTTTCTTGTATCTGCTTAAAATAAATTCTTTTGATCCGGTAATTAATACTTTTTCTGCGTTAACTACCTCAATTTTTTCCCCGTTTAAGAGTTTTTCACTTATTTTTGATGCAAGTCTTCCTAATATGAGTCCTTTTGCGTTTATTATCATTTTATTCACCTATTTTACCAGCATTAATTCTTTTGCGTCAATTTTGATTGCTTCCTCTAAACTTAATACTTTTCCGTTTTTTGCTTTAATTTTTTCTGCTGCTGTTTCAGAGAATTCTAATGCAGCAACATTTAATTGTTTTGTGATTTCTCCTTTTCCCAATACTTTTCCTGTAACTAAAAAAGTTTTATTTTGGAATTTGTTTGATAATTTTTCTATTTTCCATAAGTTTATGCTTAATCTTTTTCTTCTTGGAGCGTTTATTCTGTCAGCTACTTCTTTCCATATCTTTTTATTTTTTCCTTCTTTTTTTAGAAAGGAAATTAATTTTTTTGTTTTTTCTTTTGTTGGTCCAGTTCTTTTCATTTTTATCACTTTATTTTTGGAAATTTTTTATTTTGTTTTTGATTAAACTTTTTTCTAAAAGTTTTTAGCAGTGTTATTGAAAATAGCACGCTCTCTTCGCGCGAGCAGGCGCGAAGATGCAGGAGGAGAGATTCGAACTCTCGAAGGCACTAAGCCACAGGATCGCTTAAAACATTAAAATAATGTTTTTGCCCAAGCAAACTTTTTTGATACAACTTTTTTTCTAAAAAGGTTGTGTTTTCTTAAGTCCTGCCCCGTTGACCGCTTGGGTACCCCTGCATTATACTATTTTGTGCTTAATGCTTTTCTTAACCCTTCTGTTTTTTCTTTTATTTCTTGTGCTGCTTGAATTAAGATTTCTTTGGGTTCCATACCTCCAAATGATTCTAAATTTATTGTGAATAAATCTTTATCGTAATTATAGCTTAGTACTCCTGAAATCCATTTTGTGTGGGTTTTTCCTGAATCAACTACTGCATCCATTTCTGCTTTTAGTTTTTGACCTTTCCCTAGTTTTAATATTGGAATTTTTTTGTCTACTACTTCTATTTTTGGGTCAGTGCTTCTCACGTCTTTTGAGTAAACTGTACAAGGCCCTTCTTTTTCTATCATTAATGTCACTTTGTCTTTTGTTTTGTATGTTTTTGGGTCTCCTTGAATTGGAAGCATTCCCATTCTGTGTGAAAGCATTTCATTGAACATTACTGAAGTGTTTTCATAAATATTTATTGAGTCTACTGCAAAGCTTTTAACATTTGTTTGAATTGCTCTTCTTATGCCGTTTACAAATGCAGGGTTAGTGCCTTTTAATTGGAATTTTATTTTTCTATCCCCTTTTTTTATTTGTTTTATTTCCATTCAATCACCAACTACTTTTTCTTTCCTCTAAATCTTTTCTTTTTTCTGCATCCATTGTGTGGCAGTGGAGTAACATTTTCTATTGTTCTTATTCTTAATCCTGCTCTTGTTAAACTTCTTATTGCTGCTTCTGCTCCTTGTCCAGGGTTTTTTGATCTTATTCCCCCTTGACCTCTTACTTTAACTATTACTTCTGTTATTGATTTTTCTTTTGCTTTGTCTGCTACTATTTCTGCTACTTTCATTGCAGCATAAGGGGATCCTTCTTTGTGTTGTGCTTTTACTACTACTCCTCCGGAACATTGTGCTATTGTTTCTTGTCCTGTAATATCAGTCAATAAAATTATTGTGTTATTATGTGATGCATAAATATGAATTATTCCTTTTTTGCTCATTTTTTGTCTCCCTCTTTAGGTTTTTCTTCAGTTTTTTGCTCTTTTTTTTCTATTGGCTTTTCTTCAACTTTTTTCTCTTCTTTAACTGGTTTTTCTGTTTTCTTTTCTTCTTTTTTTTCATCAATTTTTTCTTTTTTGATTTCTTTTGGTTTTTCTTTTACTTCAACTTTTTCTTTTTTTTCAATTGGAGTTTCTTTTTTCTTTTCTTCGATTTTAAAAACTTTTTCTTCAAAAGAGGATTGTTTAAAATCTTTTTTGATTTCTTTTGTTGGTTTTTCTGTTGTAAGTTTTAATGCTTTTTTGTAGTAAGTTATTTTGCTTTCTTCTTCTGCTTTAACTATACATGAAGGGGTTTTTACTTTTTTTCCGTTTATTGCAATATGCCCGTGTACAATAAATTGTCTTGCTTGTTTTGGGGTGTTTGCCATTCCTTTTCTCCAAATAATTGTTTCAAGTCTTCTTTCAAGGAATTCTTCTATTTTTAATCCTAATACATCATCTAATATCGCGTTTCCTTTTAGTATTCCTATTGCTTTTAGGCTGTCAAGCAATTCTTTTTCTCTTTTGAGTCTTTTTTCTAATTCTAATGCTAATAGTTTTCTTGCATTCTGTCTTTTCTTTTTTAGCATTTTTTCTGTCATCCAAAGCTCTTTTTTGTTTTTTAATCCATAGTCTTCTTTTAATTTTCTTTCTTCTTCTAGCCTTGTGCTATCCCAAGGTTTTCTTGGTCTGCTAAATTTACTTTTTAATTTCTTTGGATCTCCCATTGTTATTCACCTATTTTTTTGCATCCTTTTTTTGTACTCCTACTGCTGGTCCTTTTCCTCTATGAGTTGATTTTGTTTTTTGTCCTCTTACTGTTAACCCCCAGCCTCTTCTTAGTCCTCTGTAACTTTTTATTTTGCTCATTCTTTGATGGATGTTTCTTTCATCAAAATCTAAATCTGCCATTATTAAGTGTTTGTCTTCTCCTGTGTCATATTCTTTTTGTCTGTTTAAGTTCCATAAAGGAACCTTGAATTTTTCCGGGTTTAATACAATTTCTTCTAATTTTTTGTCTTTGTCTTCTGGTAATTCTCCCATTTTTGAATCCCATTTTATTCCTGTTTCTTTTTCAAACATTTTGGCTATAATTTTTGCTATTCTGTGGCTTACCCCTTTTATTTCCATTAATGCTTTTGGGATTTTTGATTTTCCATTTAAATCTTTGTTTGCTATTCTTACTATTAATCTTAATTCTGCCATTTAATTACACCTTTTTTATTTCTTTTGTCGGATACAAATGCCTGATGTTTATTTTTCCTTTTTTTACTTCTTTTCCTTCTACAAAAGCATAGTTTCCTTTAACTGAAGTTACAACTACTTTTTTTCCTGTTTTTCTTCCTTTTCTTATAATACATATTCTGCCTGAATCAATTAACTGCATAATATCACTCTTTGTGCATTTTCTCCAAATATTTTTTTATTATTCCAATTATACTGTCTTGTTCTAGTTTGTCAATGTTTACAACTAAATCATAAACTTGTAAATCATAAATATTTATTCCATAATTATTCAAAAAACTTTTTTCTTGTTCTCTTTCTTTCATTTCAATTGAGTCTATTGCTTCTCTCATTGGAATTTTTTGTTTTTCTGAAATTGTTTTTGCCCTTATTTTTTTATAGGATTTCAAAAAAACTTTTAAATCTGCATTATTTATTGTCCATGCTCCTAATGTATGGTCAATTATTATATCGTTTTTTTTGGCTTCTTGTTCTATTATTTGTTTTATTTTTTCAGTGAATTCTTCTTCTTTTATTTTTTCTATTGGCAAGTTTGTTTCTACTGCAATTCTTTTTTTTATTTCATTAGCTGAAAAATATCTTAATCCTACTTGTAATGCCAGCAATTTGCTTAGTTCTTTTGTTTCTGTTCCTGGAAAGCTTGTTATTGTTATAATCATTTTATCATCTCAATCATTTGTTTTACATAGTTTTTTGTTTTTAGTTCCAAGTCTTGTTCTTTTTTTTCTTTTGAAATTATTTTTATTGCTTCATCTGTTATTTGTGTTCTGCATTTTGAACATAACATTCCTCCAAATGCTACTGAAGGCCTTTTTTGTGTTTTGCTTAGCTTACTTATTTTTCCAATTGATTTTGAGTGTGGTGTTCCATGCAGTACGTTTTTGCATAATGCACATGCATGCTTTGCTTTTTTTTCTTTGGTGTAATACGCCTTGCTTTTTCCTTTAATGCTTTTTCTAAATTTTTTTTTCTTGTTTTTGTCTTTTGGTTGAGTCATAAAATCCCTTTGTTTATTTCATTTCACTTTTTTCTACTGCTTTCATTATTAAATTAAATACAATGCTGAATCCAATGCTTGAAATAATATACCATACAATGTGCGGCGGAAAGAAAAATTGCGGCACAATCCAGCCAAATACATTAAATGTTTCTTCTTTGTATGCACTTACAAATAAATAAAATATTGGAATTATCACTATAAAGGATGCAATCATGAATTTTTGCATTCCTTTAAACATTTCTTTCATGTCATGCATTAATTCCATATTTAATTTTTCTGCTTCTTTTTTTGATTGTTCATCTCCTTTACTCATTAATTCTTTTAATTTTTTTTGTTTTTCTTTCATGCCGTCTTGTTTTGCTTTTTGTGCTTTTTTGTCCATTAATTTTCTTTGCAATGCCTGAGAGATTACCCCTACAAGTATTGCAAGAAGAGTTATGTCTATTACTGCACTAAATACAACCATAAAAAATTCACTTTAAAAAATTTAATTAAAATCACGTAAAAAAGGTTTAACACTTATTATTTTATTTAACATCATAGTTTTAAACCTTGTTTAACCCCCAAATAATTTTTTCATTAATGGATTTGTTTCCATTAACTGTTGTTTTGCTAATTCTTCGTATAATCTGTAAACAATTCCTACTGTCAGTAAGATTCCTGTCCCTGATCCTAATGCACTTGTTAAATCTGCTAATCCTGCTAATAATCCGACAAAAATTGAACCTAAAATGGTGATTGGAGGAATATATCTGTTTAAAATGCTTTTAATTATTCTTGGGTCTCTTCTGAATCCAGGAATATACATTCCTGATTTGCTTAACTGGTTGCTTACTGCTTCTGGTCCTTGTCCTCCCATTTCAACCCAAAATCTTCCAAATACCACACAAGCTAATAATAAAATAATCAAATAAACTATTGCATGGAATATTTTTGGTAATGCAGCACTTAATCCTGAATAAGCCAGTGTTTCAATTAAATCATATGGTACTGTTACATAAAATGCAATTGTTTTCATTATTGGTCCAATAAATTCTCCTATAAAAGGTATTCCTGGAGAAATTATTGCCCATAACTGTATGTTTGCAAATAATGCTACAGCTAAAATAACTGGAATATTTGAAACATATAATAATTTTACAGGAAATCTTCCTCCTGTTCCTCTTCGCCCCATTGTAATTGGAATATTTACATGCATTCCTTCAGCATAAACTACTACAAAGAATACTGTTAATGTTGCAATTACTGGCAGCAGCATTAAAAAATTTATTCCTGTTGCAAAAGAAGCAATAAACTGCCAGATTATTCCTGTTGCCTGCCCTGCGCTTTCCGGAGTTCCAATTGCAAAAGCTCTCCAGAAAATTGATTCTGATACTCCTCCTGCAATAAACAATCCAATTCCTGAACCTATTCCATATTTTGATACTACTTCATCTAAATACAATAATATAATTGAACCAAATGCAACCTGAAGTATTACAAATCCAGCCATTCCTTCTGATGGTAAAAGCATTCCTGAAATAGTGTAAACTCCTGCTTCAAAAAAACATAAAACTACTGCAAACAGTTTTTGTAAACCAGAAAATCTTGCTTTATCTTTTGGATTTGATAAATCAATATTAATTAGTTTTCCTCCTACAAGCAGCTGAAGAATGATTGAAGCCAAAACAATTGGGCCGATTCCAACAGTAATTAATGTCCCGATTTTTGAAGCCAAAATTACCTGTAAATTAGTTAGAGCTCCTGCAGATGACGGGTTTATCCCGATTACTGCAATGTTTCCCATTACAAAAAACAAAACTAAAGCTAATGCACTCCAAAGCATTTTTTTCTTTAATGGGGGAGCTATTTCTGGGACTTTAACTTCTGGCAGCATTCTGTAAACAGGCTCTAGTATATCTAGAATACTCATTTAATTTTGCCCCCTAATTCTTCTATTTTTTCTTTTGCTTTTTCTACTGCCTTAACATTTGTTGTTTCAATTTTAATTGTTGTTTGGCCTCTTCCAAGGATTTTGTCTAACCCGCATTTTTTTCCATCTACTATAAAAACATCATTATTTTTTTCAACTAATTTTTTTTCTAGTTTTTTGTTTAAATATTTTTCTAAATCAGCTATATTTACTGCGTCTCCTTTTTGTTTTGGCTTTAATCTGATTTTTACTCCGAATTCAGTGTAATATTTGCTGAATTTGTGTTTATGGCTTCCGGCTTTTCCTACTCCTCCTCTGACTCCTGCTCCTCTTCTGTTTTTCGTGTCTCCTTTTCCATGAGATCTTTGTCCTCTGAGCTTGTTTGTTTTTTTCTGTCTTCTTACAACCATTTTTACACCTTAAACCATTTTGTTAATTAATTTGTTTATTTCTGTTGCCCTATAGCCTAATGCACCTCCAATAGAATAAGCTTTTTTTATTCCTGCTCTTTCATATCCTTTTTTTGGAGGTTTTAACCTGAACACAGGTTTTATTTCTAAATCTTTTAATTGAATTTCTTCTTTGATTATTTTTTCTGCTAATTCCTTAAATGAATTAATCTTTTTTTCTTTTAAGTATTCTATTAATACTTTTTTGTTCCCTTTCAAAAAAGCTCTTTTTGAGAGAACTTTTTCTAAGGTTTCAGCTTCTATTTCTCCGTAAGTTACATAGTCTTTTACTTTTTCAACCATTTTTTTCATTTGCTTTTTTTCTGAAATCAAAACCAAATGGTTTACTCTGAATAACCTTAGCATTTTCATTGTATCGTTTATTTCGATTTTTGTTCTAATGCTTCCTCTAACTCTTATTACTGCCAACATTTTTTATCACTTTGAAATTTTTTTCTTTATTTCTTCTGAAACTTTCATTGAAGTTGTTTGAGATAAAGCGTCAATTGTTGCTCTGATAAAATTCAGTTTGGTGTCTGTTGCGCCTCTTGTTTTACTCCAAACATCTTTTATCCCAACAAAATTAAAAACATCTTTTATGTTATTTCCTACAACTAATCCTGTTCCTTTTGGTGCAGGAAGTAAATTAATTTTAACTGCCCCGCAGCTTCCAGTTACTTTAAATGGAATTGAGTGTCCTGTTCCGCAAGTACATTCCCATGACCCGCATCCTTTTCTTACTCTTATTAAATTTAGTTTTGCTCTTCTTGTAGCTTTTCTTATTGCAGGCCATTTTTCTTTGTGTTTTCCTGTTCCAATTCCAATGAATTCATTTTTATCTCCGATAATTACTGTCGCTCTAAAAGAAAACTGTCTTCCGGCTCTTCTTACTTTAGTTGTTTTTTTAAAGTCAACCATTTTTTCTTCTAAGTCTCTGAGTAAATAATCAATTATAGCTGGTTCAATTAATGGAAGTTTTGATTCCATTGCTTCTTTCATAGTTGCTATTTCGCCGCTTTTAACTTTTTTTCCTAAAACGGTTTTTGGAATCCATTCAATTTCTTCTGGTTTCTTTTTTTCTCTTTCTCTTCTTTCTCTTTTCGGTTTTTGTGCCATTATCTCTCACCATACTTTTTCTTTATTTCATTTAATACTTCTTGAAAATGATTGCTTACCTTGGTTTTGTCCAGTCCTTTTTTTGCATATTCTGCAAACTGTTTTTTGAATTTTTCTTCGTCAATCGAAGTTAAGTATTTTTCTATTTCTTTTCCGTTTATTTTTTCTTCTTTGGGTAAAGCTTTTTTGTCAAAAGGAATATTCAATTTTGCATCTACTGCTCCTTTTAGTGCTGCAAAAATAAGTGATCCATGAACAGGAGTGTTTCTTCCAATATCCAGTACTGCTTCTTTTGTTTCTTTTGCTTTTGAAACACAAAGGAATCCGGTTAAATATGCTGCCGGAAGGTTTTTTGTGTTTAGTTTCCATCCAAACTTTTTTAAATCATTTGAGGTTGAATGAGCTAACACTTTATCTCCTTCTTTTTTGTATTCAATTAATTGTGCGGTTATTTTTTTGCTGCTTTTTCTTACAACAAGTCTTGGTTTGTTTCCTTTAAGTAAAGCAAGCCTTTTTTTGTAGTCTGTTTTTCCTTCTCTTCTTCTTCTGAATTTTACTTCGTATGTTGCGTTGTGGCTCATTTTTTATCACCTTTTACTGCTGCTTCAACATATTTTTTTCCTTTAAAGTAGTTTCCTTTAATTCTTCTGTAAATTTTTCCGTATTCTCCTTTTTCCATTTTAACTTCTTTTTTTAATTCTTTAATTTTTTTTCTTTGGGCTCTGACTGTTTTAATCCAGCTTTTTTTCTTTCTTGTTCTTGTTTTTATTGTTCCTTTTCTTTTTCCCTGCCCTCTTTTTCTTCCTTTCTTTTTCTTTTCTTTTAACTTTCTTGCTCTTCCTTTACTTTGATAAGCATCTTTTCTTTTTTTGACTATTCCATCTTTGATTAACTGCCTTACATCTTCTTTTGTCATGCTTTCAGCTATTCTTTCTCTTTCTTTTTCTGAGAAAACAATTTTGCTTTTTCCGATGTTTAGTATTTCTGCTGCCATTCTTCTTATTTTGTTTAATTGCATTTTAATACACCTAATTTAATATCCTTAAATTCATTTCTTTTGCAGTTTTAAGTATTTCTTTTTTTGATTTTTTTCCGATTGTCCTTTTCAGTCTTATAACAATGTTTTTTTCTTTTATTTTTTTTAGTTCGTTTAAATTGTTTACATATACTTCTCTTAATCCTGATGGATGCAATCCTCTTATTTCTTTTGTTGTTCTATAACCCATTTTTGGTCTTGCCCCATTGTCTTTTTTCAAATAAAAGTCAATTCCTCTTGCTTTGCTCCATTTAGCCCATTTTTTGATTGCTTTTCTTCTTAACCATGATTTTCCGAAGTTTCCTCTTATTATTGGAACTTTTTTTTGCTTTATTTTTTCCTGTAATTTTTTTTGTTCTTCTGTTTTTTTGATTTTGTTTACTGCTTTTGGTTTCTTTTTTTCTTTTGGTTGTTGAACCTGAACTTTCTTTTTTTCAGTTTTAATATCTTTTTTTGAAACTTCGTTTCCCTCTTTTTTTTCTTCTTTTGTTTTCTTTTTCTTTTCTTCAGCTTTTTTGTCTTCTTTAGGTGTTTCTTTTTTATCTTCAATTTTGAGTAATTCAGCTTTTTCATCAATTTTTTCTTTAGTAATTTCTTTTTTTGTTGCTTCTTCTTTTTTATTGTCTTTATTTTCTTCTGCCATTACTCATTCACCTTTTTTTCTGTTAAGTATATTCCGTCCTGGAAAACTCTTGGGTCTCTGTTTTTGATTTTTGTTGCTTTTTCCAGGTTTGCAGCTGTTTGGCCTATTTCTTCTTTGTTTATTCCTGTTAAAGTGATTTCTTTTCCTTTTATTTCAACTTTTGTTTGACCGATTATTTTTGATTTTCTTGGTTTTTTTTCTCCAACAAAATTATTTATTTCCACAGTGTTTCCTTTTACTGTGACATTTATTGGAAAATGTGAAAATACAACACGCATTTTGTAAGTATATCCTTTGTTTGTTCCTTCAACCATATTTTTTATGTGTGCTTCAACTGTGTTAATTGTTACTTTGGCTCTTTTTGATCCTGCATGAGAAGAAACTGTTATTTTGTTTTCTTTTAATTCAATTTTCACTTTTGTGTGAGTTAAATCTCTTTCAATAACCCCTAATTTTCCAGTAATCTTTACGTTTGCTCCTGTAACTTCTGCTTTTGTTCCTTCTGGAATTTCAATTGTTTTTGGTTGTGCTTTCATTTTTATCACTTAAACTTTTCAGAAAAATTTAATCAAATCCTTAATATACAAAGGCGATTAATCTTCCTCCAACATCTTTGCTTTTTGCTTCTTTGTGGGTCATTACCCCTTTTGAAGTTGAAACTATTAATATCCCGATTTCTTTTGAAGGTAAAAATCTTTTTTCGTATTTTTCAAATTCGTGTTTCTTTACAGCATATCTTGGTTTTATTGCTTTGCATTCATTGATTTTTCCTTTTAATTCTACTTTAAACATTCCGTCTCTTCCGTCATCAATTAATTCATATTTTTCGATAAATCCTTTTTTCATCAAAATTTTGAGTATTTCAGTGATTAATTTTGATGCAGGCTTAAATGTGCATTCTTTTTTTGATGCCATTTCATAATTTTTCAAGTTTATTAATGCATCTGCTACTGGATCTGTTAAACTCATGTTTTTATTCACCTTTAATTATATTTATTAAATCCTATTTTTGTTGCTCTTTCTTTGAAGCATCTTCTGCAAATTTGCATTCCGTATTTTCTGATTACTCCTCTCCTGCTTTTGCATACTGTGCAGTTCACTTCTTTTTTGTTAATCATTTTATTTCAACTCCAAATTCTTTTTTCACAAAGTTTATTGCTTCGTCTTTTGTTACTCTGTGTTTTATTGGAACTTTTTTTGAATTGTTTTTTCTTCTTTTAATTCTATAACCTTTTTTTTCCAAGCTCACTAAAACATTAAATCCTTTTATTCCAAGTGCTGGGTCATATTTTACTCCCGGCAAGTCAATGTATTCTTTTATTCCAAATCCGAAGTTTCCTGTTTTGTCAAAGTTCTTGTTTAATAAAATATTTTCTTTTGCTTTAAATGCAGTTTTTAAGAATTCTTTTGCTTTTTCTTTTCTTAGTGTTACTTTTACTCCGATTGGCAGCCCTGGTCTAATCCCCCATGTCGGTTGTTTTACTTTGCTTTTTGTTTGGACTGCTTTGCTTCCAGTTATTTTTTCCAGTATCTTTTGTCCTTTTTTTAGTTCGTCTCCGGCTTCTCCGACACCCATGTTTAATACAACTTTTTCTATTTTGACTTCTTTCATTGGGTTTTCCATTTTTTACACCTATAATTCTATTTCTGATTTTTTTTCTCCGATAACAAATACATTTGTTTCAGTGGTTTTGAATTCTTTTTCTTTTGTTTTTAGTTTAACTGTTTTAACTCTGTTTATTGTTCCCTGAAGTATTTCTTCTATTTGTGCTTGTGTTCCTGTGTGGCTTCCCCCTGTAATATAAACAAAATTTCCTTTTTTTTCTGGAATTTTTTCCAGTATTTTTTGGTCTGGCAAAGAAATTTTAATTGAGTCTCCTATTTTTAGTTCTGTTTCTTTTTCAATAAAAGTTCTTCCATCATTTGTATTTAATTGAATCTCTTTTTTTCCATTGACTTTTTTCCCGGTTATTTTGCATAATTTTACCGGCTTTTTTTCTTCTGTATTTATTGTTTTAAGCCTTCCTTTCGAATCTAATACTATTCGATAATTTTCTTTTATGTCTTCGATTGAAATCAAATCAAATAAACCTATTGGAAATTTTAATTCTTTTCTTATTTTTCCGTCTACTTTTACTTTTCCTGCGTTTAATATTTTTTTTACTTCTTTTTTGTTGGTTGCAATCTTTAAAATATCTCTGATTAAAAATCCTAATGGGATTGACTGAGTAAAATTATGAGGGCCTGACTTTAATTTTATTGTAAAAGTGTTTTCTTTTCTGTCCATTTTTCTTACTTTGTTTGTTGACAGTCTTTTCTGCTTTTTTTTGCTTCCTTTTTTTGCCATTTACTTTCCCTCTTTTATAGTTTCTTCTTCTGTTTTTTTTTCAACAGGTTTTTCTTCAACTTTCTTTGTTTCTTTTTGAACTTCTTCTTTGTTTATTTCTTTTTTCTTTCCAGTAACTTTTGCTTCTTCTTTTTTTGATGTTGGTTTTTTTGCCCTTTTTAATCTTTTATCATCTTTTGTTTCTAATTCAATTAACATTAAATTGCTTGCCTTAAACGGAATTAATTTTTCTGTTCCGTCTGCTTTTTTTCTTGTCATTTTGTCAATAAACACTTTTGCTTTTTTGTGGTGTACTTTTACTATTCTTCCTTCTTTTTTCTTGTGGCTTCCTCTCATAATTTTTACTTTATCATCTTTTCTTACCATTAAACTTCTTTTTCCTGTTTCTTTTCTTAACTCTTTACTTAAGTTTGCAGTTAAAACAATTTTTCTTTCATGAAGTTTTCCTTTGTATAATCTTTTTCTTTGTTTTGATGGTTTTTTTGTTTTATTCATGTTTACACCTTAAACTATTCCTTGTGCTATTCCTGCCACTTTAGGCCATCTTTCTCCGACTTCTTTTGCTACTACTCCTTTGATTTCTGATGCTTTTGGTAATCCTTTATCATCAACTAATACTACTGCATTGTCTTCAAATTTTATTCTTGTTCCGTCTCTTCTTCTGTATTCTTTTTTTACTCTGATTACTACTGCTCTTTCAACTTTTTTCCTTATTTCTGGTTTTCCTTTTTTTACCACTACATTAACCATGTCTGCTATTCCAGCTTTTTGTGCCATTTTTTTTCTTGATTTAAAATGAAATACAGTAATTATTTCAACTATTTTTGCTCCACTGTTGTCTGCACAAATACATCTTGTTTTTTGTGTTAATCCTTTTGTGGCGTTTGCATTAATCGCTTTCATTTGATTCTACCTCTAATACAACAAAACTTTTTGTTTTGCTTATTCTTCTTGTTTCCCCTATTTTAACTTTATTGCCTTCTTGTGCGTTAATGCATTTAGGGTTATGTGCTGTAATCTTTGATCTTATTTTTTTGTATCTTTCATATTTTGGTATTTTTTTTGTCAGTATTCTTTCAATGGTTATTGTTTTGTTTCCTTTATCGCTGATTACTTTTCCTGTGAAAACATTTCCTCTTACTTTTATGTTCCCGTGTTTTGGGCAGTTTTTATCTTTGCATTCAGTCATTTTTTTTCCTCCAAAACATCTTGATTCTGTCTTCTGGTTTCATCAAAATTTTTTCTCCGTTTATTTTTGTTTTTTTCCCTTTTAATTCAAATTCTATTTCTGCTTCTTTTTTTGGAATCTTTTTTTCTCCTTTTTTTGTTTCTATTATCAGCAAATTTTTTGTTTCTTTTATTATTTTCCCTGAAATTTTTTTTGTTTTATCATTGCTTTTTGTTATTTTCACTTTTAATCCATTTATTTCATGCATTGCAACATTTTCTTGTGTAATTGCATATTTTTTTTCAAACATCAATTAATTCCTCTTTATACCCTTGTTCCAGTAATGCTTTTTTGATGTGTTTTTTATGGTCTCCTTGAAGTTCTATTGTATTTTCTTTTACTGTTCCTCCGCACGCAAACTTTTTTTTCAGGATTTTTTCAAGGTTTTTTGCTGCTTCATGGCTTTCTAATCCCTGCATTATTGTTATCCATTTCCTGAATTTAATTTTTTTTACAAATATTTTGATTTTTTGGCTTTCTTTTGCGATTTCCTGGCAAACGCAGAGGTTTTTAGGAAGCCCACATGTTTGACATACTTCATTCATTTTTTTTCATTTCCTCCTTTTTTTCCCTTTTTCTTTTTTGATAAAACTTTTCTCAAAATTTTCTTTTGCTTTTTTTTGCTGATTGTTCTTCCTTTTTTCTTTATGCTTTTCTTTTTGGCTTTATTTTTTTTCTTTCTTGTTCTTTTTTTTGTTTTCTTCTTTTTTGATGAAACTTTTTTCAAAAGTTTCTTTTTAATTGAAATTTTGTCTTTTTTTTCGTCTTTTGTTTTTTGTTCAACCTTTCGTTTTGATAAATCTTTTTCTAAAAGATTTAAAGGTTGTTTTGTTTCTTCTGGTTTTTCCTTGCCTGCAAGTTTCTTTTCGTTTATTATTGTTAAAGTTCTTGCAATATCTCTTCTGATTTTTTTTATTTTTCCTGGATTTTCTGCTCTTGTTCCTGAACTGATTTGTGCTTTTTCTTTTGCTAAATCCCCTTTCATTGAAATAACTTTATCTTCCAGTTCTGTTATTGGGAGTTCTCTTATTTCTTGAATTTTTTTCTTTGTCATTTAATCATCACTTTTCTTTCTTTTCTTTTGATACAACTTTTTCTAAAAGTTGTTTTTCGTCTTTTTTTGTTTCTTTGCTTTTTTCTTCATCTTTTTTTTCTTTTTTGTATTCTTTTGCTTCTTCTTTTCCTTCGTCTTTCTTTTTGTGTCCTTTTTTTTCTTTTTTATCGTCTTTATCTTTTTTCTTGTGTTCTTTTTTGTTTTCTTCTTTTTCTTCGGTTTTCTCTTTTTTCTCTTCTATTCTGGTTTCTTTTTTAGTTTCTTCTTTTGGTTTTTCTTTTCTGCTTTCAATTAATTCTTTAATATCAATTTTGTCTGGGAAAACTGTGCCTGGTTTAACTATTCTTATTTTTACTCCTATTGTCCCAAATTTTGCTTTTGCAGGTGCAGCCCCGTAATCAACCATTTTTGCTTGTTCTCCGATTTTTTTCATATATCCTTCTGCTACTCTTTGTTTTCTTTTTCTTACTCCTTTTCCGCCTAGTGCTCCTGACAAAACTATTTCTACTCCTTGTGCTCCTGCTCCGGTAATATCTTTTACTGTTCTATACACTACACTTCTCCAGCTAAAACCTCTTCCAATTAAACTTGAGATTTTGTCTGCCATTGCCTGTGCATCTAATTCAGGGACAGTAATTTCTTTTATTTCTATTTGAGGGTTTTCTATCCCGAATTTTTCTTCTAATATTTTTGTCAGTTTTTTGATGTTTGTTCCGCCTTTTCCTATTGCTAGTCCTGGTCTAGTTACATTTAATACAATTCTTGTTACCAGAGGGGTTTTGACTGTTTCAAGTTTGGTAAAACCTGCTTTATCTAATTCTTTTTTTAAGTAATTTTCCATTTCAATTTTTTTTATTCCTTGTTTGATGAATATTCTTTCAATCATTTATTTTCCCTCTTGAAGTATTATTTCAATGTGAGCTGATTTTCTTGTTCTTCTTTTTCCTGAAATTTTTCCTTTTGGCTGATGTGTTGCTCTTCCATAACCCATTGAAGTAAAACCATGTTTTACAAACAAGTTGTCTGTGTCTAATCCTTTGTAATCTGCGTTTGCTTTTGCGCTTTCAATTACTCCTAAAAAAGCTTTTGCTACTTTGAGTGGATATCTCCCTGATTTTACTTTATCTTGGGCGTTTCCTTTTCTGTGTGCTACTTTTTTATTGTATCTTCTTAATGGAAGGAATTCTTTTTTTTCAATCATGTTTTGCAGAAATTCTTCAACTCTTTTAACTTTTTTTCCTTTTATTCTGTTAATCATTTCTGTTGAATATTTTAGTGAAACATTTGCGTTTTTTTTAATAGCTTTAGCTGTAATTTTGTCGTTGATTTTTTCCTGCAAATTATATTCTTTTTTAACCATTTTATCACTTTCTTGCAGTTATTGCAGTACTTGATTTTGTTGCTCCAATTCCTGCTTTTCCATGCAATAATCTTTTTCTTGTTAAAACCATTTCACCTAAATAATGGCCTAACATTTCTTGCATTATTTCTCTTATTTCAAATTCTTTTCCATTGTATATTGCAAAACTTAATCCAACCATTTTTGGAATTACTATTGCATCTCTGTCGTGGGTTCTGATTGGTTTTGGTTCTTTTCCGCTTGACTTAACTTTTAGTGCTTTTTCTATTTGATAATCTAGTTTTTTGTTTTGGTTTCTTTTAAGGCTTCTTCTTGTTCTTGAAGTAACCAGTTTTGAGAATTCATCTAAATTCATTTTTTCCAGTTCTTCTAATGTTTTTCCTTTAAATGTAAATATTTTTGCCATTAATTATTCACCTTTTCTTTCTTCCTGTTCTTGATGAAGCTATTGCTCCGATTTTTCTTCCTGGAGGGGCGTGTCTTGAAGTGCTTTTACTTTTTCCTGGATGGTGTTGTCCTCCACCAAATGGATGTGAGTCAGCATTCATTGCAACTCCTCTTACTGTTGGGTATTTTTTTCTTTTTGATTTCATTAAATGGAATGCTTTTCCTGCTTTGACAAACGGTTTTTCTTTTCTTCCGCCTCCTGCTACACAGCCTATTGTTGCTCTGCAGTCAGGCAAAAATGGAACTTTTTTTCCTGAAGATAATTTAATATAAATATTTTTTGAGTCTTTTGACATGATTATTGCATATGATCCTGCACTTCTGATTAATTTTCCTCCGTCTCCTGGAGTTAATTCAATGTTAAATATTGGACATCCTTCTGGTAGGTCTTTTAAGGGCAAGGCATTTCCTAATCCTATTTCTGCGTTTTTTCCGTATTCAATTCTTTGTCCTGTTATTGCTCCTTCTGCTGCATAAACTGTTGAAACATCTGCATTTTCAAATAAAATTTCTGCTAAAACGCCTGTTTTTCCTTTGTCAGTCATTATTCTTGTTATTTCTCCGGTTAATTTGTCTTTTTTTTGTTCTTCTTTGTAAGAAATATATTCTATTTTGTGTCTTGCTCTATGGGTTGCTCTATGTCTTGGAGAACCTTTTCCTGATCTTTGAGTTTTAATTCTTCTTCCCATTTACAATACACCTAATTTAATTGCTATGTCTCCTGCCTTGAATTCCTTGTTTATTTTTACTATTGCTTTTTTTCTCCCTTTTCTGTCTCTGATTACTCTTACACTGTCAACTTTTACTTTATATAATTTTTCAATGTTTTCTTTTACTTGTTTTTTGTTTGTTTTGTCGTTTACAATAAAACAAATTTTGTTTTCTGCTTCAATCATGTTTACTGCTTTCTCTGAAATTAATGGATGAATAACAATTTCATAATCTTTTAAACTCATTTTTTATCACTCAAATATTTTATTGCGTTTTCAGTCCATAAAGTGAGTCTTCCTGGTTGTGCTCCAGGAGCAAGCAACTTTGCATTTAAATTTCTTGCATTTGAAACATCTACTCCTTCCAAATTTCTTGAGCTTTTTGCTATATTGCTTTTTTCTCCTGTTACAATCAAAATGCTTTTAGCTCTCTTGTATTTTCTTCCTCTTCTTTTTCCTTTTCCTGCTCTTGTTATTTTTCTTTTTTTTGCTCTTTCAATATCCTGCCATAAATTCAATTTCTTCAAAATTTCACTTACTTCTTTTGTTTTGGTTTTTTTTTCAAATTCATTTTCTATTATTATTGGAAACTCTAAATTTTCAATTTTGTGCCCTCTTTTTTTTACTATTTCTATTTTTGTTGTTGCAGCTATGGCTGAATTTAATGCCTGTTTTTTTTCTTTTTTGTTTATTTTTTCTTTTATTTTTTTGTCTGCCATTGGAGGGAAAGCTTTTGGTCCTTTTACTGCTCCGGAAATTCCTGCAACTTTTCCGCTTAGTAAATGCCTGTTGTTTTTTGTTCTTGGTCTTCTTGCTCTTCCTGTGTTAATACTTCTGTTTGCGGTAGATGGTTCTCTTATTCCGACATATATTGCAGTTGTTTTTCTTCCTGCCCAGATGTCTCCGCCTTTTGGCTGTAATGCATTTGATTCAATTGACAGGACTGCTCGTTTAATTAATCCTGGATCATATTCTGTTTCAAATACTTCAGGCAGTTCAATTTCTTTGATTTTTTTTCCTTCAACTGAATAAACGTTTGCTTTCATTTAAAATCACTTTAAAATGTTTACTTCCACTATTTTCATTTTGTTTTCATCTGCTTTTCTTATTGGTTCTCTTAATGCAATGCATCTTTTTGTTGTTCCTGGAATGCTTCCTGCAACTAAAACAATATCGTTTTTTATGTTGCCGTATTTTTTTAATTCACTTATTTCTTTTCCGTTTCCGATAATCAAAATTTTTTTATTGTATTCTGTTCTGGTGTGATAACCCATTTGTCCTGGTCTTGCTACAGTAAACATTACTGTTGCCGGAGTCCAAGGAGAAATTGATCCTACTACTCTTCTTTTTTTTGCTTTTGGTCTTCCCATTTTTACTCCAAATCTTTTTATTACTCCCTGCATTCCTTTTCCTGTTGTTACTGCTTTTACATCAATAAACTGCAGTTCTTTAAATACTTCATTTACTTTTAGTTCCTTCCCAAACTTTTCTTTTGCAAACTCAAATTGTTTTTCTTTTTCTCCAGAAAGCCTTATTTCGCTTACATCAGGTTTTTTTTTTCCAAAACCTGTTTCAAATGGTTTTGTGTGAACTAATAAACTTACATAAACAGTTTTATCTAATTTTTTTTCTAAGTCTTCTATTGAATGCTTTTTTTTCTTTTTTGTAATGCTTTTGATTTTTCTTTCTAAATGTTTTTCAGTTTTGTCTGTTATTACTTCGCCTAAAACTGTAAACCCATAATTAGTTTTTCCATAAACTCTTATTCCAAAAATTTGTATTGGAGGGCATTCAATTATTGTAGCTGAATGAACTTCTTCCTGGCCAAAGTTTTTTGATTTTTTTTGGTCGTTTTTTACTGTAACTGAAATCATTCCTGCTTTATAACCTAAAAAGTTTAATGGCTTGGTTTCTTCTATTGATGGAAAAGTCTGGAAAGTAGGTGTTTCTTTTTTAGCCCTTTTTCTAGGGTAATACGCCATTGAACCAGAACGTGGTTTGTTTAGTTTTCCCATTTTATCACTTTCACTTCAACCATTCAAGGATGGTGAAGTTTAAAGCCAAAATTTCTGCTTTAAAGAAAAGCATTTTTTTAGCATTTATGCTCTTTTCAGAGCACAGTCTACTATTACAAGTAGTGTACTATTTTATCTGGTAAAAGCTATTTAAAGCTTTCTGTTATTTTCTGACTAGTAATACAACTACTATAATAATTATGATTATCAGGCCTATTGCTGCAGGAACATTTTCTGCCAGTAAAGCAAAAGCTGTTCTTAATCCCTGTTGAGTGAATTCTGCTTTTGAATCAATTTTTTGTCCGTTATCTAATTCAAGTGAAACAGGAATTTCCTGTTCTATGTCTTTGCCGTCAGTTTTCAAATAAATTGAAAACTCTTTTTTTGTTTCTGGTTCAACTGAAATTGAAGTGTCTCCTTCTAATTCCCAGTTTTCAGGCAAATCAATTATTAAATTTCCGTTAATTCCTTCTCCTGTTGGATTGTCTATTATTATAACTAATTCTAATTCATTTAATGCACTTGTTTTGGTTTCAGCTGAAACTTTTATTTTTGTTTTTTCTTCTGTTACAGTTAATTCAATTTCTTTTTCAATTGTTTTTCCTGCTGATTCAACCAGTAATAATGTACTATAAGTTCCTTTTTTTCCTGCTTCAACTGAAAGGCTGACTGTTCTGTCAGAGTTTCCTGGAATTACAACACTTTTTTCATTTGCATTCCAGTTTTCAGGGACATTCATTGAAATTTTAAAGTCTCTGCTTGTTCCAGAATTATTTTTTATTGTAAAAGAAATTTTGTCGTTTAATCCGATTGTTTTTTCTCTTGGATAATCAACTACTTCAAAAGAAGTTATTGCTGAAGTAATTTTAGTTGTTTTAGATGAAATATTGCATCCGTTGATTGAAACATTATATACCAAAAAACTTTCTGTTCCTTCAAGCAATTCCACTTGGACTCTTTTTGTAACTGAATAATTTGCCGGAATTTCAATTGTATAAGGGCTTACACTCAAGTTTGTCCCGCTTAATCTGATTGTTCCTGTTTTGTTTGTTGGATTATCGATGTTTACTGTTATTTCTTCTTGCCCTAAAATGCTTTTAGCGCTTGGAACATCTAATTTAAAGTCAGAGCAAGAATCTGTTGTTGTTGATCCGGTTCCAACTTCAACTAAAAAGCTTTCTCTTCCAATATCAGTTGCATTACAAGTCCTTCCATTTTCGTAATGCCCTGTTACCTCAATATAAGCTGTTGCACTTCTGTCAGCATTTGCAGTAATCCTTGCTGTAATTGTTCCGGTATTGTTTGCTGAAATTGAGCTAAAAGAATTATATTCTCTTGAATCAATTCCTGAATCATTATCATAAACCCTTATTTGGTCAATGTAAAACTTGTTATTTGAATTGT